>Ga0224557_1001806_pt1 | contig 19616 bp, 21 predicted proteins | sample 714S31014metaG_FD_180677 | JGI IMG/M metagenome (GOLD analysis project Ga0224557, IMG submission 180677) | Peat soil microbial communities from Stordalen Mire, Sweden - 717 S3 10-14 | ecosystem: Environmental > Terrestrial > Soil > Wetlands > Peat | place: Sweden: Norrbotten County, Stordalen...
CTGTGGCTGTTGCAGGAATGCCGCCGCGCCTGGGCGGCGGAGGGTGAACGCTTCGGCTACGACGAACTCATGCAGATGGCTGAAGCGGCCGGCCCGGCGCGGACCATCGTCGATCCGGACGATTTCCTGCAGCCTGGCGACATGCCGGCGCGCATCGCGGCCTGGTGCGGCGGGCGGTCGCTCGAAGCGCCGAAAACCAAGGGCGAATTCTGCCGCACCATTCTGGAAAGCCTGGCGCACCGCTACCGCGATGTGCTCGAAGGGTTGGAGGGCCTCACCGGGAGCCGGATTCACACCATCCACATTGTGGGCGGCGGCTCGCGCAACTCGCTGCTCAACCAACTGGTGGCGGATGTGACCGGCCGCAAGGTGGTGGCCGGCCCGATCGAAGCTACCGCCGCCGGCAACCTGCTGGTGCAGGCCATCGGCGCGGGCGAAGTGAGCGGGATCGACGAGGCTCGCGAGATCGTCCGCCAGTCGTTCCAGATCGCCGAGTTTCAACCGAAGCCGGAAAGCCGCTAACTGACGGAACGCGGCGCGCGCCCTGCTTGGTTCGCGTTCCGGCTTCCACTCACCGCATTCGCGCTGGATGGCGCGCGGACAAGGCGTGTGCCGCACGTTGACCGGAAGCCCAGCCGTACGTTAGGATAGAAGTGCGGGGTGGAGCAGTCTGGTAGCTCGTTGGGCTCATAACCCAAAGGTCGAAGGTTCAAATCCTTCCCCCGCAACCAATTCTTTCAATAGGTTACGAGCTTCCGGCGCAAATCCCAAGACCACTTTAGCCCACGATAGCCACAGGTCCCGGTTTCGCGGTCTCTGCTTCTGGCTCATTCGTGGGGCTACCGGCTGGCTTCAAAATCATCTCGACCACGTTCCCGTGTGCCTGCCGTTTGCCGTCCGTCATTGCCCTGCCGTAGACATTCATTGTGGTTTGAATGCTGGCATGGCGCATCAACTCTCGCTGTACCCCAATTGGTGCTCCGGTCTGGTCCAACCACGACCGGAAGCTGTGCCGGAAGGACTTCCAGCCCACCGTGGCCGTGATCCCCGCTGCTTTCGCTGCTGGCTTGATGTGCTTCTTTTGAATTTCCTCCTGATGGTATGGTTTACCGGTTGCGGGGTTGGCAAACAACCATCCTTCCTGTGTTTGGTGGCAATGCTGCCGATACGCCAGCAGCTCACCCGCCAGCTCGGGTGCCAGTGGTACGAAGTCGCGCGAGTACTCGGTCTTTACCTCGCCCACGCGACCGTGTACGACGCCGCGTTGCACCAGTAGGGTCAACTTGTCGAAATCAAAATCGGCCCACTGTAGGCCCACGATCTCACCTGCCCTTAGGCCCAGACAACCCGCGATCAATACCATAGTGCGGTACGGTTCCCGAACATACGGCAGCACCTTGTGAAACTCCTCTGCGGTCAGCACTGAAGGTCTTTCGACTCGCTTGCTCACGTCCTTCACTCGTACCAACTGCATCGGGTTGCTCGGGACCAATTCCCAACGCTGCGCGCATTTGAACAACAGGGACATCAGACCCCGGATGTGGCCTAGGGTCTTCGGAGCCAGCTTCAATTGCTTCAGCCAGTCCTCAACCATCATCGGCTTTACCCCGGTGATCGGCGTTTCAGCCCAGCGTGGGCGGATGTATCGGTCAATAAACGATTGATACGAAACCCGCGTTGAGTAGCGGGCGGGCATTTCCTCCTTTTCGTAGCGTGCGATCAACGCTCCAATGGTGGAAGCCGTGACAGGCCCCAGGGGATGCTCTGCATTGATCTGTAGTACAAGGGCCTGCGCAGTTGGGGACTTCCGCGCAGAAGCTTCGGTTCGATACTCCTGCACCGTGCCGATCGTGACACCGCGGCTTCTGCGCTTGCCATCTGGTCCGGCTTCGGCGTAGCGGAACTCCCAGACCCTCATGCCGTTCTTTCTCTTCTTCACTCTCAAACTACCGTTTTGATATCGCGTGCGCATGAACAACGAATACCTACCTTTCGCGTTTAGCGACACGAGTGGCCCTTCGAGCATAATCCAGAACGAAGCCACCGATCAAGATCGGAGGCACGGAATCGCCAAAGGTCTCCGATCCGGAACGCTGGAACGACACCTTGGCGGGCCATTCTCTGGAGAGTCTTCGGGTGGATTTGCAGAAGAACAGCCGCTTCGTCCGTAGTCAGGACCGGTTCAAAAGTTGAGTCGAGCCGCTCCGATCCTGCTGGATCGAACACGGGCCGCAATGCTGCATCGTGATTCACTCTCTGTCCCTGTTCTTGTAGTGCTGCAAACTGCGAGCAATAATCGTCTGCTCCAGTTGCCCGACGTATCTCGGCGTACGCCCATTTCTGCCGAGACAGATGGATACTGGGCGCCGAGTAAGGTCTCGCCCCAAAATCGGTCCGAATCGCAACGGTCTCTGCTCAATCTCCCTCGAAAAACCGCCTCTACATATAAGGCAATGGGAAGGGCACTGTGGGACATCAAGTTTACAAATTCTCGCAAAAAGCGGTCCCAATCGACCGATCGTACGTCGTTCCAGAGTCGCCAGGCGCTTCGAGCGACCCAGCGCCCAAGAAGTTGTTAATTAACTGTCCCAAGGTGCCTCTCCCATTCCCTTAAATATAGGGGGCATTTTTGTCTGCCAACTTCTACACCCGCAAGTGTGACGGCTCGGACGCCGGAACCAGTCAACGCATCGTGCCGAATTGCGGCTTTACTTCAGGAGGTTCGAAATGAGCAATGCGAAGAGTATTCCGGAGTCACCCGCGGCGGCGTCCGCCGTCGAAAAACGCGTGATTCTTTCCATGGGCGGCAAGGGCGGCGTCGGCAAGACGAGCGTGATGACTGCCCTGGCTGAATGGTTTCAGGAGAACGGCATTCCGGTCAAGCTGCTCGACCTCGACACCGAAAACAAAGCTCGCGGATCACTAACTCACTTCTTTGGTGGTCAGGTGCCCAAAGTCAATATCCATACGCCGGCCGGGCTTGACGCGTTTGTCGACGAGCTCACCGATGGGCCACCAGTGATCCTCGCTGATATGGGCGCGGGAGCTGGCGAGGTCACCTATGACTGGTTCGACAAGATGTACGCGGACGTAACCGAGGCCGGCATAGCGTTCACCGCCGTTGGCGTTGTCACGGCCGATCCGGCCAGCGTTGAGAGCGTTCTGGCCTGGGCATCGCGTTTGGGCGATCGAGCGGCTTACCTGATCGTCGAGAACTCGACGGCGGAGCACACCGACTTCCGGTATTGGCGGGAGAGCGAGCAGGCGCTGTGGTTCCAGCGGAAGTACGCACCAGCGGTGATACGGATGGACTACCGGTTGCCCGTCCTCGAAAACGCCACGAGGAATCACGGCGTGACGCTGGGTGCGGTGGCTGGCAGATCGACCGATGCGGCGGAGCTGCAGAAGGCATCGCTGGTGATGCGCGCGCAGAGCTATCGGCGACGCATGTTCGCGGAATTCGACAGGGTTAAGGAGTTGTTACTGCCGTGAGTGCGTCAAACCAATCCTCGGCGGCTCAGGAACCGGATCTGATCGACCGCATCGCGAACGCGCTGCCGGTGGAGGTGAGGGCTGACTATTACCGCGAAATGCGCCACTGCCGTTCGCTGGCAGAGAACGATGAGATGCTGCGGATACTGCGGGCCATGGGCTTTTTGGTTCTACTCATGGTACAGGCTCCGGAGCGCATGGCGACGGAGAGGCTCCGGCTCGAAGAGGCCATGGCTGATGCGCTGAGAACCCTTCAGGAGATCTGCGGATCCAGTGACGCTAATCGAGCGCAACTCGATCAGCGGTTGGTGCAACTACCGGCCGACATCGCGGAAGGGATCAACCCGGAAGCCATTGCTGCCACAATCAACGAGAGTTTGCGTCAACAGTTCGTTCAATCGACGATCCCTGCCACGGCGGAAGCGCTGGCGGTGGCCGCCGCGCAGATAAAGAAGGTCACGGCTGAATTCGGGCGCAGCGCGAGCACGCTTGGGGACTCGTACCGAGGTGCGGCGGAAGACGCGGGCCACGCAATCGCCAGGCTTGAATCGGCTTGCTCCCACGCGGTCGCCAGCACCAAGCGCGGGGCGGAAGAGCTGGTGAGTGTCTTCCGCGAAGAGTATCGATGGTCGGTCTACACGTTAACCGGCCTCGCCCTCTTGATTGGAATCGGGGTCGGCATGTGGTATCAGCGGTGGATCGATCCGCCGTCGCAACCGGCCGAGCGCGCGCCCGCGGTCGAGCGCGTTCAGCCCAGCAGTCCGAGGACCAAGCCGTAGGTCGACACGATGCTAACGATACGCGCCATGGCCGACGGCAAAGGGTACTCGTCGAGGCATCTCGAACACAGCGACTACTATGCAGAGGGCGAGCGTGTGGTGGGCGAATGGCACGGGCGCGGCGCAGAGCTGCTGGGGTTGAGCGGCCCGGTGGACACGGGGGATTTCGAAGCCCTGCGGCAAGGTCACAACCCTGGGACCACCGAGTTTCTGCGAGTTCGCCGTAGCGCGGACCGCATGGGCGCCGACGGAACCAAGGTCGCACAGGGACGGAACCTGTACGACTTCACGATCTCCGCCCCCAAATCGGTTTCGGTGCTTGCCATTGTCGGAGGCGACTACCGGCTGGTCGACGCGCACCGCGCCGCCGTCGCGGAAGCATTAAGAGAGACCGAGGCATGCGCCGCGAGCCGGGTGCGGCAAGGCGGCGCGAATGAGGATAGGACGACCGCCAACATGGTGCTGGCGGTCTACCATCACGACACCAGCCGCGAACTCGACCCGCAACTGCACACGCACGCTGTCGCGGCCAACCTGACATTCGACGGCGCGGAAGGCCGCTGGAAGGCGCTGCAGGCCTCGGGCATCTACGAGCGGCGGGCCTACCTGTCCGAGGTCTATCGAAATGTGTTGGCGCACGAGGTGAGGACCATCGGCTACGAAATCGAGAGCCAACGTGATGCGAAGGGGCGTGATTTCGGTTTCGAGATTCGCGGCGTCCCTGCGGAACTGCTGGCGAAGTTCAGCCAGCGGAGCCGTCAGCGCGATTCGGCTATCGCCGCATTCGTGGAGCAGCACGGGCGGCGGCCCACGGACAACGAGATCGCGGTGCTGGTTCGAGAATCGCGCGCCGACAAACTCACCGAGATTTCGACGCGCGAACTCCGGGAGAAACAGCAGAAGCGGCTCACTCCGGACGAAACACAGGCACTGGGGGCCGCGAGGGGCGCCGCGCGGCTCAGATCAGTGGTTGTGGATTCGAGTGCGCCTTCGCTGGAGTATGCCGCAGAGCACATCTTCGAGCGCGTTTCTGTCGCACCGGACCATGAACTGCTCACGGAGGCCCTGCGACACGGCCGGGGACGAATCCGGCTTGCCGACTTGAAGGGCGAGCTGAGTCTCCAGGAATCCACGGGCAAGGTCCTGCGCTCGGGCCGCGAGATCGCCACGGCGGCTAGTCTGGACCGCGAGCGAAACATGATCGCCGCCGTAAACCGAGGCCTCGGCGCATTCGAACCGCTCGGCAGCACCAACTCTTTTGTTGTCTCGGACCGTTTGCGCCCCGAGCAGAAGCACGCGGTGGAATTCGTCTTTCACTCGCGGGACCGAGCGGTGAGCATCAGCGGTGCGGCCGGTACCGGCAAAACCGCGACTCTCAGGGAACTGCGACGCGGCCTGATGGAATCGGGTCGCGATGTACTGGCAGTAGCGCCGACGATGAGCGCCGTCGAGGAATTGCAGAAGGTCGGCTTCGCTGACGCCATCACCGTCGAACGCCTCCTGCAGGACCCGCGCACCCGTGGCGACGTTCATGGCAAGGTGATCATCCTCGATGAGGCTGGTATGGTTTCGGCGCGTCAGATGGCGGACTTGCTCCGCTTGGTGGAAGACTGTTCCCTGCGCGTAGTCTTCAGCGGGGACACCAAGCAAATCCGAAGCGTGGAAGCGGGCGATGCACTGCGGATACTGGAGAAGGAGTCCCGGCTGAAGAGCGTCGCGCTGACGCAGGTCCAGCGCCAAACCAGGAATGACTACCGGGACGCAATCGAAGAACTCCGCCGTAACACGGAGCGCGGATTCGCGAAGTTGGTTGCGATGGGCGCCGTTCGTGAAGTCGCAAATTCCGAACGCGCCGCAGCCATCGCCGACGCGTATGACGCCCGCTCCGGCCAAAGCTGCCTGGTTGTCTGCGCGACGCACGACGAGATTGACCGCGTGACCGATGCGATTCGCGAGCGCCGGAAGACACGCGGGGAGGTCTGCGAGGGTGTAGCCCTGACGCGCCACGTTTCACTCAACTGGACTGCGGCACAGAAAACCGACTTCCGGAACTATCGTGCAGGGCAGATCCTCGGCTTTCACAAGGCTGTGAAGTCAATCGCGAGAAACGACACGGTGGAGATCGTGCGTGTCGCATCCAGCAGTCTGGTGGTCCGATGTGCAGACGGCACCGAACACACCATTTCAAAGAGGCAAGTCGCGAGTTTTGATGTCGTTGAGGCGCGGCCGATTGAGGTGTCTTTCGGAGATCGACTGCTGCTGACCGCCAACCGGCGCGAGCCTGGGCTGAGGATCACAAACGGCGAACTGGTTACGGTGTCCGCCGTGGACGTCACCGGTCGAATCCAACTTGACGATGGCCGGACGCTGCCCTCCAGCTATCGCGGCTTCGCCCACGGTTACGCGGTCACCGCCCATCGCAGCCAAGGCAAGACCGTCGATTCGGTGATCATATCCGGTGACGGCATGCCAAAGGAGCTGTTCTACGTTGCCGCGTCGCGTGGCCGCCAAACCGTCACGGTGATTACAAGCGACAAGGAGCGGCTCCACGCTACTGTTGCACAGTCCATGGCGCGGACGTCGGCGTCTGAGCTTATGCGCGGTAAGGGGACGCATTCGCATCGAGGCGCTCATCGAGGTTTGGCAGCGGCGCGAAACATGGTTCGAAGGGCGGCCCGGTTGCTCACGTCCGTTTCGAAGCAAATCCAGCAAGCAATCATTCAACCTCGAAAGGAGCGGACCCGTGAACGCGACCTCGGTCGATAAAGCACCATGGTTCATCAGCGCGGCCGACCAACCGCCGGCGTTGGAGATTGTGCTGCTGCGCCAGACGGTGATTCTGTCGTGGAATCAGTTCGTCTTCGCAGAAGGCGGCGACGACGAGGTGCGAATTGCCTTTGCCAGCCACGATGTGGTGGTGAATGGCGCTGGACTCGGTCCATTGCTGCACGCAATCGCGGCTAATCGAGTCGCGCGCATTCAGGAGAGTGGACGGTGCGAGCATTTTCCCGGCCAGGTGGGGCGGTTTATTCGCGAGATCGTGGTTCGGAAGATGGAAACCGAGTGATGGAGCGCGCACGTGTTTTCGAAAAGCTGAAGTCAAGAGAGGTAGAGACACCATCCCTAAGCCTGTCGGCTTAGGTTCGCAAGGCCCGCCGGGCGCGCCATTTGTTCGGCATTTGATCGGCTTGTGTTCGTTGTCTGTTCGGGTTTCATTCGGTCCTTGTTCGGCAGATGTTCGGAGATTATTCGGGGAATATTCGGCATTCGTTCGGTGTTTTTCGGTGGTCGTTCGTTAGCCGTTCGGCTGACATTTGAATTGAGATTAGGCCTGGAAGGTCTCACAACGTGCAGGACAAGCTTCAAGACATCCTGAACACCCTGCCCGAGAAACTACCGCGCTCCCGATTGGAGACGTACCGCGAGTTGATTGACGAGTTGCGACAGCGCGAGTGGACGTATCGGGATATCGCTGGAATCCTCGCCGATAAGTGCCAGCTTACTGTCTCGATCAGCACGCTTCACGATTTCGTTCGGCTGCGATCCTTGGGGAAGCGAACTTCAGCCAAGCGAGCTGCCCCTGATGGCTCGAATGCAGCAAGGATTGAGCCCAAGGCCGGAGTCGTGGGTTCTGGCCAGAGGGCTGCTGATGACGAAGAGATCCGCAGGAGAATTGCGGCGCTCAAGGCTCGCAAGTCGGCGGTCGCGCCGTCATTAGACAACTTTGATTTCGACCCAGCCCAACCGCTCCGGCTGATTACGCCGGAAAAACCAGCCTCAGACAAGTGAACCCAAGCGCAGTCCTGGTGGCCCGTTTAGGCGGACAACATTAGTCCGCAAGTGCTGACCGCCTATACGCGGATCCTGACGCGTTTCCCGGTACTAATCCGGTCCGACCCGCGCAACCGCCTCAATTATCGAAAAATGGAAGAATGCCCCCGAAGACCGGCGACAAAAGCACGCGACGGCAGGGCCCCAACCGGCAGATGAAAAGGCAGAGAAGCCGCCTCGGTACGGCTTAAGATCGAGCCGCTTCTATAATAGATGTACCGGTCGCCCGCCGCGACATCTATGGATTGCCAGAAATGGCGGGGCCCCAGTTCTTCAAAGCGCGCGTCAGAGGGAGCTTCCGGTTCACGCCCGAGCAGGCCACTGCCATCGAGCGGCTTATAGCCGCGCCACCCGCTCGGGGACCCCACACTGGCCGGCAACGGGTCGGGCAGTACGGGCTCGTCGCAACGAAGTCCGGGCGCAGTCAGCCGGACAGGCTGCAGAACATTCACGAGGCACACCGTTGATTGCCTCCGACCTCGATCAGATCGAACTCATATTGAATAGCGACCCTTACACCGGTCTCACTGTTGGCTGCAAACCCATGGCCACTAACTCCCGGCACACCTGCGCGCCTAACTACCAACCCAAGTAGCCTCTTATCGAAGGTGGCCGGTTAAGCTGGTCCCGCCTTGCTGATCCAGGAGCAATGCGGTTTGGGAGGTTAACCCTCTTCTCATGTGCAGCGTAAGCCGTCAGCTCGCTCAAAGAATCATCGGTCTCGTCTCGTTTCGAGGTGCACCTCCACAACTGGCAGGCGGCGCACCAAACATCGCTGTGATCGAGGTGGAGTTTGTCGTTGTAGCTGTTCCAACAGGAGAACAGCCTGCATTTGCCACAACGAAAATAGCCCAGCGCGCTGCAATACGGACAACCGCGGTAGAGGCTGCCGATATCGATTCTGGCGCTCATAGTGAGTTCCTGGAAGGATACGCCCGGGTCCCCTGACACTCCTCCACGCGCGCCGCCATTCGGCGCCGCATGGGCCCGCGGCTGGGGCAAGAACTTCCTGCCGCACACCGTACAGAAAGTCCAGTTGGGCTCCAACTTATGTCCACAGCCGCCACAGAAATCCCGCGATATGCACCTGGGAGTCGCCGGGTGCACTGCCACAGGTACATCCGCTACCGAAGGCTCGGGGTCAATGGCGATCGCTCGAACGAGTTCGAGCACCACGCGCCCCTGTCGCCGAACCACCATCAGAAACAGTCTACCGGTCTGTCCACAGATCGCGGACAGCGCCAGTTCGTCAGGAGACAACAGCCCTCCGGACTGTAGCGTTCCCGCAGCAAGACTTCCCTTGGACGTGCCATCAGTTGTGAATCTCATGAGTTAGCTCCGGTTCTGAAATCGATATTCTGCCCTGAATGTCTTCCAACAAGACCTCAGGGCTACCTAGCCATGTATGCGATTGCCGCTAAAATCAGGAAGAGCGTCATAAGCGCAGCGGAGACCACCGCTCGAACCAGCAGGCTGGCCGCGCCGATTTTCAGGAAAGTTCCAGCAAGCCCGGTGATAGTGAACCGATCACCAGGACGCACAGCAACCAAGCATCGTACCGGCGTTTGGAAGCCGCTGTTTCGTCGCATAATTTACGTGGCGCGTCCTTTCATCCAAAATAGAAGTTAATATCGCCTGCTTAGGGTATTTTGGGCCAACCGGCGCACCTCGGGATCGGGATCCTTCAAAAGCTGCCGCAAAACAGGCTTGGGCACGTCGCCGTTAGACGCAAGGGTGGCACGAACAGAGGGATCAGCGCTACCCGCCAGGAGTTTCGCTACCGCCGTGATATCGCTCTGATAGTAGCCTTCCACGCTCTGTGCAATCCGCCGGTTTGCCTCACTCCAGTTGCGCTGAATGATCTGGGCGAGGGCCGATTCGCTGAGCTTACGGCACTGTGCACACAAGAGCTCCTCGATCACCTCTGGACTTGAGTCGGATGCCAGGTTTGCGACGGTTTCCTCGGAGATGACGGCCTTGCTAGCCACGGCGGCTCGCACCGTGGCTATGTTCGATTGCGCCAATTCATGGAACAGGTCGGCTAACGATTCGTCTTCATTCGGAAGACTGCGGATCAGCGAACCGAGTGCTTCCCACCCGAGTTGTATTTCGTGTTCATCAACTACCAACATGACTTGCATCTGCTTACGCTCCTTCAGGGCAAATGACTGACCTTAACGCTGCCTCAGTGTGTTTTGGGCCAACCGGCGGACTTCGGGATCGGGGTCCTTGAGAAGCTCCTTCACAATATGCTTGGGCGTCCTGGAATTAGACGCAAGGGTGGCACGGACAGATGGATCACCGCTGCCTGCCAGGAGTTTCGCTACTGCGCTTATGTCGCACTGTTCGTAGTAGTCCTCCACGTTCTGTGCAATTTGCCGGTTTATCCCACTCCAATTGCGCTGGATGATCTGGGCAAGTGCAGATTCGCTGAGCTTACGGCACTGCGCACTCACAAGTGCCTCGACGACCTCTGGACTTGAGTCGGATGCCAGGATTCCCACGGTCTCCTTCGAGATGACGGCCTTGCAGGCCACGCCCCTTCGCACCGCAGCTACATTCGATTGCGCCAATTCATGGAAAAGGTCGGCCAACGATTCGTCGTCATCCGGAAGATTGCCGATCAACGACTCGAGTGCTTCCCACCCGAGTTGTACCTCGTGCTCAAGAATTCTCAACCTAATTTGCATTGGCTTACGCTCCTTCAGGGCAAGTAACTGTGCCTATGGATGCCAGTACAAAACCAATTCTAATGGAAGGGGTAGCTCAGGGCGTGAGCTAGATGGCGGATGCTTATACGGAGGGTACTAGGTACCGGTTGGCAGCGGCTCGAAGTTGCTCTTCCACGTGGTGGCGGAGGTGGTCAGGCGCGAGCACCTCGACGTTGGCGCCATAACGAAGGATGTCCATGGTGAGTTCATAATCCTCCGAGTATGGCACGGACAGAACAAGATGGCCGGTCGCCTCGATGTGCTGAGTCTGCTTGGAGTGCCAGACCTCACGGCAGACCCAGCGTGCGACTTGAGGTTCGAAGCGCAAGACAGCCGTATTCTGGGGCGCACCGGCGAAGATCCCATAGCCACCGCCAAGGTGTGCATCGAGTGCGTCATCAGGGATCTCGTCTGCCCGAATATCGCTAATTTCGGCGTCATGAACCATGTCCAAGGCAAAGCTGCGAAGGCCGTTGCGCAAATGGCACCAGGAATCCAGGTACCAGTTCGCCCGATAGTAAACCAAACGCTGTGGTGAGACCTCGCGAACGGTTTCCTCGTTACGCGAACGACTGCAGTATGTCAGCTGCAAACGCCGCCGGGACAATGTCGCCATGCTCACTGACTGGAAGCATTTGGCGTTGACCGGACGGGATGCCATGTGCAGGATGCGAATCCGGCGCCGAATCTGATCGGGTTCAAAATGCTTGGTGCCAAGTAGCAGTTGTAGTCGTTGCCGGAGCGGCGTGAGATCCATTTCGAGCAGACCGGGCTGGAGTTGGATGAGAAGATCCTGCATGAGCAGCAGCGCATGGATCTCGCTAGCGCTGTACATTGGCCCCGGGATATTCCTTGCCCCGCCTCCGGAACGGAGATCATCGCAGAAGTATCCGCCGCGTTCCCGGCTCCATCCGATGTTGACCTGGAACCGGCTGCGCAGGAATTCGAGGTCACGCTTCAAGGTCGCAAGCGACACCTCCAACTCGCCGAGGAATTCCTCCCGCGGGATGACCTTTCTAACCTGCAACATCTGCTGGATTCGCAGCACGCGTTCGGTTTGGCTCATTTAAGCGAACAATTACCTCATGTGTCTCTGGCAGGTAACCGATGATGCGCCAACGTCAGTGTTTTCTCGAAACCTGCGCTGTGTTACCGCCTGACTCACCACGCGCCACTCCGGGCCCCAAGGTGCGCGCAGATGTGCGATCTAACGCCGCAGTCTGCTTTAGCGTGGCTGGCGGCAGCAATCGAAAGAAGAGTTCGGCGTAGCTGTCGAATTGAGCAAAATAGCCTTCAAGTTCACTTTCGTGCACCTTATACTCGGACGCCGAGCTGGACCACGGCTTCTTAAAGCCTTCTTCCACCTTCTGGGATGTTCCGAGATAGCTGCGCTCGCCAGGGCCCAGCAGAAGTACAACATCCCATTGATGCCCTTGCCCGTGGAACGCACATACTTGATTTGTGGTTATCCCCCAGAAACCCGCGCCGGACCGTCGAACCCTAACGTACAAGACTCGGATGATGTTCCGGCCAGTGTTACTAACCATTTTCACTACATTTTCACTTGTATGGCTGCCCCTATGCTTGCTTACTGAGATTCCGTGTGGCTCGCAATAGGTTTGGAGTGCCTTCTTGAAATGTGTTAGCATCTCAGTGGCGTTCATGGTACCAGGAGAAGCATAAAGTTCGTCTGTAAACACCGAACAGGCCTTCCTTTCTCCCGTCGCCGGATGGTCCATAATCTCGGGCGGGTTGAATTTCGAATTCACCCTTTAGCCTTCCTTTCTGTGCGGCAGCAGCAAGAATCCTTCCGCTTCCACCTCGCAACCGGCGCGGCGGCACGCGCCGATGCAATCAGCCTCCACGGCGAGTACCGCTCTTCAGGTATAGCGTCCATTCGTCCGGATTACAAGTCACTGCGAGTCGCCCGGATCTAATTACTTTGGTTAATACTTCCGGGCCATGCTCGCATACCAGAGTCGAAACTCCCCAGTTAAAGTTTTGGACTGCCATTCCTCCGGCCGAAGGTCGAGCATGACGGCCCGTTTCTCGATGTCAGTGAGGCGGCCTCCAGTCTCGTCTTCGAGATCGATCGACGTGCTTTCCTGTTCGATATCGTCTGTCGTCATCGGAGGCGATCCCCGGTGGGAAATGACCGCCGCCGCTCCCGTAAATCGCTTTGCGCAACGGTTCGCGCGTCGTCGTGCGATTCTGTCGGCAAAGATAGCGTTAACCATCCTGCTGTGTTACTGACAACCGTTGACCTTTGGAAAAACAGGGCATTACCCTCTAATGATCTTGCGACATGCCTTTTTGGCGTCGTATAGTACAGGAGTCAGACCGGGGGCGCCGGGCGGCCCGAACTATGACGTGGAGGTTCCCACCGCCCACAGCCAGGGCACTGTCAACGGGCGAAAGAAGTACCCAGACCCCAAATGATGGTAGTGGGCTACCCTGGACTGGCCGGCCATTCGGGAGCAGAGAATGCTCAAAAACACTGAACTTCGCGAAGCGGTACTTGGCTGGATTCGGGACTTACCCAAAGGCAGGGTTTTCAATAACCAGGAAATGTACAGGTTTCTTAAGGAACGCTTTCCCGACGAGTGTTGCGCTCGGGGACAAGCCGCCCACGAGCCACGGTTCCACAACGATGCTCGCTGGGCGGTGCAGGACGCTAAGCGGGATAAACTGGCGAAGGATACCGGCAGGACGGGGTGGCACCGAAGAGTATGACGTTTACGCCCAAAGTAGCCCGCCCACCAAAATGATGGTTAACTACCGTTGCGGACCCCAGTATAGCCACATGCGCTTCCGCTGGATCCTGCGGGCTGATCGCGTCAAGCGGAACCGAGCGGCAGATGCCGAACAATTCCACAAGGGCGCAGAAGGGCCTTTTCGTCAAGAGCTCAGTGCGTGTCCAAATCGGGAAGATTCTTGGGGCGCATTCCCTGAGCAGGCCGATGTCGAATCCCGCGGTTGCTCCAAACAAACTCCTAGAGATCACAAGGTATCCAGGACATCGACAGGCAACGAATACCCGCACTGATTAGGGTGCGCGACTTAGAAGTGGAAGTCAGGCAGCCAGTCGCTGCTCCCAGTAGTCCTCGAACCGGCCGTTGAGGTGACAGCAGCGCAGGGCGATGATGGCGTTGGCGCCGCGCACAGTCCAGAACATGCCGGACTTTTTGAGGCGGGAGCCGATCACCGTCTTGCAGCCGGCCTCAATGACGCCGGAGCCAACGAACAGGCGCTGCTTGCGGAACTTGGGATAGCACATGCGGTCCGCATTCCTGTCGAAGTAGTCGGCTTCGATGCGAATCTTGTCGGCCACCTCGGAGTTGGTGGAGTGGATCGAGCGAATCGCCGCCACGAGCTTTTCGATTTTCCCCTTGTCGAGCAGACGTTTCTGGTGGAGTTTCATCCAGGCCTTTTGGCCCGCTTCGTTATTGGGGTACAACCTGCGGGCCAAATCCCAGAGGTGCTGGCGCGCGTGATAGAGATCCACGATCTGGACCGCACCGGGAAAATGTTGTTCCGCCAGATTCCAGATCCATTCGGCGCCGTCGCCCATGACGACCTTCTTCTCCGCACGGCTCCAGCCGCGCTTCCAGGCTTCCACGTAGAGCCGCTTGCCAAACTCTTCGGCAGTCTCGATGGCGCCGGTGTAGGTGGTCGAATCGGGGTCGCGGATAGGGAAACCCTTCTTGTCCCAGGCGGTCTGGGTGAAGACGCATCCCAACTTGACCTCACGTGTATGGGATGGCTGACCTTCCGTCTTGCCCTGTCGGCCGAGGGTTTCCTTCTTCACCACCGGGATTCCCGTTCCATCCATTTGCACATACAGGATCGGAACCGATTTGCCCAAAATGATCGGCAGATCCAGTTGTACGGCGCGCCCGATCTCCTGCCGCTCACCCTGCGCAATGTCGGCCCCAATGGCTTCTGCCGTCCGCTCCACGGATTTGGTGGTCACCTCCAGGTCGGCGAGTAGTTTCATCTGCTGGCGTCCGTGATCGAATGGCGTCTCCTGGCCTACCGCCGCTTGCATGCGGCGCACGCCAGGAGAGAGTTCCGTGTTTTCAATGTCCAGCTCGACATCGGCTGGGAACCGGCCGTTGTGGCAGTGCGGGCACAAGTAGTAGGGACGCGAGATTTCCACCGGGCCGACGGCGGTGAGAACGGATTTGGAATGTAACTCCTGGTAGTGAGCCGTATGGCCGCAAAAGCAAGGCACGGTACGTTGCTCAGCAGGCGGAACGGGAAACTGGAGCAGTTGCGTGACGCCCACGGCTCCCACCCGATGCATGGCGGAGCGGATCATGATTTCGCTGGCTTCCAGGTCCATATGCCCCGTCTTGCGCCGGCCACGGAACAGGACGTTCAACCACTGGCCTACCTCGCGGGCGACCTCTTCAAGGACCGCAGCAGCCGTTTTTTTCCCTCTGGAGTCCACGCGTCACTGTCCGACTCCAGCGGCCGCTGCACGCAGATTTTCTCGTTGATCGCTATCAATTCCGCACTCAGTTTCTGGAAGCGATGGTACTCATCGATTTCGGCCTGTGCCTTCCGCCAAACTGAGGGAGAAGGAAACGACTCCGCCACGGTTCTTCCGTCGACTTTGCGTGTCAGGCGAATCTGGGGATCGTGTCCGGGGTCATTCGGCTTGGCGCAGTGGCAGGTTGGTTTTCCGCAGCGGCGAGGAACCGCGCAGATCGAACCGGTGCGCAGATCGCCGAGGGTGGTGAGTTGACGAAGGATCTTGGAGCGTTCGGCTTCCAGTCCCAGCAGAGAATTCGGCATCGAGTTGGCCTCCCATCTCTGAGTGTACATCAACACTCAGAATAGTGGCGCAAAAAAGGGAAACCGATCGCTCCGCCATTCTAAAGTCGCGCACCCCACTGATTACCCGCACTGATGCACTCTGATGTGGCAGAATGGCTATGGCTGAAAAAGTGCCCACAACACCCATCGTCTCCGTGACCGACGCGGGCAAAGAGAGAGTCTCTGTGAGCGCCTTGGAGAACGGCAGCGGCCTGCGTTGTTGGGTCTTAGACACGCTCCGGAGCGTTCGGGTTCAATGCATCCGCTGCGCCACATTCAGTATTGGGTCACCGGGGCTTCTTTGGCTCACCGCCCTAGCACGCCAGTGCAACGCCAACATCCTCCTGTTGTCGGATGTTGGACGAACAGACGCCAGTGTTGCGCCAGCTCAGTTTCGGCAGCTCTTAAGCACGGGCCGCGCTCAGTGGCACGTTTTACCACCGCGGCCGGGAGGCACCTTGGAAGAGGCCGGGTATTTTCACCCAAAGGTGCTTCTCCTCGACGATCAAGCAGCGGTGGTCGGCTCGGCAAACCTGACCGGCCGTGGGCTCGGCCTCAACATTCTGCCGCACCACTGTGAAATGGCAATAGGCATCCGCGGTGAGCCTGTACGAGGAGCCATTGAGTCCCTGCGAGAGGCTTTCGATCGATGGTGGGACAATAGCAAGCCTATAGAAGTTTCGGCAAAGGAAGATCAGCCGGCGGGAGAGACGGTTATGCCTGAATACGTCGTGTTCAATGAACGCCCAATTTGGGGCATTGGTCAGCTACAGACAACCGGGGGCGGCATTTTCGGTCAAGCACTCTGGCTGGCCCTCTCTGATATCGGGCCCGACAACCCCGAGCGGCTCCCGGCGAAGATCCAGGTGCCACAACCGAAGATTGAGATCGCCAAACCAGTGGCTTGGGAAACTCCTGCTGCTCGCCTTGCCGCCGGTACGCTTCCAGATCCTCACCGGGCACGGGATCATTTTCTACGACTTTGTGCGTACTGGCTGCAAGCCGAAAACCGACAGGGCCAGCTCGACTCCATCCGCGTGCTTCCACTGCGGCATCAAGCCAGTCTGGTTGAGTACCTCATGCGACGTGAGACACCGATGCGGATGTTGATCGGAGACGAGGTCGGGCTCGGCAAAACGGTGGAGATAGGGCTGCTTATTGAGAGGCTTCAGGCTGCCAACCCCGACGCCCGGGTTCTGTATGTAACTTTGGGCGGTTTGGTCTCTAACGTCGCGGACCAGCTTGAGGTCATGGGGCTTGATCGCTTTTACGTCTTTGGAAACCAAGCGTTGTATCAGGAGGGCTACCGTCAGGCGCGGCTGGGAGGCGCCGACCACGATCCACGCGTAATAGCCTCGTTACACCGCCTCGCCTTCGGAGAGAGCTGGGAAGACAAACTTAAGAACACCAAATGGGACGTGGTAATTGTTGACGAATGTCACCGGCTGCGGATGTATGGTACCGGTGAAGACAAAAAGGCACAGAAGTGGTTCCGTGTGGTCGAGAAAATCTTCACTTCGCACATAGTCGACAATTGCCGGGTCTACTTCCTTTCCGGTACCCCTCATCAGGGAAACCCGGATGTCTTCCTCAATCTGGCGGGACTACTCTGCGGTTTGAAGCGGGGAGCAACCGCCGAGGAACAGCGTCGGGCACTTAGCGGACACGTGATCTATCGAATTAAAGAGGAGATCTACGACTGGGACAATAATCCACTATTCCCCAAAAGGGATATTCGTGACCCAGATCTAGCAGAGACGCCGCCTGAGTATAATGCTCTTCTTTCGAGCATTGCAGACTATTTCGATTGGTTGCTGTCGGAAGGTGTACACGTTCAGAGTGACACGCGCCATGCACTGGGTTTCGTAAAAAGCAATGCGCTGCAGTATGCCGCGAGCTCCCCCAAAGCGGGATTCGCCTTTTTGCTCCGTCGCTACCTAAGGAATTTCGCGGAAGAAGGAAACGATAACAGGATGGAAAACTGGGCTAGCCTGCTGATACCTTACCGCAACAGGTCCGCCCGCGAGAAGCCCAGCGAGCTTCTGGAGTACTTGACAGAAACTGTGAAGCGAGTGGAGGAGGAAGACCCGGAGGACAATGAGAGCGCTCTGGCCGAAGCGGTTGGCCCAATCGCGACCGGTGAGGCGCGGCAACTGGAGCCTCGTCGGCTGGGTCAATTACTTGATGAGTATGCGCGTCTGCTCAGGGGCCCGCATATGCAGGCCAAGTTTCGATTATTGAAACGGCTGCTCGACGAGGCTGACGAACCATTTGTGGTCTTTGCTCAAAGCGTGGATACCGTGTACGAGATCAAGCGCTTTCTGGGAGACTTTTTCATTCCCTGCAGTATTATTGTAGGCGGTCAAGACCCGGCCGAGAGAAGACGAGAGAAGGAGTGTTTTTTCGAGCCGGGACGCATAGGGCGACGGGCGTTGGTCTCAAGCAGCGCTGGCGGAGAAGGCATCAACTTGCAGATAGCAAGGCGGCTCATACATTTTGACTTGCCCTGGAACCCCATGGTGTTGGAACAACGGATTGGGCGCATCCACCGAATTGGCACTATAGATACGGTAATCGTGCACACTATCCTTCTTGAGGGCTCGCGGGAGGCGGACATCTATTCGATCGCCTCAACAGAATCGTCGGAGCCCTGGCGCAAAATCCAGAGGATCGAACGACGTACTTCAGGCGGATCCTCGCCGGTATCCCCCTGGAGACGTTGCGAACTCTGTTTAGCGGCCAGCGTGGTGATGATGATGCGATCGCTGGAGCCGTAGAGGCAGGCAAGCAAGCAGTTGCTCTTGTTGACGCGGAACTCCTTCAAGATCGCGTGAAGCTAACGGGCGAAGAGCGGGGTAGAGCCACAATGGAAAAGCTCGTTCAGTTGCTAGAGGCATCCGACAAGATTCGCCCGATTAATCATGATGTCAAGTTCACTCGGATTAGGTTCGACCCAGACAACGAGGCATTCATCGCTGAGGAGGTCAAGCGGCGGTGTTACCGGATAAATCACGGTTCACCGAACGCAGGTGGCGACTGGGTGGTCTTTGACCGTGAGGCGGCAGCGATGTCGCCGGAGGTCACGAAAGAGCGGACTGGGGGCATTAATCACCAGCTTATTGCTCTCGCCCTGAGGAGTCTACGAACACCCAGCAATACTGCGGAGTTTCACGGTGTGGCGATTGGAATTGGTAGCTACGACTCTAAATCGCTATTGCGGGTTCTTGGCGACGCTGAGGCAGAGCCTATCGCGATATTGACTTATGTAACTGCGTATAACAACGGTGAGCAGTTTTTCAATCACCGTTTGCGTGTTTATGCGCTATCACCGAGGCGGGGCGATTCGATTGATATTAGCTCGGAGGGGGAACTCGTCGAGGAAGTCTTGTGGTCTCAGCTTGGGAAGGATCACTCTTCTCGGGGCGTGCCGGCACTGACGGCGACCGATTTGGAGAGCATTGTGAACGTGGACCGGATGTTGCGCCTGGAGCTTGAGGCGACCCTTAAAGACGAAGCCGGGAACTGGATCGGAGCCGTTTGGCCAATTGCGGTAAGCCTCTTGGTGCCCGAATGACTCGGATGAGTTTGGATGGCTTCGTGCAGGTTCAGCGGCAGCTCGCCAGTAACAAGTCGTCCCGTCACACGCCGGTCACGGAAATAGGTCCCGACAAGTCGGCTTTCATCCGGGCATCAATGAACCAAGTGCGAGCAGCGATCATCCGTGGTAACACTCCTCGGAAATCGCCGCCCACAAGCTCGCCGGCGGCAGAACTGCCCGCTCGATTCTGCGGACGCAGCATTCATCGCGCGGTGGCGCGGCAGCGGCCCTGCTCGGCTCGCCGCTCCCACCGTTCCCCTCGGTGAACACCCAAAACCGGCCATACGTGATCACCTGAAAACCGGCCAACGATAAGCAGCGTTCAGGACATTAATCTCGACGCGAGGGCGATACCCTCCGTCAATGTGAGCAATGTCTTGAGCG
>Ga0224557_1001810_pt1 | contig 19596 bp, 17 predicted proteins | sample 714S31014metaG_FD_180677 | JGI IMG/M metagenome (GOLD analysis project Ga0224557, IMG submission 180677) | Peat soil microbial communities from Stordalen Mire, Sweden - 717 S3 10-14 | ecosystem: Environmental > Terrestrial > Soil > Wetlands > Peat | place: Sweden: Norrbotten County, Stordalen...
TGCCGCCTGCCACTTCTCGGACCGCGTGGTCACGGAGGTCGGCTGAGGAGACTGTGGGGCGTCAGGGGCTGACGGGTCTCGCGCCCGAGCGCGCCGGTGGGTGCGCTCAGGACCCGGGCAGCCGCAGCAGGAAGGTGCTGCCCTCCCCGGGACGGCTCCTCTCCAGCATCAGGTCGCCGCCCATCCGTCGGGCGCACTCGCGGCTCACGTAGAGGCCCAGCCCGGTCCCGGCGGCTCGTCCCGCCCCGGCCCCCCGGACGAACCGCTCGAAGATCCTCTCCCGATCCCCCTCGGGAACCCCCGGTCCCCGGTCGCCCACCCGGATCTCGACGGCACCCGGGGCGGCGCGGACGGTCACCGCCACCGCCACCGTCGCCGGCGGGTCGGAGTAGATCAGCGCGTTGTTGACAAGGTTGTCCATGATCCTCGCCACCAGGTCGGCGTCCCCCAGAGCCCGCGCTCCGGCCGGGCAGTCGAGGCTCAGGGTCCCGCCGCCCAGGTCGAGGCGCGGGCTCACCCGGTCGCGGACGGCGTCGAGGAGGGCGGCGAGAGCGATCTCCTCTCGGTCGATGCGCAGCTCGTTGGTCTCCAGACGGGCCACGGTGAGCAGCGAGGTGGCCAGCTCCTGAGCCTCGTGAGCCTTGGCGGCGATCACCCGCACCGCTTTGAGCGCCGCCCCTCCGAGCTCTCCGAGGTCGCCTCCGTCGAGCAGCGAGGCGTAACCCTGGATCACCGTGAGCGGCGAGCGCAGCTCGTGGACGGCGATGTCGAGCAGATCCGACCGGGTCCGCTCCATGGCCAGGGCGAGCGCATCCGCGGACGTACCGTCCTCTGCCGCGGGCGAGCCGGGAGCGTGCGCCGTCACCGGGGGATCGGGCTCCCTCCCCAGGGGTTGCCTCCGCGCCGGGATGGGCCGTGAAAGTTGAGCGTCCACAGTCGCAACATCGCCCATTGACACTATCATCATAGAGCGTTGACCGGAGGCGCTCCGGATCCGTGGGGCGCCTGCAGCCAGCTGGCGCGCAACCGCGACCGTCACAGGGAGGCTGACCGATGCCGATTGCCCACAGCACCGCCGAGGCGAGGTGGTCCGGTGACCTGATCGAGGGCGGTGGGACCGTCCGTTCCGGCAGCGGGGCCTTCCCCGAGATGCCCATCTCCTGGAGCCGGCGGACCCAGCGTGAGCAGGGGGCGACCAGCCCAGAGGAGCTGATCGCCGCCGCCCATTCCAGCTGCTTCTGCATGGCCTTCTCCAACGAGCTGGCCAGGGCGGGGCATCCGGCGGAGCGCATCGTCACCGCCGCCAGCGTCGCCTTCGACACCGGCCGGCCCGGCGGCGCCGCCATCACCTCCATCGATCTGGAGGTCCGGGCGCGCGTCCCGGGCATCGACGGCGCGGCGTTCCAGGCGGCGGCGGAGGCGGCCAGGGCGGGCTGCCCGGTGTCCAAGGCGCTCGCCGGGGTTGAGATCCGGCTGCGGGCCTCGCTCGAAACCGGGTAGTCTCACGGGCCGCCTCGGCACCTCGCGCACCGGGCGGGCGCTTGCCCCGCCCAGGAGGATGCCTCCCGCGGTCCGTCCCCCGTGAACGCCAGCGCCAGCGTCCCCGACCCCGCCTCCCCGACGGTCCGCGGCGGCACCGCCCCGCACCTCGTGGGACTCTTCGTCGTCAACGCGGTCTCCCAGTACGCGGGGGCCTCCCTCGCGGTGCGCGCCTTCGGAGCGATGCCGGCGGCGGGTGTCGCCTGGATTCGCGTGCTCACCGGCGCGCTCGTCCTCGGGGCCTGGCGGCGGCCGTGGCGGGAGCTGCGCCGTCAGGAGCGGGACGCACTCTTGCTGGTCGTGGCGTTCGGGATCGCGCTCGCCGCCATGAACCTCACCTTCTATCTCGCCATCGAGCGGCTCCCACTGGGCACGACCGTTGCCATCGAGTTCATCGGCCCGATCCTGGTGGCCGCGATCGCTGTCCGGGGGCTGCGCAACCTGGCCGCGCTGCTGGTGGCCATGGCCGGCGTGGCCATGCTGAGCAGGATCAGCGTGTCGGGCAGCGCGATGGGTGTCGGCCTCGCCCTCGCCGCCGGACTGTTCTGGGCGGTCTACATCGTCCTGGCCCACCAGGTGGCCCGGCGCGGTCTGGGCACCACGGGCCTGGCGGCGGCGATGGCCGTCGGGACGGTGGCGATCGCGCCGCTCGCCGCCGCTCCCGCGGTGGAGAGCGCCGGCCACGGCCTCGTCCTGCTCCTCGCGGTCGGCGCCGGCCTTCTCTCCAGCGTCATCCCCTATGCCCTCGACCAGGTGCTGCTCCGGCGCCTCTCCCGTGGGGCCTTCGCGCTCCTGCTCAGCCTGCTGCCGGCCACGGCCACGGTCATGGGCTTGGTGCTGCTCCGTCAGGTCCCGCAGCCTCTCGAGATCGTGGGCATCGGCCTGGTGGTCGCGGCCGTCCTCCTCCGCACCCCTGAAGTGGCGCCGACCGCCTGACGCCGGCCCCTGCCGATCTAGTCAGCCACCTGGGTGAAGAGGATCGAGAAGCCGCAGCTCTGGCCGGCGTCGGAGGCGTCGGCGTTGAAGTTGGCCCCCCTGGTGATCGTGAAGGTGTAGGTGTCGCTGCCCGCCGGTCCTGGGGCGGTGCCCGGCCAGTTGCTGGCCCCGGCGCTGTCCTTCAAGGGGGGGGTGGAGCCCATCTCGGCGCTGAGGGCGGTGGGGAGGTAGTCGTTCACGCTGCTCGCGTCCATCACGGTGAGCACCAGGTCGGCGCAGAGGTTGCCGCTCGGGATGGCGGGCATCTGCATGGTGAAGGTGCTGTTCAGGGTCCCGGTGCTGGTGATCTTGACCCCGCCCGTGGCCAGGGTGGCCGGGGAGGCGGGGTCGACGCCGGTGACATTGATGATCGCCGCGCAGACGTTGCCGGTCTCGTTGACCAGGGTCGTCGAGGTCACCGAGGTGCAGGTCGCGGATCCCACGGCGTTGCTGTGGGTCACGGTCCCGGCCGCGACGGTGTTGCCGGGGTTCTCCGTGTAGCCCTGCCAGGCCGCCAGGCCACCGAAGCCGACCAGGCCGGTGCCCGCAACCGTCGCCGCGAGGACCAGGGTCACCCGGATGAAGCGGGTGCTCCGGGGCCTCCGCCCGCGCCGTTCCATGATCTTCCCTTTCCAGCCCTTCTCGCCGGGTAGAGCAAATGCACTAGACGTTGCTAGTGAGCCTACCGGAGCGCCTTCACGGGAACCTCAGAGGTTTGGCCACAGCCGCGTAACAGGGGATCGCGGGAGCGCAAACCCAGCGGGGCCGGGAGCAGGGCTCAGACCGTCCCCCGCCTGCTCCGGTCCAGCCACTCGGCCGCCGCCTGGAAGTCGGCGTCCGCCGTCCCATGCCGGAACCGGGGTGCCTCGCCATCGGCCCGGGGATAGGAGCCGCAGAAGCGGACCTCCTCGCAGAAGCGATGCAGGGCGGCCAGGGCGTCGCCGACGCGGGCCTCCTCGATGTGGCCCTCGCAGTCGATCGAGAAGCAGTAGCGGCCCAGGCCGTGGCCGGTCGGGCGCGACTCGATCCGGGTGAGGTTGACCCCCCGGACGGCAAACTCGGTGAGCAGCTCCAGGAGGGCCCCGGGATGGTCGTCGGCGATCAGGGTGACCACGGTCGTCCGGTCGGCGCCGGTCGGCCGAGGCAGCGGACGGGGCAGGACCGCCATCACGAAGCGGGTCACCGCGTGGTGGTGGTCGCCGATGTCCGCGGCCAGCTCGACCAGCCCGTAGCGCCCGGCGTTGGCGGATGCGGCGACGGCGGCGTCGGTGCCGTCGCCGCCCTCCGCCACGGCCGCGGCGGCCTCCGCCGTCGAGGGCGTGGAGCGGACCCTGGCCTCGGGGAGATGGGCCCGGAGCCAGTGCCGGCACTGGGCGGTTGCGTGGGGGTGGGAGGCGACCACCCGGATCGAGCCGAGCTCGGTGCCAGGCCGTGCCAGCAGGGAGAGGCGGACGGGGACCAGCATCTCGCGGGCGATGTGCAGCGGGCTGCCGCTCACAAACTCGTCGAGGGTGCCGCTCACCGACCCCTCCACCGAGTTCTCGAAGGGCACCACCGCCCCTCCCACCGACCCGTCCCGGACGGCGGCGAAGGCGTCGGCGACCGTCTCCACCGGGACCAGGTCCACGTCCCCGCTCTCCGGGAGACTGCGCACCGCGGTCTCGGCGAAGGTGCCCTCCGGGCCGAGGTAGGCGTAGCGGGGCCGCACCGCTTACGGGCCTGCCGTGCCGGCGCTGGAATGGGTGCCCACCGCCACCACTCCGATGATGAAAAGGAGGAGCAGGGCCAGCCCGACATAGCCGAGGACCAGCCCGGCGATGGCCAGACCCCGGCCTCCCTGGTGGCTGTGGCGGATCTGGGAGAGGGCGATGTGGCCAAAGATGACGGCCAGGATCGACCCCACCCAGTACAGCCAGAGGATGCCGAGCACGAGCGCGGCGATCGCCAGGCCGTTGGTACCCGGGGCCGCGTACGCCGGATAGGGGTATGGGGGCGGATAGGGCGGGGGGTACTGCCCCGGTGGGGGGTAGGGTCCCGGCCAGGGGGCCTGAGCGGCATTTGGCGGGTACGGGTAGGGGGGCGGTGAGCCCGCCGGGGGCCACGTGTAGCCCGGCGTGGGATCTCCCCCCTGGGGCGGGGGCGGTGGCCAGGCGCTGGACACGGTGGCGTCTCCTCGGGCCGGGCCGGCGGCGACGCCCGCCCCGGCCGCCCGGGCGTCCGCCCGGCCGGAGCCGAGCCGACACAGAGGTTACCCGGATCCGGGTGGGCCTGTCTAACGCTTGACGAAGATCACCGCGAAGCCATCGTCGTAGACCTGCTTCCACTGGGGGTCCACGCCCAGCGCCATGCCGAGCGCCGAGTCGGTGCGCTCGACGACGTAGTTGACGCCATGCTCGTTGAGGATGGTCTGCCAGTCGGGCTCGGCGTTCTCGACGTCGCTGACCTCTTGCATCAGCTGGTTGCCCAGCTCGGTCGCCTCACCGTAGATGAAGACGAGGCGGTCAGGGTAGAAACGGTAGATGAGGTACCCGCCCCAGTCGTACGCGTTGAACATCCGGGTCCCGACGGTCGGGTGGGCCTCCAGCCAGTTGGCGGCTCCGACCGGGAAGTTGGCATCGGTGCTCGCCGTCTGGCTGCTCAGCGTGTGGGCCGCGATGCCGACCGCCCCCACGGTGACGATCAGTGCACCGGCCGAGACGAGGATGAGGAGGTCGGAGCCGCGGCGCCGGATCCACCTCCCGAGTGGCTCCTGCCACCGGCTCCGCTCCCAGGCTCCGCCGAGGGACCAGGCGACCATCGGGGTGAGCGCGGCGGCGGCGAGCGGAGCGTTGCGCACCGCCGAGAGGGCGGCGTAGATGCCGACCACGGTGACCAGGGCGTCCCATAGCCGGGGCCGGCGGAAGGCCATGGCAAAGACCACGAGGAGGAGGAGCAGCTCGAGGCCCACCTCACCGAGGGAGTGGAAGCTCGGCGAGTGCCACTCGGCGATGAAGGTCTGCTGGACGGCGCTGGTCTGGGTCTGGATGGCGGCCAGGTAGGCGTGGTAGGTGATCGGGTTGAACAGGCCCGCCACCGCGCAGGCGGCCAGCACCGCCCAGAGCCGGAGCGATCGGCGGCGGTGGGCACCGTCCTCCGGTGAGACGAGCCAGAGCACGGCCTCGGTGAACGCGGCGAGCCCCACCACGGCCAGGCCGTAGACGAAGCCGCCGTGGAGATTGGCCCAGACAACCATCACCAGGGGCAGGAGGTAGACCACGCGGCTGCGGTCCCGGAGGAAGGACTCGACCCAGTAGAGGGTCAGGCAGGTCAGGGCGAAGCTGACCATCTGCGACCGGGGGCCCCAGACCTCGACGCCGGCAGCAGCCGCCACCGCGATGCAGGCGCCCGCGATCAGGGCGGGCACGCGCTCGAGCGCGATGCGCCGCCAGATGAACCAGAAGCCCACCCAGGTGACGGCGACGTACGCGAGGCTGAAGGCGAGGAACCCCCCGGCCCGGAAGATCAGGTCGCCGAGCACCTCGGTGCCCCATTCCTGGTCCGCCCATACCCGGGTGGAGGCCGTGTAGGTGAAGAACTCGTAGTTCGGGAACGCGCCGTGGTCGATGATCCAGCTGCCCGTCTCCATGTGCCACCAGAAGTCGGGGTCGCCGACCCGGCGGCAGATGACGACGAGCGTCGCGATCAGAGCGGCGCCCACGATCAGCCCGCCGAGGCCGGGGTGGGGCAGGCGGGCGCGGGCCTGCGGGGTAGCGGAGGGCGGAGAATGCTCTGGCGCGACGGCCACAGGGTGGCACGATGACACATCGGCCGCCCGTTAACGCGCGCGAAAGGTTGGCGGGGGACGATAGATTGGGGGTCCCCGGACGCGGGGACGGAGCAGGCTGGCCGCGACGGCCGCCGAGACGGAGGACGGCAGTGGTGGCGGCGGCGGGGGGACGATGTCGTGCGGCGGCGGGCCACCTCTCCACCTACCGGCTCCGCCGCCGCGTCTGGCTGATCGGGCCCCTCGCCCTCTACAGCCTGCTCCGCATCCCGTCCTTCCTCGAGCCCCACTGGTACACCGACGAGGCCGGCTACGCCACCACCGCCCGAGCCCTTCTCCAGGGCAAGGTCCTCTACTCCCAGATCTGGACCAACAAGCCACCTCTTCAGATCTGGACGGTCGCCGCCGTGATCCGCTTCCTGGGCACGAGCGAGGTGGCCCTCCACGCCGTCACCTTCCTGACCGGGCTGCTCACCCTGCTCGCCATCGCCTACGCGGCCAACCGCCTCCTCGGCCGCCGCCGCACCGTGGTCGCCCTGATCCTCGCCGCGATCATGCTGGGCACCCCCCTCCTCGACGCCGAGCTGATCCTCCCCGAGAGCTTCCTCATCGCCCCCATGGCGTGGGCCGGGGCGCTCCTGCTCACCCGGGTCGCCGCTCCTGACACGCGTCGCTGGCCCCTGTGGCCGGTGGCGGTGGGCGCGCTGGCGGCGATCGGCATCGCCTACCAGCAGACGGCACTGGCGGACACCTGCGCCTTTGCCCTGATCCTGGCGACAGCGGGCCGGGCGAGCTGGCGACGCGTGGCGGTGTACGCGGGCACCCTGGCCGGCCTGACCGGGGCGTGGCTGATCCCGGCCGTCGTGACCGCGGGGGCAGGCAAGGTCGCCTACGCCCTGGTCGGCTTCTGGGTCCAGTTCGCCCAGGGTCAGGGGAACCTGCAGATCCCGATGGTGATCCGGGCGATCGTTGCGCTGGTCGTGCTGACCCTGGTGGTGTCCGGCGCCTGGCTGCACCGCCGGGACCGGGACATCTCCTGGGCACTCTGGGTCTGGGCCGCTGTGGCCCTCCTCGTCCCGACGGTGGCCGGGCAGCCGTATCCCCACTACCTGCTGCCCTCCCTGGTCCCGACCGCACTTGCCCTCAGCAGCCTGGGGCTGCGGCTCCCGGCCGTGGCGCCGAGCCAGCGGCGCCTGGCCGGCGCCGGGCTCATCGTGGCCACCGGCCTCGCCCTGGTGGGTGCGGCGCCGACCGGGCTGGACTGGCCCCCGGCTTTGGCGGTCGGCAATCACAGCTTCGCCACCTACTACTTCGGGGCCATCTCGACACTCACCCGAGGTCAGTCGCTGTCGACGTACCAGGACCAGTTCGACTACCGGGTGTCCGAGGACAGCGAGGTGGCGGTGTGGATCAGCGCCCACGGACTCGAGGGCAGCTCTGCGGTGGTCTGGTCGTCGGAGGTCTGGCTCTATGACCTGGACGACCTCCAGCTTGTCCTGCCGACGCCGCCCATCTACAACGACGAGCACCTCCTCGGCTATGACGGGCCGGTGGCCCAGCGGGTCGCTGACCTGGAGCCCGCGCTCGTGATCACGGACGGGGAGAGCCTGACCTCCTGGCCGGAGATCAGCCCCGTACTGGCCACCGGATACGAGCAGGTCGACGAGTCGGGCTCGGAGATCGTCTGGCTGCGCGACGACCTGGTCGCCTCGGTGATGGGCCCCACCGGGCTCGGCTAACCACCGGCCCGAACCGCGCCGCGCGGGCATCGCCCGCAACCGGCGCGCCCGGCACCCGGAGGCTGATGGGTCCACCACCCGCCCACCGTGCCATCATCGCGCCGGTGAGCACCAGAGGTGGGCGCCTGCCGCAGCAGCCCGGCGGCAGTGAGCCGGATTCGGGGCCGCCCCAGACTCCCTTCGACGCGGCCGTCTTCGATCGCCGGCTTCCCGGCATCGTGGCCTGGCTGCGTCCGTGGGCCGTGCCGATCAGCGTGCTGGTCATCGCGGCGGCCACGCTCTACGTGATGCGCTCTGGCGCGGCGCGGTTCAGCTGGGCGGACTTCCGCACCTTCTACCAGGCGGGCCTCGACGTCCGGTCCGGCGCCAACCCCTACCTCGGGGCGATGAGCTTCATCCACGCCTACACCCCGGCCGGCAATGGCACCTACTGGACCACTCAGGTCTACGTCTACGCGCCCTTCTTCGCCTACCTCATGGTGCCCCTCACCCTCCTTCCTCACTGGGGCGCGCTGACCACCTGGGACCTGCTCAACGTCGCCTTCGTGGTGTTCGCCGTCTATGCCGCTCTTCGCGCCGCCGGGCTCCGCCCGAGTGCGACGATGGTGCTGCTCCTGGCCGCGGCCTCCGCGGTCACCCTTCCGGTCCATCGGGAGTGGGATCTCGGCCAGAGCGACCTCCTGGTGATGGCCCTGATCTGCGCAGCGCTCTGGGCGCGAACGGCGGGCCGGGCGGGACTTGCCGGCCTGCTCCTCGGCGCCGGCTGTGCCGTCAAGCCGGAGCTGCTCCTGCTCGCCCTCGTCCTCCTCTGGCGGCGCGACTTCCGGTTCGCGATCGCCGCCGCCGTGTCGACCGCGATCCTCGGGCTCGCGCCCTTTCTCCTCCTCGGTCAGCGGGCGTGGTCGGACTTCTGGACCGCCTGGGGGTTCTGGGCCAATCAGTACCTGCCCTTCCTCCACAACGAGTCTCCCAAGGGGGTGCTGGCCCGTCTCTTCACGGTCAACCCGGCGGCCCACCCGCTGACCGTCGCCCCCGGGGCCGTGACCGTCCTCTGGCTCGTGCTCGCGGTGGTCGTCCTCGTCCTGACCGTCGCGGTCACGTCGACCCGGCCGCTCCGTGGCGACGCGCTCTCCCTCCTCGAGGTGGGCCTTGCGATCGAGGCCATCATGCTGGTCAGCCCGCTCACCGAGCGTCCCTACTTCCTCTTCCTGCTCATCCCGCTGATCGGCCTCTTCTGCTGGGTGCGCGAGGTCGGGGTGGCGGGGCTCTTCGAGCGCAGGGCCACCGTGGCGGCGGTGCTCTTCTGGCTGCTCCTGGCGGGACCGGCCGAGGTGGCTGAGTACGTCGTCGACACCGGGGTCACCGTCCAGTCGCACGCGGCTCCCCTCTTCACGCTGCTCGCCCCGGCGTACATGTGGGTGACGGTCGCGGCCTTCGTCTTCCAGCTTCTGGTCGTCGCCCACCTTCGCGGCCTGCGTCTCGTTCCCGCTATCGGCGCCACCCTGCGCGGTGCCCCCGCGCTGCTGCTGGCGTGGTTCGGGGATGCGGGATCGGCGCTCGGCCTCGTCCGTGAGAGCGACTCACCCGCGGCGTAAGGGAGAGGGAGGGGTGAAGGGCCTACGCCAGCCCCGCCATCAGCGCATCCCACTGTTCGCGGGACGGCCGCAGCTCCTCGATCGGTAGCTGGGCCAGGGGGCGTGTGGGCAGCCCCTCGCGGGTGCAGAGGTCGTCCGCCTCGGGGCTGACGTAGAGCAGGCCGGTGACGATCTCGCCGCTCTGCCGGGCCTCGAAGAGCAGGCGCATCGCCGCCATCCGGTCGCGGGCATCGTGCTCGGGGCCGATCTTGCGCAGCAGGATGTGGGAGCTGTCGTGCAGCTCGACGTCCTGGACGGTTCCCGGCTCGTAGTCGACCGTGATCTCCCCCTGGGGGGCGATGTAGTCGGGGGTGTTGACCGGGGCGTCGTGGTCCTTGACGTAGGCGTAGCTCTTGGTGCTGCCCTCGTGGTCGTTGAAGGTGACACAGGGGCTGATGACGTCGATGACCGCCGTGCCGCGGTGGGCGAGGGCGGCCTGGAGCAGCGGGACGAGCTGCTTGCCGTCGCCGCTGAAGCTGCGGGCCACGAAACTCGCCCCCAGCTCGATGGCCAGGGCGGAGATGTCGATCTGTTCGTACCGGTTGGCCGGTCCCCGCTTGGGGCGGGATCCGAGGTCGGCGGTGGCCGAGGACTGGCCCTTGGTGAGGCCGTAGACGCCGTTGTTCTCGATGACGTAGGTCATGTCGAGATTGCGCCGGATCATATGGCAGTACTGGCCGAGCCCAATGGACGCGGTGTCGCCGTCCCCGCTGACGCCGAACACCACCAGGTCGCGGTTGGCGAGCTTGGCTCCGGTGGCGAGCGACGGCATCCGGCCATGCGCACCGTTGAAGCCGTGGGCGTGCTCCACGAAGTAGGCGGCGGCCTTGGAGGAGCAGCCGATCCCGCTCATCTTGGCCAGCAGATGGGGTTCGATGGCGCTGTCGTAGAGCGCCTTGACGATGTGGTTGGTGATCGAGTTGTGCCCGCAGCCTGCGCAGAGGGTGGTGTGCGCGCCCTTGTAGTCATCTCGGTTGAGCCCCAGGCGGTTCAGCTTCTCGATGGCGACTTCCATGGCCCTCTCCTCAGCCGACCGGCCCGCGCCGGCTCGTGACGCCCTGGTGATCGGCGGGCTCCCGCTGCGCCAGCTCACCGGCCAGCACCGGGTCGCTGATGGCCTCGGCATCGATGGGGACGCCGTTGAAGTGGCGGATGCTCCGGAGCCGGTCGGCCAGCTCCCCGGGGAGCTCCTGGCGGAGCAGGGCCTCCATCTGGCCGTCGCGGTTCTGCTCGGTCACGTAGACGCGGTCGTGGCGGGCGATGAACTCGGCCACCCCCGGATGCAGGGGCAGTCCGCGGATCCGCAGGTAGTCCGTCTCCACCCCGCGATCGGCGAGCTGGTGCCGGGCCTCGACCACCGCGTGGTGGGTGGAGCCGTAGGCGCAGATCGCCACCCGGGTGCCGGCTTCCTCGACGAGCGGAGCCGGCAGCAGGGTCCGCGCCCCCTCGATCTTGCGGCGGAGCCGGTCCATGTTGGCCTGGTAGACGTCGGGGTCCTCCGTGTACAGGGCGTGCTCGTCGTGGCCCGATCCGCGGGTGAAGTAGGCCGCCCGTGGGTTGGCGGTGCCGGGGAGGGTCCGGTAGGGGATGCCGTCGCCGTCGACGTCGCGGTAGCGGGCCCAGTCGGTGACCTGCTCCAGGGCCTTCGCGTCGAGGACCTTGCCCCGGTCGATCGCGCTCTCCGTGTAGGGGAGCGGCTCCGTCCTCCAGAGGTTCATGCCGAGGTCCAGGTCGCTCAGGACAAAGACGGGGGTCTGCAGCCGGTCGGCGACGTCGAAGGCCCGCTGCGCGTCCTCGTAGACCTCGATGACCGTCCCGGGCAGGAGCACCGGGTGCCGGGTGTCGCCGTGGGAGAGGGTGTGGACGAAGCCCAGATCTCCCTGCATGGTCCGGGTCGGCAGACCGGTGGAGGGCCCGGCCCGCTGGATGTCGAAGATGACCGCGGGGATCTCGGCGTAGTAGCCGAGGCCGGTGAGCTCCGCCATCAGCGAGATCCCCGGTCCCGAGGTCGCGGTCATGGCCCGGGCGCCCGCCCACTCCGCACCCAGCACGATCCCGATGGCGGCCAGCTCGTCCTCCGCCTGGATGGCGGCGAACCGCCGCTCACCCGTCGCCACGTCCACCCGGGAGCGCTCCGCGTAGTCGATGAACGCCTCGCAGAGGGACGACGACGGGGTGATCGGGTACCAGGCGAGCACCGTGCAGCCGGCCATCAGGCTGCCCAGCGCGGCGGCGCGATTGCCGTCCAGGAGCACGGTTCCGCGGGTGCCGTCCATCGGCGCCACCCGGAAGGGATCGGTCTTGACCAGGTTCTCCCGCGTGTAGTCCACGCCGATTTGGACGGCGGCGAGATTGAGGTCGGCGGCCTTGGGCTTGGTCCGGAACTGGTCCCGGACCCCCTGCTCGACGGCGGCCGGGTCGAGGCCGATCAGCTCGGCCAGCACGCCGACATAGATCATGTTCTGCAGGTACTTGCGGAGGTCAGGCTTGGCCTCCAGCTTCTCGCGGGCGAGTCGGGCGAAGGGCACCGGGTACCAGGAGACGTCGTCGCGGTCGGCGGCGCTGAAGCGGGGGAGGGCCGCCTCGTGGATCACGGCCCCGCCGGACCGGACGTTGGCCGCGTCGCGCTCCCAGGTCGCCGGGTTCATGGCGATCAGGATGTCGACGGTCCGCTTCCGCGCCTGGTACCCCTGCGGCGTGACCCGGATGTCGTACCAGGTCGGCTCCCCCTCGATATTGGAGGGGAAGACGTTCTTCGCCGCCACCGGGATGCCCATATGGAAGAGGGCCTTGGTGATGACGAGGTTGGAGGACTGCGATCCCGACCCGTTGACGGTCGCCGCCTGGACGCAGAAGTCGTTGAGGACGTCTCCGGTCATGGGCTCTCCGGATCTCCGTGCCGATCAGCGCAGGGGCATTCGCCGAACCTGCGAACACATGTGCACACCTCTATGATAGCCATCAAAAGTTTGGCGGCAACACAAACATCCGTGCCCGGCCCCCGAGGGGACCCGCGCCCGGCGTCACTTCCGTCGCATGGAGGGCCCCCGGTGACCTACGTCCCTGCTCCCGACCGCTACCAGTCGATGTCCTACCGCCGCTCGGGGCGGAGCGGGCTCCGGCTGCCGCTCATCTCCCTCGGCCTCTGGCAGAATTTCGGCGCCGAGCGGCCGCTGAGTGAAAGCCGCAGCGTCGTGCTGCGCGCCTTCGACCTCGGGATCACCCACTTCGACCTCGCCAACAACTACGGACCGCCCTACGGCTCCGCCGAGGAGACCCTCGGGCGCATCCTCGCCACCGACCTCCGTCCCCACCGCGACGAGCTGGTGATCTCCACCAAAGCCGGATACGACATGTGGGCCGGCCCTTACGGGGAATGGGGTTCGCGCAAGCACCTTCTGGCCAGCCTTGACCAGAGCCTGAAGCGGATGGGGGTCGACCACGTCGACATCTTCTACTCGCATCGCTTCGACCCCGAGACCCCGCTGGAGGAGACGCTCGGCGCCCTCGACACCGCGGTGCGCCAGGGCAAGGCACTCTACGCGGGCATCTCCTCGTACTCGGCCAAGAGCACTGAGGCGGCCGCCGAGATCATGGCCGGGCTGGGTACTCCGATCCTCATCCACCAGCCCTCCTACTCCATGCTCAACCGCTGGATCGAGGGCGGACTCCTCGACGTCCTGGGCGACAGGGGGATCGGCTGCATCGTCTTCTCCCCGCTCGCCCAGGGGTTGCTGAGCGGCAAGTACCTGGAGGGCATCCCCGAGGGATCGCGCGCCCGCCGCCAGGGTTCCCTCACCCCGGAGATGCTGGCCGAGGCGACGCTCGCCAAGATCCGCGGGCTCCACCAGCTGGCCGCGGGGCGTGGGCAGTCACTCGCCCAGATGGCCCTTGCCTGGGTCCTCCGCGACCCGCGGGTGACCTCGGCGCTGATCGGGGTGAGCAGCGTCGCCCAGCTCGAGGAGAATCTCGCCGCCCTCGATCGGCTCGACTTCGCCCCCGAAGAGTTGGAGGCGATCGACCGGCTGGCGACCGAGAGCGGGATCAACCTCTGGGCGGCCTCCAGCCAGGTCTGAGGCGACGCCCTCTCCCGACCGATCAGCGCTGATAGGTGGCGCGGAGGGTGGCCCGGGCGATGGTGTGGAAGGTGAGGGTGAACCCGACCACCGCCGGAGACACCGTCGGCTCCAGACCGAGGTCGTCCGTGTCAACGGCGTGGACCGCGAAGATGTAGCGGTGGGGGCGGTCGCCGGGCGGCGGCGCGGCCCCGCCGTAGTCGAGGGTGCCGTAGTCGTTGCGCACGTGAAAGGCCCCCGGAGGCAGGGGGGCGTCCGACCCTCCCGCGCCACGCGGTAGCTCGGCCACCGAGGCGGGCACCCCGACCAGCACCCAGTGCCAGAAGCCGCTGCCGGTCGGGGCGTCGGGGTCGAAGCAGGTGACCACGAACCCGCGGGTCTCCGCTGGGTGTCCGCTCCAGCGGAGCTGAGGGCTCTGGTTCTCTCCGTCCGCGCTGGGATGGACGTGGATCGCGCCGAGCGGCCGGCCGTCGTCGATGTCGTCGCTCGTCAGCGAGAACGAGGCGACCGCCGGCAGCAGGTCGTAGGGGTCCGGGGCAGCCGGTCGCACGAGTGTGGGCATCGCGCACTCCTCCTCAGGGGAAAGAATGGCAGCCATTGTCCCGCGCCCGCCCCGGCCCTGCCGGGGCCGGGTTCACGCGTACGCGTAACCCTCGGGCAGCGGTCGGGGTGCGGGAGGACCGACGTAGATCGCCGAGGGGCGGATCAGCCGGTTGTTGCTCGCCTGCTCCGCGACGGCGGAGGTCCACCCCACCGTGCGGCTGCACGCGAACGTGGGGGTGAACATGTCCCGCGAGAGGCCCACGGTGTTCATGACCACGCCGGAGTAGAACTCGACGTTGGTGTAGAGGCGCCGGCCCGGCTTGAGCTCGCTGAGCACCCGCAGCGCGGTCGCCTCGACGTGCTCCGCGAACTCCACCTGTGGACCGCCCAGACCGCGCGCCACCTCGTGGAGGAGGACCGAGCGGGGGTCATCGGTCTTGTAGACACGGTGCCCGAAGCCCATCAGGCGCTGGCCGCTCTTGACCTCGTCGCGGAGATGCTCCTCGGCGCGGTCCGGGGTGCCGATGGCGTCGAGCATGTCCAGGGCCCGCGACGGTGCCCCGCCGTGGAGGGGGCCGGCGAGTGCGCCGATGGCCCCCGTGAGCGCCGAGCCCATGTCGCTCCCGGTCGACGTGATCACCCGGGCGGTGAAGGTGCTCGAGTTGAATCCATGGTCCATGGTCAGGATCATGTACTGCTCCAGAGCGCGCGCCGCCGCGGGGTCCGGCCGCTCGCCGGTCAGCATCTGGAGGTAGGCGGCGGCGTAGCCCAGGCCGGGATCGGGATCGATCGGGGCCAGCCCCTGGTGCACGCGGTGGAGCCTCATGAGCAGGACGGGGGTGAGCGCGACCATCCGCAGCGCGTCGGCGCGGACCTGGTCGGGGGTGAGGTCGAGCGTCGGCCGGAGGTTCAGGGCCGCCGCGCTCAAGGAGACCGCCGTGCGGAGGGCGCCGAGGGGGGTGTAGCCGGGGAGGCGCGCAATCTCATCGAGGGCGGTGGACACCCCGCCGGGCAGCGCACGTCCGGCGACCGCCTGGTCCTGGAGCCAGCGGAGCTCGCGCGAGGTGGGCAGCTCGCCGATCAGCAGGAGGTGCCAGACCTGCTCGAACGAGCAGTGACGGGCCAGCTCGGTCGCGTCGTAGCCGCGGTAGTGGTAAAAGCCCTCCTCTCCGCGGACGTCCCCGATGCGGGTCTCGGCGACGGCGACCCCCTCGAGGCCTCGCGGGGCGAGCGTGGGTGTCGTCGACTGGGCGGGCTTGACCTCCGGCGTTTCGCTCACGTTGATCGACCCTCCATCTGCTGTTCCTGGCCAACTCTACACAGTCGCCCGCTGCCCTCTGAGTGGTGGCCTACGGTCCTCCGTCCGGGAGCCTGTGAGCAATGGCCGGGGCAGGCAAGAGCGCGCCGAACGCGCGAACAGCCACCCCTGCCGAACGGCCGTGACGGAAGGGTGACGACTCGATGAAAAGGCGTCGAAAGGGGCTCCGGGAGCCCGGTGAGCCGCTGGTAAGCTCCGCGTCCCACGTCGACACAGGGACACGGATCTTTGCGCCGCACCACACGCCTCACCTGCAAGCTCGCCGCCTCCGTTCTGCTGATCGGAGCGTTCGCGGCTGCCGTGCCCCCGCGCCCCGGGGTGGCCATCCCCGGCATCCGGCTGACCGATTCCTACGACCAGCAGATCGACCAGCTCCAGGACCAGTACGACAGTCTCGGCACCCAGCTGCAGAGCCTGCAAGGGGGTGAGGCGGCGGCCAACGCCGCGGCCGCCGCCGTGCAGCAGCAGATCGCCGTCACGGAAGCCCAGATAGCGTCGGACCAGACTCAGATCAACCAGCTCAACCTGGCCCTGGCCCAGACCGCCGAGGCGATCCAGGTCGATACCACCCACCTCGCGGCGCAGAAGGCGCAGCTCACCCAGCTCACGGTGGAGGTCTACACCGAGGGCGGGACCGGCGTCGTGGACGGGCTGGTCGACAGCCAGAGCATCGCGGACTTCATGGAGCAGCTGGACTCGGCCACCACGGTGAGCCGGAAGGTCCAGTTGCTGATGGCCCAGGTGGAGGCGGACCAGCAGGCCCTCGACGCCCTGCAGCAGACGCAGCAGTCCCACCTCGCCCAGGTCGCTCAGGCTGAGAGCCAGCTCGAGGCCGATCAGGCCGCGCTGCAGGGCCAGGAGTCGGATCTCAAGCAGCAGGCGGCCTCCCTCGGCGGCCAGGCTGCGGGCCTGGTGAGCCAGCGCAACTCGCTTCTCAGCCAGATCGCCTCGGTGCGAGCCCAGCAGCAAGCCGCCGAGGAGGCCGCAGCTGCTGCTGCGGCGGCAGCGGCTGCGGCCTCCGCGGCGGCTGCCGCGGCTGCTGCTGCCACTGCCACTGCCCCCCAGAGCGGCGGAGGCTCCGGCATGTGCGGCGGGGTGCTCTGCCCCTTTGCCTTCGGGAGCATCCCCGATTCCTTCCCCTGGGGCCAGTGCACCTGGTACGTCGCCTCGCTGCGCGAGGTCCCATGGGGCGGAAATGCGGACGAGTGGTTCGGCAACGCCGCGGCGATGGGGTACTCGACCGGCTGGACCCCCAAGCCGGGGGCCATCGTGGTGTGGGGCCCGGGCAACGGCTACAGCTACTACGGACACGTCGGCTACGTGGTGGCGGTCGTGAGTCGGACTGACTTCTACGTCAACGAGGCCAACTTCGACGACATTCCCGGGAACATCGACTCCCGCGAGGTGACCACTCTCAACGACGTCGAGGGCTTCGTATACTGAGCGCCGCAGCGCGGGCCCTCAGTGCGCAAGATGACGCGGAGCCCCAGGGGGCTGCGTCGCCGTGACCGGCGACCCCATCGGTCGATGACCTTCGGCTCTGGATGTTAGCTCGCTCTAAGGCGACGCTATCAGTGGACGCCGGACCGATGCCGCCACCTCTCCGAGGCGGTGCGCGGCGCAGGGAGACCTCCGACCCGTGATCGCATGCCACCGCGCGACCAGCTCCGGGGCGCCCGCCTCGCCGCGCTGCGCCCGCACGGGCGAGCGATGAACGTCCGGGTCCTCGGGCTGCGGGCCGGTGGCCCCCGAGGTCTCAGGCCTGGACGCTGAGGAGGGATCCCCGCAGCTTCCCTCCCGCCGCCTTCGCGGGCGCTGGATGTGGCTCGCCGTGGCGATCGGCCCCGGCCTGATGGTGATGCTCGCCGACACCGATGCCGGCAGCGTCGTGACCGCCGCCCAGTCCGGGGCCCGCTTCGGCTACCGGCTCCTTCCCCTCGAGATCCTTCTCATCCCGGTCCTCTACCTCGTCATGGAGCTGACCGTCCGGCTCGGGCTCACCACCGGCAAGGGGCACGCTGAGCTGATCAAGGCGCGATTCGGACGCGGATGGGCGGTGTTCTCCGTGAGCATCCTGCTGGTCACCAGCGTGGGTGCCCTGGTCACCGAGTTCGCGGGTATCGCGGGCGTCGGCAGCATCGTCGGCCTGCCGCCGCAGCTGATCGTCCCCGGCGCCGCCATCGTGCTTCTCCTGGTGGTCGTCTCCGGCAGCTACCGGCGGGTGGAGCTCATCGGCATCGGCTTCGGGCTCTTCGAGCTGGCCTTCCTGGTGGCCGCCATCCGGGCCCATCCGGATCCGGGGTCACTGGTCGGCAGCCTGCGGATGGGGCAACCACTCGGGAACTCGGCCTACCTCGCTCTGGTGGCGGCCAACGTCGGGGCGGTCGTGATGCCCTGGATGATCTTCTACCAGCAGGCCGCGATCCTGGACAAGGGGATCACCGTCCGGGATCTCCGCTTCGCGCGGATCAACACGGCCATCGGTGCGGTGATCACCCAGGTGATCATGATCGCTGTCCTGGTGGCGACCGGGGCGAGCCTCTTCCACCGGCACTCCGGCTCTCTCGACACCGTCGCCCAGATCTCCACGGCACTGACCTCATCGCTCGGAGCCTCGGGTGGCCGTCTCGCCTTCTCCATGGGGGTGGCCGGGGCGGCCCTGGTCGCGGCCCTGGTCGTCTCCCTGGGGGCGGCGTGGGCCTTCGCCGAGGTCGCTGGCAAGCCCCGCAGCCTCAACCGGAAGTTTCGCCAGGAACCCCTCTTCTACGGCGTCTTCACCGGGGCGGTTGGACTCTCCGCCGTGCTGGTGCTGACCAGCGGTTCGTTGGTCGGTCTCGCGATCGCCGTCGAGGTCCTCAACGCGCTGCTGCTGCCGATCGTGCTCGTCTTCCTCATCGTGCTGGCCTGGACCACCCTGCCCGCCCCCTACCGCCTGCGCCTCTGGGAGAGGGTCGTCCTGCTGGGCGTGACCGCGGCCGTGATCGGCATGGGCGCCACGCTCGCCATCACCTCGCTCTGAGGGCTGTCCAGACGCGCTCCCAGGAGCGCGAGCCCGCACCAGCATAGTTGCGTCTACAAAAACACTTGGCTGGGGAGGTAGGATTCGAACCTACGATTTGCTGATCCAGAGTCAGCTGCCTTACCACTTGGCCACTCCCCAGTGGCGCAGGCGAGTCTACCCATACCGGTGGCCTTCGCTGCCGCGGGCGTGGCCTCCACGGCGACCCTCACCGCCTCCGATACGCCGATTCCCGGCGGGTGATGCCGGTCCGGGCACCCGCTCGACGAGATTCCCGCCGTCGCCAGCCTCCGCGAGATGGGCTGCCGGCTGGCCCAGGGCGACTACTACTCGCCGCCCCTGGGACCTCGCCGACCTCGCGGCCCTCCTCCACCGCGAGTACGCTCGGGACAAGCGCGGGGTCATCGTCAGGCTCCCCCGGACCGCTGCGGAGCGGCTGGCGCCGGAGGGTGCCCACGTCTGGTAGGGGCACCCCCCATCCGAGGCGTGGGAGGCGATGGGAGCCTTGGTGATTCGGCGCGGCTGCCTATACTGAGACTGTGGATCTCGTCAAGCTGCTCCGCTCCCAGGCCCGTCGGTACCGCTGCGTGCAGTGCGGTGAGAGCATGGCCGAGTGCGGCATTAACGTCCTCGCCCAGCAGGACAACCGGGCGCTGGTGCGGGTCACCTGCCGCTCGTGCAACGACGAGAACCTGCTCCAGATCATCTTCCAGACCGAGGGCGAGGCCCCGGAGGCGGCGGTGCCCGCTTCGAACGTGGACGAGGGCGGTGAGCGGGTCGACGCACCCATCTCGGGCGACGAGATCCTCGAGCTCCACGAGCTCCTCGCAGGGCATGCGGGACCATTGACGGAGCTGCTCGTCCGCCGCTGACGGTGCCCGTAGGGACGCCGATGCCGGCGTCAGTGGGCCCGGCCCTTCCTCGGCATCGGCGCCCAGATCGGCCCCTGCGGGGCCTGCCGCGCTCCCCCCCGGGGGCGCCGTGCCGGAC
>Ga0224557_1001811_pt1 | contig 19584 bp, 15 predicted proteins | sample 714S31014metaG_FD_180677 | JGI IMG/M metagenome (GOLD analysis project Ga0224557, IMG submission 180677) | Peat soil microbial communities from Stordalen Mire, Sweden - 717 S3 10-14 | ecosystem: Environmental > Terrestrial > Soil > Wetlands > Peat | place: Sweden: Norrbotten County, Stordalen...
GATGCGCGTCAAATCCTGCGCGGCGGCAAAGGCGGCGGATTGCGCCTGGCGCAGCGATTCCTGCCGGCTTTTCAAATCCTCCTCGATTTTGTTCAACGCCAATTGCTTGCTCTCCAGATCGAGGCGATGTTGCGCGAGCGCGGCCTCGGAGGCGGACAACTTTTCGGCCACGGACTTCATTTCCTCCTGCGCGGCGCGGCAGCGCTCCTCGGCCTGCGTGATGTCCGCCAGCGCCTTGGCGTTCTGCGCCGCCAGTTCGCGCAGGCGTTCCTCGTTGAATTGAATCCGGCTCTCGTGCCGGTCCGACTCGCCCTTCAATTCCAACCCGCGCTGCTGCATCGCGGCAACTTCATGCTCCAATTCCGAAAGCCGTTCGCGCAGTTGCTTGATTTCGTCCTCGCAACGCAGCACGTCGGCGGAACCGGTTTCAATCTCGCCGCGCAATTTTTCCGCGGCGGAATTCTTCTCCGCAATTTCCGCCTGTAGCACGTCGAACTGATGCCGCGCGAGCTGCGTGTCGAGATGCTGTAGTTCGGTGGAAAGCTGTTTGAAACGGCGCGCCTTGCCGGCCTGCCGCTGGAGCGAGCCGATCTGCCGCTTCACTTCGCGGATCAAATCCGCGACGCGCAAAAGATTTTGCTCGGTGTATTCGAGTTTGCGGAGCGATTCCCGTTTCTGGCTTTTGTATTTCGTGATGCCGGCGGCTTCCTCGAAAATCATCCGGCGGTCTTCCGGTTTGTTGGAAAGAATCTGCGTGATGTGGCCTTGCGCGAGGATGCTGTAACTCGTGCGGCCGATGCCCGTGCCCATGAAAAGCTGCTGGATGTCTTTGAGCCGGCACGGCGTGCGGTTCAGAAAATATTCGCTGTTGCCGTCGCGGAAAATCCGGCGCGTCAGCGTGACTTCGTCGTAGGCGACCTCGACGCCTGCCGCGCGGAGATTTTCCCCGTCCACTTCGCCGAGCGTGAGCGAGACCTCGCCCATGCCCATCGGCTTGCGGCCGTCGGTGCCGTTGAAAATCACGTCGGCCATTTCGCCGCCGCGCAGCGCCTTGGCCGATTGCTCGCCGAGCACCCAGCGGATGGCATCGGACACATTGGATTTGCCGCAGCCGTTCGGGCCGACAATGGCCGTGACGCCTGGCTGAAAATTCAGCGCGGTTTTGTCCGCGAAGGACTTGAACCCAAAGAGGGTTAAATTTTTTAGATACATGACCTAGCTTTCGGTTAAATCAATCAAAATTGCCGGTTAAAGTCCAGCAAAAAACCACAACATAATGTGCACAACCGCCCTGGCGACACAACTAATTGGTGAGGAACCGTGATTGGCGTTGTGCCACAAACAACCCTTTTATCCATCAATCGTTGGTGTTTATACGCCTGCGAAAAGCTTCTGTCAAATGGTTTTCAATCGAAAATGTTCGACAGAAAAAAGTCAAGGACGCAGAACACTACCAGCAAGTGAAAATAGACCGATCACTTCTTTTGGCTGGCAGAACCGGTTTTGTGATTTCAGCAAGCGGAATCTTGTAAAGTCTTCCTGGCGCAAAGCCCGCTTGCCAAGCGCGCGGCGGTTTTGTCTAATCCGTCCGTGCTCAATCAGCAAACGCTCAATCGTTCCGCCAGTTTCTCCGGCACCGGCCTGCACAGCGGCAACCGGGTCAACATGACGATTCTGCCCGCGCCCGCCAACTCCGGCGTGCGCTTCCGCCGCGTGGATCTCGAAGGCAAACCGGAAATCGAGGCGCGCGTGGAAAACGTGGCGGAGACGAACCGCTCCACGACGCTGGCCAAGGGAAACGTGAAAGTCCACACCGTCGAGCACGTGCTGGCGGCGCTGGCGGGCTACGGAATTGACAACGCGGTGATTGAATTGGATGCAAATGAGCCGCCCATCGCCGACGGCAGCTCGCGCGAGTTTTGCAAAATCATCCAGACGGCAGGCATTGCGCCGCAGGCGGAGAAGCGCGAGGCGTTCACGCCCAGCGCGCCGATTGAACTGGAAACGGGTGAGACGCTGATGACACTGTTCCCCGACGACGGTTTCAAAATCACCTGCACCAGCGCGGACAAGAAAGGCCAGTTCACCCAGTTTTACAGCACGGAAATCACGCCCACGACGTGGGAAAAGGAATTGTCGCAAGCGCGGACGTTCTGTTTTTTCGAGGAGATTGAATACCTCATCAAGAACGGCCTCATCAAGGGCGGCAGCCTGGAGAACGCGATCGTCATCCGCGACGACGCGGTGTTGACGACCGAGCCGCTGCGGTATCCGGAGGAATTTGTGCGTCACAAGATGCTGGACATTGTGGGCGATTTGTCGCTGCTGGGCCGGCCGATTCACGGGCATTTGATCGCGGTCAAGCCGAGCCACACGGCGAATTGCGAGTTCGTCCGGCAGATGGTCGCGCAGATGACCAAGCCGTTGCGCGCGGCGCAGACATTCGGGCCGCCGCCGGTTCCGCCGGCGAAAAAAGATGCGAGAAGGAACGTGCTGCTGGCACAAATGGCGCAAGGCGGCGTGCTGGACGCGGAACAGGTGATGCAGATTCTTCCGCATCGCTATCCGTTTTTGATGGTGGACGGCGTGCTGAAAATGGAAGGCAACAAGATTACCGCGTTCAAAAACATCACCAACAACGAGCCGTATTTTCCGGGACATTTTCCGGGACATCCCATCATGCCGGGCGTGCTGCAATTGGAGGCCATCGCGCAAGTCGCGGGCATCCTCATGTTGCGACAGGTGGAACATCTCGGGCAACTCGCCTATTTCATGGCGGCGGACGACGTGAAATGGCGCAAGCCGGTCATGCCCGGCGACGTGCTGGTCATCGAAGTTGAATTGACGAAATCTCGCGGAAACATCGGCAAGGCCAGGGGCGTCTGCAAGGTGGACGACGAAATCGTGAGCGAGGCGGAAATCACCTTCATGCTCCGCGCCGCGGAATAGTATGGTTCACCCAACTGCCATCGTTCACCCGAAAGCGAACATCGGTCCCGGTTGCGAAATCGGTCCTTACTGCGTCATTGGCGGACACGTGGCGCTCGGCGGCAAATGCAAATTACATTCGCATGTTGTCATTGACGGACACACGAAGTTGGGAAAGGAAAACGAAATATTCCCCTTTGCCAGCATCGGGCTGAAAACGCAGGACTTGAAATGGAAAGGCGGCGTGACGCGCACAGACATCGGCGATGCCAATACGTTTCGCGAATACGTCACCATCCACAGCGCGACCAGCGACGGCGAGGTCACCCGCGTCGGCTCGCACAACACCATCCTCGCCTATTGCCATATCGCGCATAATTGCACGCTCGGAAGCCGCATCATCATGTCCAACGTCGCGACGCTCGCCGGCCACGTGACAGTAGAGGATTACGCGGTCATCGGCGGGTTGGCGGCGGTGCATCAATTCTGCCGCATCGGAAAAATGGCGATGATTGGCGGATGCTCGAAGGTGGTGCAGGACGTGCCGCCGTTCATGATGGCCGATGGCAATCCGGCGGAAACACGCACAGTCAACAAAACCGGCATGGAACGCAACGGCGTTTCGGAGGAGGCGCAGAGTGCGCTGCGGCAGGCCTACAAAATCTTGTTTCGCGAAGGCCTGACGGTTTCCAACGCGATTGTGAAAGTTGAAAAGAAATTGCCGTCCACGCCGGAGATTCGGCATTTGATTCAATTTGTTCGCGCCAGCGAGCGCGGCATCAGCAAATAACATTGCCAATTTGCCGTGCGGCTGGTTGAATATGCGGCCCGCGACTGGCTGGGTAGCTCAGTTGGTAGAGCAGAGGACTGAAAATCCTTGTGTCGGCGGTTCAATTCCGCCCCCAGCCACCACTCTTTGATAATTGAATATCAAAGAGTTGCGAAAGTTAGAGGCAAAATTGCCAGCAGAAGTGCCAGCTAAATTTAACCCTGGCAGATTCCGCGTAACTTCCGCCTGCTCCCTACCGGATTCACCGTGCTTATGCCAGGAATGCGCAGGTTATTCTGCCGCCACAGGATGATTACGAACGGAAAATTGTGCCGCTGAAAACCCACGCACAAAAAATTATGACCGCCGATTTCACGCAAAAATTTTATGAAAAAATTGTTGACACCAAAAGCAGATTGTGGAAAATAACGATAATATAAGTCGTATATGAATGCGATAAAAAAGATCCGGCAATCAAATGCTGCAATTCTTAAGGCTATTTTGAGCATATTGAAAAACTGCGAGTGTCTCATGGCTTTTTATTTGAATTTAAAAACGACCTGATTGATAGATATTAAGTGGTTCAACAAAAGACTTTTGATATGAGCGAAGGCCCAAAAGAAATAAAGGCAAAAGGCGGCGACGAGTTGAAGTGGCTGGAATTGGTCATTCAACACGTCGGTTCGTTGCGCTACGGCGTGGTGGAAATCATCGTGCATGATTCGCGCGTAATCCAAATTGAAAAAACCGAACGGGTGCGATTGGAGAAAGAAGCCGACAGTCGCCCGCAGCAAGACAAATAGCGACGAAAATTCAAGAGGCTGACCGGTCAACCGGAAGTTCCCATGAAAACACAAAAACAAATCAACCATGCGGAACTGGATTCTAAAGTTGGTGTGCGCGCTGTTCGCGGCAGGCTTGCCGTGGCCCGCCGGCACGGCGGACGCGGCTGATGTAAAACTTCTCAACGTCTCCTACGACGTCACGCGGGAATTCTATCAGGATTACAACGCGGCGTTCGCGGCTTACTGGAAAGAAAAGACCGGTGACAACGTCACGGTCAACCAATCTCACGGCGGTTCGAGCAAGCAGGCGCAGTCGGTCATCAATGGCCTGGAAGCGGATGTGGTGACAATGAACCAGCCGCCGGACATTGATATTTTACATTCCGTTGATTTGATTCCGGCGAATTGGTCATCGCGTCTGCCGAACAACAGCGTGCCTTACACCTCGACGATTGTCTTTGTGGTTCGCAAAGGCAATCCGAAGAACATCAGAAATTGGGATGATCTTGTCCGTTCCGACGTATCGGTTGTAATTCCGAATCCTAAAACCTCCGGCAATGGGCGTTACAGTTATTTGGCGGCGTGGGGATATGCGCTGAAGAAATCCGCCGGTGACGAGAAGCAGGCGCGGGAGTTTGTGGCGAAAGTCTTCGCCAACGTGCCCGTGCTCGACACAGGCGGACGCGGCGCGACGACAACTTTCGCCGATCGCAGAATCGGGGACGTGCTGCTGACTTTTGAAAATGAGGCGGCGCTGGTTCAAAAACAATTTCCCGATGATGGACTGGTTTTGGTGCTTCCGCCTGTGAGCATCCTCGCGGAAAATCCTGTCACCTGGGTGGATCGCAATGTGCGACGGCATCATACCGAGGCCGTCTCGCGCGCCTACCTCGAATATCTTTTCAGTGATGCCGGACAAGAACTGGCGGCGCAACATTATTTCCGCCCCCAAAACCAAGCCATCCTTGCGAGATATGCCACGCGCTATAAGCCGCTGGATTTGTTCACGGTGGATGAAATCGCAGGCGGTTGGCAGAAGGCGCAGCAGAAGCACTTCGCCGACGGCGGAATCTTTGACCAAATCTACCAACCATATTGAACGACCCATGACCATCTCTGATGCCCAATTTGAAATTGCCGCGCCAAGCCCGTGCGTGCGCTGGCGCTCCACCGCCAGTGTGCTTGCACCGCTTGCAAAGATTGCGGAGCACTCGCCGAACCTCGTTGTCAACCACGGAGCGAAGTTCAAAAATGCCGGCGAAACTTACGAACTGCCGCGCTACCTGTTCGTCGGACCCAGGGGCGGCGACACGCCGATTCGCATCGGCGTCTTCGCCGCGATCCACGGGGACGAACCGGAAGGCGCGCGCGCCATTGTCCAGTTCATCAAGCTGCTCGAAGCCAGGCCGGAACTGGCCGCCGGTTACTGCCTGTCGCTTTATCCGATTTGCAATCCAACCGGTTTCGAGGACGGCACAAGATATTCGCGCGGCGGAAAAGATTTGAACCGCGAGTTTTGGAAAAACTCCGACCAGCCGGAAGTCCGTCTGCTGCAGGCCGAACTCATTTCCCATTCGTTTCACGGCATCATTTCGCTGCACACCGATGAAATGAGCAGCGGTTTTTACGGGTTTGCCCGTGGCGCAACGCTGACAAAACACCTGATCGAACCCGCTTTGCAGACCGTTGAAAAAATACTTTCGCGCGATACGCGTCCCATCATTGATGGTTTTGAGGCGCGCAATGGCGTCATTTACGACACCTGCGACGGCATTTTGAGCGCGCCGCCAAAAGTTCGGCCCCGCCCGTTTGAGATCATCCTCGAGACGCCCAAAGCGCCGCTGACCTATGTGAAGGAACAAGCGTTTGTGACGGCGTTGCAGACCATTTTAGTCGAATACCGCAAATTCATCGCCTACGCACCCAACCTGTAACATCCATGATTAAAACACACAACGACGCGAGCAGCTTGTGGTTCACCGCATTAACCATTTGCCGACTCCACTGCGGGAGAGGCTCAACTATTAGAAAATTTACGAAGGCTGACCGGTTCACCGGAGGTTCTTCGACGAAGGAAAAAAATGTAACCGCATGATTGCGAAAAGAAACAGCGGGCAAAACACCGCCCGATTCCGGTTGTCGAATGACATCGCCGGAATCCGCCGTCTGCTCGGGCAGGCGGCGCTGTTTCCACCAAACGACGGGAACGTTTTCTCTTCAGCCAAAAACCGAACAGCAACAAATAAATTGTGAACCTATGAAAACAATCAGCCTTAAACAAATCGTCGCCACCGGCATTGCGCTTGCCGGACTGGCGTTTATCCAAAACCTGCGCGCCGACACGGAAGTTTTATTCGTCGGCGGAAACGCAGCCCAGAACGTGCTCTACGACCGCGTCACAAACATTCTGACCGGTGGCATCACGCAAGTGGTGGTTTCGCCGACGAACAGCACGGTGCGGAGTTATGTCGGCACGATCACCAGCCAGCCGGGTTTGGGAACCGTGACAATTGACTTCTCACTCCTTGGTGCGGTGGGTGGTCTTCAGGATTTGGTCAATCAGGTGAATGAGCAAACGGCGCTCACCAACACAACCATCAAGCCCACGGTCGCCGATTCGAGCACGACGCCGGAAGCGGTGGGGCTAAGCAGCAGTCCGTTTGTGGAGCAAAAAACCCTGGTCGTTCCCTACGCATTCATCAAAAACACAAGCAAGTCGCCGAACCTCATCACCGTCACGAACCTGACGCAGCGGCAGGCATACTATCTTGAGGGTTCTTCAGGCACATTGCCTTCGGCGTTTTTCGGCGGCTACACGAACAACGACACGGTTTATCTGGTCGCGCGCAATACAGCGTCCGCAGTGCGCACGGAGATTGACGCCAACATTTATTTCACCGGCACCATCTCCACATGGACGACGAATCAGGCCAGCTATGCAGTTCTCGGCCCGCCCTATAGCACAACGGCCTATGGTTTGCCGGTTCCCGATCCAAACGGCGGACAATCAAGCGGTGCCAATGTCCGGGGCTTGGTGGACTCCATTACCAATGCCATCGGCACCGTGGCCGCGCAAGACATCAAGACCGAAACCACGATAGCTTACGAAGGCGTTCCTTACTCGGTCACGAACGTGGAAAATGGCAGCTATCCGCTTTGGGGTTACGACCATTGGTTTTATCCGAAGGTCGGACAGGCGGGCGCGCCCAGTGCGAACCAGCTCAACGTCATTACCAACCTGCTCGCCGCCGTAACGAATGTCACATTTCAGACGACCAGTCCGGTTGTCGTGGGAAATTTTGTTCCATACAGCGGATTGCAGGTCAAGCGCAACGCGGACGGCGGGCCGATTACTTCACTCCTTTACTGAACCAAACGTGACAGCATTCAATTCTCACAAGTCACATGAAAAAAATTATTTTAACCGCCTCCGCCGCGCTTGCGTTGCTGGCAACGCCGCCGGCGCAGGCGTGGACCTATAACAATAACGACGTGCTCCTGATTTTTCGCGAGCACAACTTTAATGACGTTGAATTCGACCTGGGGAACGTCAGCCAGTTCACAAATCTGGCGAGCGGCACCAGCATCACCGTCCCCAACTGGACTCCCAGCCTGGTCACCAGCACGTTTGGCGCGAACTTGACCGGCGTCAGCGTCATTCTCGCAGGCACGACGAGCCAGTATGACGCCAATCGCGCCGCCTGGTTGAGCAGCATCTCCAACGGTGTGGCTTACAACCTCACCGCGTCGGACTGGCAGGGCAGTCTGTGGAGCACGATCAATTCCATCGGAACGAGGCCGGTCATTTATCTTGTCCCGGCGGGCGTGACGAACAGTGTGGCGGTGGCAAACGCGTATTCGATTGCTCCCGGCGGCACTTATCAAATCGCCTCCTACGATTACATCGTCTCGCCCAACGGAAATTCAATACCGCAGTTAGGCGGCAACGCCGGGTTCACAGTCGAACAGACAGTGCCCGGAACACTTGGGTTCTGGCAAATCCAGCCTGGCTCGACAGCCGCGCCGGCGGTTTATCTCGGAACCTTCGCCATCAACGCGAGCGGCGTGTTGACCTACACCGCCGGGCCGCCGCCGCCAATCGTGACCGGCTTGGCGCGCTCCGGCAGCCTCAACACGGTGAGTTTCGCAACGATCCCCGGAGTTAGTTATTCATTGGTCTATACCAACAAACTTGGAGGATCTGCCGCCTGGCCGGCCGTCAGCGGGCCAATTATCGGCGACGGATCTGTTGATTCACTAACGCACAACACCACAACAAACGGCGGATTTTATCGAATAAGCACACCCTAGAGCAAAACCCAAGAACACAACACAACGGCAGGCCGGGATCAAAAGCCGGCCTGCCGCAGCGGTTTGAAGATTTGTCGAGAGGACAACCACAGCAAATGAAATTTCGCCTTTGGGCAATGGCAGCGCTCGTGTTCGCGAATGTTTTCAATGGCGTGGCGGAAGAAACCAATCCGCCCGCCATCATTGAAGACCTTTTTGCCGCGCCCATTCCGGCCATCACCAATCCGCCGCCCAAGCTACAGCCCGCGCTCGATGTGCGCAGTTATGAAGTGGAAGGCGACACCGCCTTGCCGCCGGCGGCATTCGCAATGCTTTCCAACTACACCGGCAAGGTGGATTTGGGTCACGTGCGGGAAGGACTGGACCACCTGCAGGCAGTCTATCGCCAATCGGGCTTCTCAAACGTGAACGTCACGTTGCCGGAACAGAAATTCACCAACGGACTTGTCCGGATTAAAATCATCGGAACCAATGCCGCTGCGGAATCCGATCTGGCCGCGGCGATTACGAACCTGTTCCTCGCGCCCGAAAGCAGAAAACCGACGATTGAAGTTCGCGGTTATCGGCTGGAAGGCAACACGGCGCTGCCCGTGAACGAATTTAACATCCTCACCAATTACATCGGCGATCTGGATTTCGCGCGCATCCGCGAGGGTCTGGGCAGACTGCAATTGCGGTATCGCGATCTTGGTTTCCCGACCATCAGCGTCACGCTGCCGCAACAGAAGCTGACCAACGGCATCGTGCGCGTGCCAATCATCGAGGGCCATTTAAGCGACATCCTTGTCGAAGGCAACCGCTATTACAGCACCGACAACATCCGCCGCGCATTGCCGAGCCTGACCACAAACATTTTGATCAATACAAAATGGTTTCAGCCCGAACTGGATCGCGCCAATGCAAGTCAGGATCGTCAGATTTATCCCGTTATCAGCCCCGGCCCGGAACCGGGCACGAGTGATTTGACGCTCAAGGTCAAAGACCAGTTGCCTTTGCACGAGCATGTGGAAGTCAACGACAAATCAACGCCGGACACGCCGTTGCTGCGCGTGGACACGGCGGTGCAATACGGCAATCTCTGGCAGCGAGAACATCAAATCGGCCTCGATTATAATTTTTCTCCGCAGGAATTCAAACCCGCCGGTGATTTTTCAGGATTTTACGATCAGCCGATGGTTGCCAGTTACAGCGGATTTTACCGGATGCCCCTGGCGTTTGATCATGGCCTGCGCGAGGACTACCAAAGTCTTCCGGTCAATTTCGGTTACGACGAGGTCACGCATAAATTCAATCTGCCGCCCGCGACGGGAAATCCCGACGTGATTTTTTATGCCTCGCGTTCCACGTCCGACACCCCGGTGAACCAAGGCCCGCTCACGACGATTTTTACCAACACGCTCGCGAATATCAGTTCTCAATTCGCGCAGCGCACGGTAACTGAAAACTACAATCTTGGAACGAAGCTCACCGTGCCCATGCGCGAGTTTCTCGGAGTGAAATCGTCACTGTTGCTGGGGTCAGACTACAAGTCCTACCAGGCGCAAACTTACAGCACAAACCTGACTTATTTCAACCTCTACGCGCTCGACCAATATGGCAACCCCGTGCTGGTGACGAACGAAACCATTCGTCTGCCCGCCAACAATAGTCAGAGCCTGTATTATCTACCGCTTTCGGCAAGTTGGATCGCAATGCGACCAGACAAATGGGGCGCTTTCAGTTTCAGCTGCAATCAAAACGTGTTTCTGTCGTCGCTCGCGTCCGCGCGGAGGGATTTTCAATCCGTCGCCGGTTCACGTTCTGCGGGCGGCAATTACACGACGATCATCGCCGGCCTGGTTCGACAACAATATTTACCCGGTGACTGGTCGGCGGTTCTCAATGCCAACGGCCAGTGGGCGAGCGCGCCGCTGATCAGCAACGAACAAATGGCCTTGGGCGGCACGAGCGGCGTGCGCGGCTATCAGGAAGGCGAAAATTACGGCGACACCGGCTGGCGCGCGCTATTCGATCTGCGCGCTCCACCGATCAATGTGGGCTATTTCCCGACGCAAAGCGGTGATGTGCCGGCGGATTTGCGCTGCTCGTGGTTCATGGATGTCGGTCAGACGTTTTTGATGGATCGTCCGGCGCCGGCGGATCTCTCCACTACGCAATGGGGCACGGGCGTCGGCTTTTTTCTCACCGCGGGCAGCCATGTGAGTGCGCGGCTGGCTCTCGCGTGGGCCTTGCACGACACACCCACGACTCCAGCCGGAAGCGCGCAGGCTTATTTCAACATAGGAGTTCAATTCTAACCGCGCCATGAAATTCAAATTCAGACAATTCTGGTTCGTGACCGCGCTGATTTTCGGCGGAAATAACTTATTGTTCGCCAACCCGACGGGCATGACCGTGGTTTCCGGTTCGGCTTCCGCCCAGCAAAACGGCGCGCAATTGAACGTGACGACGAGCCAGGCCGCGCTCTTGAATTGGAGCAGCTTCAACATCCGGCATGGTGAAACCACCACGTTCATTCAGCCTTCGGCAAGTTCCGTAGTTCTCAACGAAATCGGCGGCGCAAACCCGTCACAGATTTTTGGCAACCTGAATGCGAACGGCACGGTGATTCTCGCCAACGCAAACGGATTTTATTTCGGCCCGAACTCAATGATCAGAGTCGGCGGCAGTTTCATCGCCACCACCGCGCCGTTGACACCGGATTTTGGCCTTGGAGCGAGCTGGCAGTTCACCGGCATGCCGCCGCTCGCGAGCATCGTCAATTACGGGCAGATTCAAGTCGGCGGCGGCAAATCGCTTTTTCTCATCGCCGAAAACATCGAGAATAATGGCCAGCTCGATGCGCCCGGCGGCAACATCGGACTTTATGCGGGTGAAAAGGTGCTGGTGAGCGACCGCCCCGATGGGCGCGGATTGAGCGCTACGGTGCAGGTGCCAAAAGGTTCGGTGAATAATTTTGGGCAAATCACCGCCGACGCCGGAACGATTGCGCTGCAAGCGCAAGTGGTGAATCAAAATGGAATTATTCAGGCCGACACGGTGCAGAATCGGAATGGCGTCATCGAACTCGTCGCGTCCGACCAGCTCAATCTCGGCGCAAATTCGCAAATCATCGCGAACGGTGACAATTCCGCCGGCGGAAGTTCCGGGGGCACCATCACGCTCAAATCTGGAAATAATTTCAGCGACCAAACCGGCAGTTCGATTGTTGCCACCGGTGGTTCACACGGCGGCAACGGCGGCAGCGTGGAAATCAGCGCGCCGAATATCCTCTCGCTAAACTCCGGCATCAACGGACAGGCGCAGCCAGGCTGGACGGCGGGAAAAGTGTTGCTGGACCCGGATTACATTATTTTGGACACGTCCGGTTCCGGCAGCGCCGGCAACGGCACCGTGCTTGCGGGAAGCAACCCCGACAGCACCTTGGATTTGAACGTTAATAGCGCGTTTGCGAACCTCGCGGTCTCTCAAATAATTCTTCAGGCAGCGTATGACATCACTCTCGCCAGTGGCACGTCGTGGAATCTAAGCGGAACCATTGGCGCAAACTTGAGCGGTGTGACCAGCGGGCAACTAACGTTGGAAGCCGGCGGCGACATTATTTTCGGCAACAATTCCAAAATCACGGATTTCAACAATTGGTCGGTAACGCTCGACGCGGGTTACAATTTTGGAAACAACACAATAAATTCTGGCACTGGAAACATTTATTTGAATGGCGGAGCGGGCGGAACTGGCAACGGGGCGATCCAGACAGGACAAGGTTCCATCAATCTGGCAGCGGGCAACAGCATCCTTGTCGGCTCCGGTTACGTTCGCACATCGGGCGGCGGAAGCATCACCGCGACGGCGCTGGCTGGCGATATAAGCGTCGGCGCATTGACCAGCGGCGATTCCGGCGACAACAGCGGTTATAATTTCTCATCAGATGTCTTTTTCCCGCCAAGTGGTTATCGCGTCGCGTCGCAAAACGGTGTTCTGGCTTTAGGCGGCATCAGCACAGCCGCCGGCGGTGATGTGACGTTGATTGCGGGCAATGACATCAATCCATCGGACAGCGCGACGACGTTTGGCGTGTCGGGAGCTTTGGGCAGCCAGCCGGGAAACGTCACCTTGATCGCGGGAAACCAGGTTCTCGGAAATTTCAACGTCGCCAACGGAACCGGGACCATTCTTTCAGGCGTGCAGGTTCAAAATGGACAGGTGACGCAGATTTTGAATCCGAATGCCGACGCAGGAAGTTCGACGCTGCCGCTGACGCTCGGCTTGATTGACGGTTCGTGGAATATCTGGGCAGCGCGAGACGTTTATGTCGAGGAGGTGCGGAATCCAAATGGCACCTTCAACGACCACAATGTGACCGTGCCGTCCGGAACGTTTTCTGGAAACACGGATGACTCGAATGTGCCGGCGCGCAGCCAGTTTCTCTTCAATTACGCACCAGATGCGGCGGCGAATTTTTGGGCGGGCAATTCCATTACGCTGGACGGCGGGAATCTCACGCGCGACAACGGCGAAAATGAGGATATGCCGCCGATCTATGCGCCGATTCTTTCACTCAACGCCGGCGCGGGCGGCATCAACATTCTCAATTCAATCATCCTGTATCCATCCAGCGAAGGCTCGTTGCAAATCATTACTCGCAACGGCGGAAATCTCGTCGGCGCGGTGTTAAGCACGACGCTGACGGGCATCATCATGTCGGACAGCGGATTGCCGGACTACGAAACTTTTGCGCAGGGACACGCGACAACGCCATCGCATCTGAATGATCCAAATCCGGTGGCGCTGAACATTTCCGGCAGCATCGAAAGTTTTGGCTTGACAGTTCCGACCTTCGCTCAAATCAACGTCGCCGGCAACACTTACAATTTCGGTTTTCTCGGACAAAATTTGTCGTCATCGCAAACCACGTCCATCAACGTGGCTGGCGACATCACTTATCGCGGCGATTTAACCAGCGAGACTTTGAGCGATCCGCTGTCGCCGGAATTGTTAACCGCCAGCGCCGATCCTGCCGCGACCGGCGGCCTAAGTTATAACCCAACAACCGGAACGGTGACTTACATCGGCGTGATGGGTTCGGATGCCCTGGCTTTTTTGCTGAATCCGAGCGTTCTTGTTCTTGACCAGAACGGAAATCCGGTCCTCGACGGAAATGGGAATCCAGAAACGACACCGCTCGCTTTTAGCGCGGCGCAACGGGCTGCAATTCTGCGACTTTACAATGACAGCCAAAACGCCACGCTCGGCGATCAGGGACTCGCATTGTCTGGGCCGGGACATTTCAACATCACCGCAAACAACGTTGATCTCGGCATTTCCGGCGGCATCACGGTGATCGAGCCGGATTCGGCGCTGGCCGCGATTTCGCCCTTTGGCGCGGATATCAACGTCACCACGACCGGAAACCTAGACATGACTTCGACAAAAATTGCCAACGAAGAGTTGCTGGGCGGAATCAATTTGAACGTCGGCGGCACGCTCGATGTCGGCGGAGAACTTACGACCTTCGGCGATCCGAATTCGCCAAAGGGAATTTTCACCACGAGCGGCGGAAATGTTTCCGTCACTGCTGATGGAAACGTGGATGTGGACGGTTCGCGCATCGCCGCCTATGACGGCGGCAATGTCACCGTCAAATCTCAAACCGGCGACGTGAACGCCGGCGCGGGCGGCAGTGGTTATGTGACCATGAATGCACTCGAACTGGACCCGACCACCGGCAATTTGAATAACATTTTCGGAAGCATTCCCGGCAGCGGCATTTTGGCGACCACTTTGCCGGGCGGAAATGCCGCACTGGGCAATATCACAATCAATGCCCCGAACGGCAGTGTCAATGCGAGCTTGGGCGGCGTAGTTCAAATTGCTTTCAATGGCGAAGGCATACAAAACAATTTTGTTGATGTAACCGCTGCTCATGACATCAACGCCAGCGGTTCGGGCATCATCGGCAGCAACATCAAGCTTCAAGCCGGCGGCAACATCAACGGCCTCGTCATCGGCAGCAGAAGCGTTGACATCAATTCCGCCCAAAACGTGGACGTGACCGCCTTCAGCGGCGGCGATGTGAACATTAATGCGTCAGGCGAAGTTTCCGGCACGGTAATTGGCGGAGGCAGTGTGAATGTCAGCGGCGATTCGATCACCGCGTCACTGATTTCCGAATCCGTGTCCGCTTCCGGTAACACGAGCGGGGCCACCGAGGGCATTCCCCAATCCAATGTTGCCAAAAATAATGTTGAAACCGCTGACGACGCTTCAACCGTCGCCTCCAAAACTGACGACCAAGACGACGACCAGAAAAAGAAGGGCAAACAAGTCACCCTCGCTCAAAAAGTTAGCCGGGTAACCGTGATTTTGCCGCCGAAAAAGGTATCCCAAACCCAAACCTCAACCCCCGGAACCTAGAACCCGGAGCCTAGAGCCAGATTTATGACCACACTCATCCATCCGCTATTCGCCGCCAACGCGGCGGTTTATGCCATCCAGAACGCCACCACCGAGGGCAAGGCCACGGTTGTCGTGCTGCTGCTGCTTTCGCTGTTCAGTTGGACGATCATCATTACCAAGTTCAGACAATTGAACATCGCGCGCAAAGCGGCCAAAAAGTTCTTCGCCGCCTACGCCTCGACGCGCGACCCGCTGGACATCAGGAAGCGCGGTGAGGATTTTGACGGCGCGCCCGCCTTCGAGCTTTATGATCGCGGCGCGGAGGAACTGGATTACCAGTTGCAGAAAAATCCCGTGACCGTCAAGGGCGAGCGCCGCATCAGCCCCAGTTCGTTCGAGGCGGTGAAAGTGGTGCTGGAAGAAGCGGCGGCGGCGCAAGCGATGGCGCTGGAAAAGGGAATGATTGTTTTGTCAACGGCGGTGGCCGGCGGGCCGTTCATCGGATTGCTCGGAACAGTCTGGGGCGTCATGTCCACCTTCGCCGGCATCGCCGAAAGTCAGGCCGCCACGCTGACAGCGATGGCGCCGGGTGTCGCCGCCGCGCTCGTGGCGACGGTGACCGGCCTGCTTGTGGCCATTCCGGCGATGTTTGCCTACAACTTCATGGTCACAACTATTCGCACCATCACGCAGGAATTGGACGGTTTCGCCACTCGCTACGCCAACCAGATTGAACACACCTATGTGGATAATCGCGACATCGAGGACAAAATCGCCTGGGCGTTGACGCGCGTCGAAATGGGCGAAAACACGCCGGCCATCTGACGCATGAAAAAGTGTTCACGATCGGTGCATCATTCGCTGACGGAGTTGAACATCACGCCGCTGCTGGATTTGGCGTTCGTGCTGCTGGTCATCTTCATCATCACGACGATCCCGCCGGTGAAAGACCTGGACTTGAAACTGCCGACGGCCGCGAAACGCCTGAAGGAGCCGCCGCGCAAGGCCAATTACATCAGCGTCCAGGCCGACGGCAAAATGTTTTTGAACAAGCAGGAAGTGGCTTCGGCGGATGAGATGGTTCAGACGCTCATTGGCCTCCGCGAAACCGACCCGGACCTGAACATCATCGTGCGAGGCGACGGCAAGACGAAATACCGGCAAATCCGCGCAGTGCTGGACGTCTGCCAGCAGGCCAACGTGCCGAAGGTGGATTTGGCGACCGAATCATTGACCAAATAGCATGCTGCCACAAACCCAGCCACGCAAGAAGCGCAACTCGTCCAGGGTGAATTTTCTTATTTCATTCACCTTTCACGCGGCGCTCGCGTTGGTGGTGCTGTATTTTGCCGCGCGCCAGGGTTGGCTGGGCCAGCCGCTGAAAAAACTGTCCGTTGATTTGATCAAGGAAAAACCGCCGGAGAAACCGAAGGAACCGGAAACGCCAAAAATCGAACCGCCGAAGGTCGTTGAAACACCCAAACCAGTCGAGGTGCCAAAGCCAGTTGAAGAAACCAAAGCGCCGCCAAGTGTCGCGCCGCCCATCGTCGCTCCGCCTGCCGCCGAACTGCCGTCGTTTGAATTTGAAGGCGGCAAATCCGTCGTCAGCAGTTCCGATCCGGTGGAGATTTACAAAAACGCGATTGAATACGCCTTCCGCTCGAAATGGAACCGCCCGGAGAACATGGCCGACGACAATTACGCCGCCGAGGTGGAAGTTTCGGTGGCCCGCAACGGTCAGATCAGCGATCCGGTCTGGAAGAAAGGCTCCGGCAATTCACAATGGGATGCATCGGTGCGCACGGCCATCGCCGCCGTGGCGAGCATGAACCGCCCGCCGCCCACGAATTTCCCGCCGCGCATCATACTTCGATTCGATGTCCAGGACGCAACCGAACCTGTGCTGCAATGAGCCTCAAAAAAACATCCCGCTCGCAGCACAGCTCGTTGAACGAGCTGAACATCACGCCGTTGCTTGACCTCGTGTTCGTGCTGCTGGTGATTTTCATCATCACCACGCCGCAGATGATGAACAACCTGGAGATGAACCTGCCATCCCCCAAACCGCAGCCGCCGCAAAATGAAAAACCCAAAATCAACCGCATCGTCGTGGATGAGACAGGGACTTTTTTGAACGACCAATCCGTCACCGTCGCGCAGCTTAGGACGGATTTGCAACAAATGAAATCGGACAACCCGGATTTGAGCGTCGTCGTGAAGGGCGCGGAAAACGTGGATTACCAAAACATGATTAATGTGCTGGACGTGCTTCAGCAACTGGACATCACCAGGGTTGGTCTGGCCACGGAGTGAACGAAAAAATAATCAAAAAACAGTTGACGGGTCTTGAATAACGACTTATACTATCGTTGATATAAATATGATCGATGAGTTTAATTTAGAAATTGAACTTCATTTTAGCTAGAATAGCTATTTCTTGGTCAAAATGACGACTATTATTATCGCATATAAAATCAATTCCTGGCACTAAATAAAAGCGAGAGACTGACCGGACAACTGGAAGTTCCCATGAGAACCAAACATACAATATATGGCTGTTTTACGGAATCCAGTTCAACGCGTTTCGCCTGCGGCTCAAGCAGGATTGATACGCTTGCTGTTGCAGTGCCGTTTTGATTTTCAACACAGGTATTGGAACCTGCCTGTTTCTGATGCCGGTTCGGGTGACAGCCTCAATTTCTCAACCGGCCGGGAAGCGCTTTTGCCGCTGCTCAACGCCGTCGTCTCTGACTTTTCCGCCCCTCCACCGGGAGGTGCAAACACCTCGAAGTCCGCAATCCGCCGGGTTGGAACCCGGCATTCGTTTCAGCGGCCTTTGGGCAAAATCAGAAAAATACAAATAAGATGCGACTGAAATATTTTTTCCCGGTCAGCAATTCAAACCAAAGGAGACGTGATGTGGGCGGCGGATCTTCTTCACCGCCTGCGTTGCAAAACCTCCAACCATTTTTTGAAAATATGAAAACACAGACCAATGCCAAGTCTGACCATAACGCCACCAGTCCGGCCGCCAGGCGCACCAGCGGTTTGCGCCCCAATGCCGCCAAGGCATTTGAACACCGTTACGAGCGGCGCAAAATCCGCGAGCAGTTGAGGCGGCTGGACTGGGCGCTCAACGTTGAGGACGAAATTTTTGCCTGACACTTTGCCCGGCCTCCGGGGCAAACGGGTTTCCGGCGTTGACTGCCGTGCGCGCGCCGGAAGCCCGGAACATTTATTATGACACAAAAAGACGAGATCGAATGAAACCTGCACTCGAAAATGTAAACCACGCCTTGCCGCGTGTCCATTCCACGGAAGATGCCGACCCGCCGCTGGCGAGCCGCCCCGGATTCACGGAGAATATCTACAACCAATTTGTTCCGGCGCTGCTATCTTCTTACGCGGCGGTTGGCGGGTTGAACAATCGCGACGCGCATAATATGCCGTCCACGCGCGCGGTCGGGCAGATTTGCGAAGACTTGCTGCAATTGCTTTTCCCCGGTTTTCACGACGACGACGCGGTGCATCATGGCACGCTGGCGGAACTCACCGGCGAGCGGCTTTCCAAGGTCGCATTGCGACTGGAAGATCAGGTGCGCAAAAGCGTCCGCATCGGCGACCCGAAGAAACCGACCGGCCGCACTCCGCCGATTCTCCGGCATTTTTGCGACTCGTTGTCCGAGGTGCGCGAATTGTTGCGCGCGGATATCGAAGCCGCTTACGAAGGCGATCCCGCCGCGCTGTTCAGCGAGGAGATTATTCTGTCGTATCCGTTCATCGAGGCCATTGCCATTCAGCGGCTCGCGCACATTTTGTATCGCGCCGGCGCGCCGATCATTCCACGCATGATGACGGAATGGGCGCACAGTCGCACGGGCATTGACATTCATCCTGGCGCGCAAATCGGCTCGCATTTTTTCATTGATCATGGCACCGGCGTGGTCATCGGCGAAACCTGCAAAATCGGAAAGCATGTGAAGCTTTACCACGGCGTGACACTCGGCGCGCGGAGTTTTGCCAAGGACGAAGCAGGTCACATCGTCAAGGGTGGCAAGCGCCATCCCAACGTGGAGGACAACGTAACGATATATCCAAACTCGACGATTCTCGGCGGCGAAACGGTCATCGGCGCCAACTCCACCATCGGCGCGAATGTGTTTCTGATGCACAGTGTCCCGCCGGATTCGCTCGTGGTTTATGAGGAGAAGCAATTGGTCATCCGAGACAAGTCCACGCGGAAAACCGAAGCCGCGCACGACTGGATCATTTAACGCCAACCCCAAATACAACGGAACCGACCAGACCACCGGAGGTTTCATAAAAACAAACAAACAAATAAATCAACCGTTTGATTAAATTATGAAAACCTCACATCGCTCCAAATCCGCAACC
>Ga0224557_1001814_pt1 | contig 19552 bp, 22 predicted proteins | sample 714S31014metaG_FD_180677 | JGI IMG/M metagenome (GOLD analysis project Ga0224557, IMG submission 180677) | Peat soil microbial communities from Stordalen Mire, Sweden - 717 S3 10-14 | ecosystem: Environmental > Terrestrial > Soil > Wetlands > Peat | place: Sweden: Norrbotten County, Stordalen...
TGCAGGCTCTCAAGGCCGCGATCCACGCCATCGTGGTCGCCTCATTCGGCAGAGGATAGCCAAATCGGGAGAGCGATGGAGGTGATAAAGAAACACACTCCCATCTAGGCACAATCCCATCTACTGCGTTCGGACAAAGACGTATATCAAAAGGCGCAGGCTGCCGATGGAAGGCGCCTAGCGTGAAGCGAGAGGTGAAGGTCGTCCTGGGCTTGGCGGTTGTGGTGGTCGTCTTTGACCTCTTCCTGCTCCCAGTGGTGCCGATCACGGTCTCGGCGGGTTGTGAGACCTCAGCGACTATCAACTTCGGGCCTTGTGTAGCGATCCCTGCGTCGGGTTCAGCCTCGGTGATGTACGCCTACTTCGGTGCGGGTGCGGTTCAGGTACCGGTGTCGAGCGGCCACTCGTACTGCCTGATGTACGGCAACCCCGGCACGATGTGCCGCCTCGCCATGCAGCGGATGAACCAGATGATTGCTCCGTGAGCTCCCCGGAAGGCGAGACCGATCCCAGCTCCCCTGAGGACTGGACCTACCCGGTCATCGTCCTCCTCCTCACTATCCCTCTCTCGGCTGTCGTCTCGGACTCTTTCCCGCTCGCCGCCGTCGCCTCGTACATTACGGGAGCCAACAGCTTCGGCCTCGGCTCGTACTACGTCCTGGGGCAGCTCGCGTTCACCCTGCTGATGCTCCTCACCTTCTACAAGGTAGGCGAGGGCGTGGACTTTCCCGGGCAGTTCCGCCGGTTCGCCCTGTTCGCCTTTGTTGGTGCGGTCATCGGGGACCTTCCGGGCTTCTACGTCTACACGAGCCGTATGTTCTTCGGAGGAGGCGAGGCCTGGGGTGGTGGTTTCGGGTACGTCATGAGCATCGGTCTCCCCGAGCCGAACTCCCTCGTCGACCTCGTGACGGCGGCGGCGCTCGCGTCTATCATCCCGCTCGCGGGCTTGGCGCTAGCGGTCTTCAGGTTCCAGCTGCGCTCCCCCGCCGGTGCCGGTGGAGACCCTGGGAAATCCTCCGGTGCCCTGTGGCCCTTCGCCGCGGCCTTCGTCGTGATAGCGGCGGTCTTCCCTGCCTCCGAGCTCGTCTATACCTTCGTGAAGACTCCGATACCACCCTTTCCCATGCACGTCGTCTGGAGGCAGCTCATCCCCGGGTACCTGGGATTCCTCATCTATCCGGTCCTCCTGCTCGTGGTCTTCTACCTGATGGGGAGGAGGCTCGACCTTGGCAGCTGGGGCGCCGGCAGGTTCGGCGGTTTTGCGCTCTCGGTCTTCGTGGGAGCTGTTGCGGGCCTGCTCGTCGGGGATGTCCTCAATGCGACGATCGCCGGCACCTCGGTCTCTGGGCTGTTCGAGGGGTACAACCTGGAGGTGCTGGGCACGAGCCTCCCCTACGACGGCGTCATGGTAGTCATCCTGGTCTTCGCCGCCGCGTCGCTGGGGTACTTCGCTAGAAAGCCATACGCCGCGAGCGTAGAAGGCCACGGAAGCACGCTGAACCAGAGTGCGGCCTAGGACGCCGGGGATAGCGCGGGAACGGTACAGCAAGCCGAGGTGAGCGCGCCATGGGTCCGGCCTCGGGGCCCTGCGCGGTTCGCACGTAGAAGCCCGGAGCTCACTGGATCGAGCTGGAAGAGCTACTGAAGCTGTCTGATTCAGCGAGCGGAAGAAAGCGTAGGCTATGGCTGCCCAGACGAGGCTATGGCGATGCGTAACTCAGGCGGCCACGGTCGCTTCGGCCTTCTGGATCTCCACTACCTTGACGTCCGTGAGCACGCCCAGCTTCGCCTTTGCGGCGTGGAGGGCGTTCTTCCCCAGCTGGAGGTCCGCAGCCTTCACCTGAAGCTCGAGTATAGTCGAGCCTATGTGAATCCTCGCGGCCAGCCCTATCGGCTTCCCGAAGGCCTTCCTCATCCCCTCCTGGAGCCTGTCTGCGCCTGCGGTGGCGATCATCTTGTTCTCGCGCAAGATCTCGTGGGGGTAAGTCTTCACGGTGAGAAGATAGCCCTCTTCGCCGAGGCTCACGAGTTTCTTGTTCGCAGCTACACGTGCCGCCTCAAGGGCGTTGTGCCTGATCTGGACCCTTCCCTTGGAGACTAGGTTGATGCAGTAGTTGTAATCGGGACTCGCCTTCCCGGTCGTGAACCTGGCCACCTTGGAGTTGGGTGCGCCGGGTGCGTAGTACTTGCTGGTGTACGACATTGACTTGACTTCGCGGTAATTTCTCCCTTTGATCGTAACCACCCTTCTTCGCACGCTCAAATTCCGTTCTTTAAATAGACTTCGATGAAGCTGAATGGTCTTAACTACAATTTCCCCAAAAAATTGATTCCCCCGAGCGACAATCAGTGGCGTCTCCTCAACGGAAACTCACTCGTTGGCCAAATCTGTTGAGGTCGTACACATCCCTCGTGATAGCCGTCGTTGTCGAAAAAGTTCAACGCTCTCTCAGCTTCTCTCAGTTTGTCTCCCAGCAACAGCGGAGTGATTTCACGCAGAATTCGGATAGCCCTCATGCTGACAATACTCTTACGCCAAATCGGTTTGTCTTCACCTCTATTGCGTGATTTAGCCGGCCTTGGCAAACCAATTAGGTCTGAGTACTTGAAGACGACAGCAGAATCTGTCATTCCAATGGTCAGCAATATGGCCGTGCAGTCTGTTGCTTCGACATAGAAGCTCTCTATGCAACCCTCTCCTTGAATTAGAGCAGCCACCCAGAATCTGTCCTCCGTGTTCCGAATGATGACCTCGGGGATGGTCTTTTCCCTGGATGAGTCAATTGCCGGAATGGCCGGTGGCATCGATTCAGCGACTTTCTGTGGCTTGAAACCAGAGGTGCGTCCTTTCATCCTTAGTGGGAAATCCTTTCGAGACCAGATGTCGCCATTCCTAAAACACCCGCGGCGACAACCCTCTTGATCGAAGAAACTCACCGCTCTTTCGGCTTCCCTCCGCTTCGTACCTACGAGATACGGTAGAGTCTCGTGCAGAACGCGAATGCCTCTCAAGCCTGCAATGTTCTTATGCCATAACGGCTTCCATTGATGGTTCTTGACAGGTTTCGAGGGGGGATCGAGCCCGACGTACTCAGAGAGCCTGAAAACGGGGGCCGGGTCCACCATTGAAACATCCAGAGCTAGGTGAGTTGAATTGCTCTTCTTGGCGTAACTACTTTGAATGCATCCCTCTCCCTGAATGATCGACGCGACCCAGGCTCTTGCCTCTGGTGTAGAGATTACAGTTTCAGGTATATTCCTTCGCGAGACTATAGCCAAGTTTGGTCTACGATGCCACTCGTCAGGAGCCCGGACCCCAAACCTTCGCATGTGATATCGCACCGTCGCCGCCTGACGATACTCCAACCTCCTGACCGCTTCGGGGAGGGTCCTGCTCGTCCTCACGATTTCCTCAAGGTAAGCTGCGAACTCCGGACTTGAGGCTGGAGGCCCGTTATCCCGCTGGATTGCTCTGCCCCTCTTCTTTCCGGCCTGCTTGCTGACCTTCTGGACTCCCATGTTCCTTCCATCGTTCACCCCCTTCGGCCTCTTATCCGCCACCACATCATCGGTCACCTCAGACACCTCCCAGCTCCCGGACCGCCGACCCGAACTCCTCCATCACCGCCTCCACCATGCTTCGGAGAGACTCCATGTCGACTTGGGGGAACTCCGCCAGCCCGAGGCACCTCACCCCCGGACGGACCGCCTTCAGCCTCCTGAACTTCAGGTTCACGTAGAGCGCGTTCCTCTCCGCCCAGCCGAGGGCCACCCCCCTCCGGCTCTCGCTCCTCCAACACTCGATCACCACATCGAGCTTGGGGAGGAAGAAGTCCGGCACCATCAGCCGGGCGCCGACCTGGAAGGTGGCGGGCTCTGAAGCGGCCTCGGAGCCGCAGAAACCGAGGTTTAGCATCAGCCCGCTGGTAGAAAGGGCAGTCCTCGAGCGCCCCGAGTTCGCCCGTGGCCTCGCCTTGGCCATGGCCAGGAGCGCAATCAACGCCACCGAGAGGATAGCCGCCCTGCCGCAGACGCCGGAGGCGGAGACTCAGCCTTTGAAGAGGGAACAGCGCCGGCTCTCCGGGCGCTTGGAGAAATCCGGCCCGAACGGTTTCCTGACATACGAGGCGCGAATCATGATCCAGTACTGGAGGTGCTTCAACCTGCCGCTGCGGCGCGTCTTCGAAAGGTTCGGGCCCCGCAAGCGCTCACGGTTCGTGAGGGAGAGCGTGACGGCGGCGTCGGGCAGGGCCAGGGGCTACTCCGCCGTGGATGCGCCCATAAACTACCTCCACCAGAGGCGGCTCTTCAAGTGCAGACAGGTCAACCTGCAGCTGGGGCTTGAGTACAACCCAGGAGAGGGCTTCCTGCACAGGAGGAGGTGGAACTCTGACGGTCTGGGCCTCCTTCTTGACCTGATCGACCCTCTCAAGTTCGCCGACAGGGAGAAGCTCTTGGTAGCGACACTGAGTTCAAAGGTCAACTGGAGGGACTTCTACAGCTGGAGGGACTTCTAAAGCTCGACGGACAGGCATGGAGTCCGGTTCTACTACCCCAAGCCAGAGGCCATAGGGACGCTCGAAGGCATCGGTGAGGAGGCGGACAGGTGCACCGTTGAATACATGGGTGGCAAGCTCCCACTGATGGACGCGTATCGGGCAATGGTCTCTAACCTGATCGAGAGCCTTCAGAGAGACGGACCGTCATCCTTCATACCGTTCGTATACTGAGCAGGCAACCCTTCTTCCAGACGGCTTCAAGCTTCGAATCCGTCACCGTCCTCCAGAATTCGAATTGCTTCAGCGTCTCCTCTCTCGTCATGAATTGCACAGGTTTCGCCACACCCACCATCTTTCCGTGAGACAGCTCATGCACGGGAATGGGCCGGGCAAGGACGTGGTTAACCTCTAGGCCCACGCCCGAGGTGATCCTGTTCAGGAGTCTGCTGAAGATTAGGGCGTCGCGGCAGTCTATTAGTCTGAACCAGTATGCCATGCCGTCACTCTTACCCTGGTTGGTCTGAAGAGTTCCGGGGTTCACTATCTCGCAGTCGGGCAAGTGAGCTGCTATCGCAAGTAACTCTGCGTTCTCAAAGGCGGTCCCATAGATGCACATGGCGTGGGCATAGTAGACTCTCAGACACCATCATAGTGCAAAGTAGTTCAGACCTATAATCGCCATGGTGCCCCTCCAGACTTCTAGTGCAAGCTGCGACCAACAACCTATATCTCAGTCGCATGATTCCCAGTTGGATGCCCCGAAGAGTCATCGCCACGGCGGTGAGGGTCAGCGCATCGGTGGCGTGTGCCGGCTTGCTACTACTGGTAGTCTTCCTCTTCGGCATTGGATATCCTGCCTCGGGAGGCGGTGAGGGATCGCCCAACTACGGTCTGAACTATGGACCACCTTTGACATTCGCCTACTACCACACCGTCCAAGTAGCACCAGATAGCTAACGACTCCGTTTGTAGTCAATCCACTCAACCTTGTCATCGACTTCATCATCTGGTCCATTCCCTGGTACTTCTTCTTTGGCCTGTTCAAGCTGGCGAAGGACCATTGAAGAAGAGGGTATCCGCGCACTATCCACCAGCGGTTCAGATGTCCTTCATGTAAAAGTAAGCTGACGAGAGCGCCGTGGCGGCTCCCGAAACCGCTATGAAACCTGCGACCGTCTCCCAGTCCCCCAGGCTCCACGCGCCCTTGATGATGTCCGGCAGTTTGCCCAGCAGGCTCCCCGGGGACAGGATGTTGAGACCAACGACGGGGAAGAAGAACGTCATCGAGTACCACAGGACCAGGAGAACGACGATTGACATGACGGTGTTCGGCATCGCTATGCTGAGCGCGACTCCCAAAGCCGTCAGCATGACCAGCGTAAGGGCAATGACGAATATCGCAGACGCCAGTCCAAGGGTGTTGTAGTCGCTGACGTCCAGCCTTAGCGCGAGCCCCACCAGCACAGCCGTGACCACAGAGAAGCTGATTAGCGTGTACGCGATCCGCGATGTGAACTTGGCCAAGACGTAGTCGAGGCGCGTAACCGACTTGCTCATGATGGAATCGGCGAGCTCCCCGGCCTCCGACGAGACCGAGCTCGCGGCCAACCCTATGATCACCAGGCTCCAGATGTAGACAAAGTCCGAGAGCCCGGAGGAGACCACACTCGAGGTCATCCCTGATCCGCTCGAGCCGAGCGTCCTCACCACCTGGACGAAGACCGCAGCCAGGAGCCATCCATAGGTTATCCGACTCTTGAAGAGGCCTCTGAGATCGGCCTGCACAATCGCCCAGAAAGGCCCGAGCGCCTCCCCCCGACTAGGCTGCCCTGAGGAACCCACGCGACTCTTCATCTCGAAGCAACGCCATGAACGCATCCTCGACGCTGGACGTCGAAGAACTCACGGAGATAAGGTCCAACCCCAGTCGAGAGACGAGGTTCGTGACCTCTCTGACCGCCTCTACCATTGAAATAGCGGGACCGAAGGTGATATCCACCTCGAAGTCACCCCGTGTCTCAAAGCCAACCACCCATTGCGCAGCCTTCAACGCCTCACAGAACTTCGCCAGATTCCCTTCCAGCTCCAGTCGGATGACGCGGCTGCGAATGATTTTCTTCATGTCTTTTATCGAGCCCGAGAAAATGCCCTTACCTTCGCCTATGACGCCGACGTCGGTGCACACCCTATCGATGTCGCTAAGGATGTGAGACGACACGAAGATTGTCTTCTGCTTGCCAAGCTCCGCAATCAGGTCCAGGGTCGACTTTCTTCCGGCAGGGTCCAGCCCAGACGTGGGCTCGTCGAGGATTAGCAGTTCGGGGTCGTTCATCAAGGCCGCCGCGAATCCGAGGCGGGTTACCATCCCCGTCGAAAACCCGGCGATCTCCCTAGACGAGTCTCCCAGCAGCCCGACAGAGCGTATCAGGGTTGCGAGACGCTTCATCCTCTCCTCCCTCCCGATGCGGAAGAGCTTCCCTACAAAGTCCAGGTACCTGATTGGGGTCATCGTCGGAGGGAACCGGGGATTCGTTGGAAGGTATCCTATCCTCCGGCGCAGGTTGGACGAGCCGGGAGTCATCTTCTCCCCGAAGACTCTGACTTCCCCGGCCGTCGGCCGTATCAGCCCAAGCAACAATCTTATGGTGGTGGTCTTGCCTGCACCGTTGGGACCCAAGAAGCCGAAGATGGCACCCTCTTCGACCTCGAAGTTCACGTTGTTCACCGCGATGAGCTTCTCGCCAAAGATCTTCGTCAGGTTATCCATCTCGATGACTCGGCCCATCGAACACCACAGGAATCTCGAGTGAGCCGGGGCATATTAAGGTGAAGCGTGATTGACTCGCTGAATCCAGCTCCGGAACTAAATTATCTAATCATAGGAAATCGATCTGGGGAGCGCTGACATACATGCCGGACTGAGACCCTAATATCCCGATACAAGACGACCGAGAATGGTGGGAAGAATGACCGCGAGCGTCGATTGGCTGCGCAAGACAAGAGGTTTTCTCAGCCTTCCCCGCAACGCCTGGGTGCTCACGTCGACGTCGTCTCTATGGTCAATCGGCTCTGCGATGGCAAGTCCCTACCAGACGCTGTACTTCGCAGCCCTCGGCGCCTCTGACATCGACATCGGCATCCTGGTCGCGTTCGGAACGGCGGTCACGATACTCGCGCTGCTGGTCGGAGGATACGTCGCCGACACCTGGGGGAGGCGAAGGGTGATTGTGACCTTCAGCTGGATATCCGTCTGCAGCGCGGTCATCTACGCGGTCATCAACTCGGCCTACCTCATCATCGTCCCCTTGACCATAGCCTCCCTAGCTAGCATCTACACCCCGGCGTTCAACTCTGTGATGGTCGATTCCATAGAGCCTGCAGACCGCATACGAGGTTTCTCGGTCTTCAGCGCGATAAACAACGTGCCCTCAATCATCGTCCCGACTCTCGGCGGACTGCTTATGGCTCACTACGGCATCTTGGACGGCGTCAAACTGGCCTACTGCGCGAGCGCGCTGTTCGGGGCGATCGGAGTCACCTTCAGGTCAAGGATGCTGGGCGAGACCTTCGCCGCAAGGCCGCACGAGAAGAAGCCTTTCCTGAGCTATGTCAAAGATTCCTTCATCTCCGGTATCAATGCGACGAGGCGCTCAACCCCCGTCGTGAAGCGTCTCCTGCTGTACGTGACCCTCGCTGGGATAGGAACAGGGCTGACAGCGCCGTTCGCCTCGATTTATGTGGTCGACCACCTGAATTTCAATCCAATCGATTATAGCATCATAGTCGACTTTGCAGGCCTCACGACGGTGTCCCTCCTGCTCGGGGTCGTCTTCTTGGTCAAGCGGATAGGATCCAAGAACGCCGTCCTGATAGCCTCTGTCGCGGCGCCGATAAGCAACGTGATGTTCTCCCAAGCGAAGACGATGGACGAGCTTCTGGAGTGGGGAATGACGGGAGCCGTAGGGACCGCGATCCAGAGTCCTTCGCTTTCCAGTATACAGGCAGAGGCAATAGAGGTCGAGCACAGGGGTAAGATCCTCGCCATGTTCAGCATTCTCCCTTCGCTGGTGTCGCTCCCCTCTCAGATCGCAGCAGGGCTGATCTACTCCTCAGTGGGACCTGTCTTTCCCTTCCTGCTCTCGGTTGTACCCTTTTCAATCGCCGTGGCCGTGCTGTTCTCCATCAAGGGAAGCAGGTGACGTTCCCGTGTTCTCCTGGACCATCGCAGGAGTGGAGCCAGGCGGCTAACAGCGGGACAGCGACCTCGATGTTGTCTCCGAATACCCTTAATTAACATCCAGATTCATTCGAGGCAGACTTGCCTTACCTTCTTCCCCACACCCCGACTATCAACAAGAAGCTGGTGCTCATCTTGGCCTTCGGCAACCTGTCCTATCTCGAGGCCTGCTCTGTTCTGAGCGATCGCCTCTCGAGTTCCAAGCAGCTGTGGGAAGACGTCGCGATGCTGGAGCTGAAGGATGCCAGAGGGGGCTACGAGAACCTTGCCGGCGTACACAAGGTGGCGGTCTCAATCACGCCAAATCCACGCGCTAGGCTCGACGACATCGAGGAGCTCGATGATTTCCTCGGAGGATTCGACGACGGCTTCAACTTCTCGGTCAGCCTGTATTCTCCCGAAGGTTCAGGGGAGGCAGAGTACGAGGAGGTCCTCTCCACGCTCCTGGCGGCCGTAAGGGAAGCCGCCTTCCGCAAGGCAAACCTGGTGAGGCCAAGAAACGGCTCAGAGGTGCTCACTAGGGAAATCGCCTCGAGGAAGATAGTGGACTTCGTCGTGCTCAGGCTGGGGGAGAAGTACTGGCTGGGCGCGACGCTCTACGTGCCCGACTCCCAGCAGTTCCAGGTGAGGTCGAACGAGAGGCCGGTAGTTAGCTCACAGATCTCGATCTCCTCAAGGCTCGCGCGCCTCCTGCTGAACCTGGGCGGGGTGCGGAAGGGCGGGGTCATCCTGGACCCGTTCTGTGGCTCCGGCACGATACTTGCAGAGGCGATCACGGCAGGCCTGAGCTGCATAGGGGTGGACCGAGACAGGAACCGCATCGAGAACAGCAGACAGAACCTGGAATGGCTCTCCAAGACTCTGAAGACCTCTGCCAAACCATACACCCTCAAGGTTGGAGACTCCACAAGGCTCGAATCGCTGATGGACGGGGTTCAGGTGGACGCGGTCGTCACAGAGCCCATCCTGCTTCCGAAGATCGACGCGACCCCGACCCTCGACAAGGCAAGGAAGATGATTCGAAACTCGAGCAGGCTTTACTCCGAATCGCTCTACTCGATGGCGGCAGTCGTCCGCAAGGGGGGAAGGGTTGTCATCGTCGCGCCTTCACTCCGGACTACAGAAGACAGGGACGTCTCGGTCCTGCTGGAAGACGTCGGCGCGGCCGGGCTCGCACCGTTCCAGCCGGTTCAGGTTCCGTTCGAGTACCCGGTGAGGATCTCGCACGAGAACACCCGCTGGGTCAGGCGAATGGTCTATGTCTTCGAGCGCGTCTGATCGGTCTCTCCGGGTATCGCGTCCGCTGCCTTTCGCAGGAGGGAGACGAGGAGACCGAGCTCCTTCCCGTCGAGCTGCGAGCGGAGGGTCATCCTCTTGGCGAGCTTCCTGAGCCTCTCGGCCCGGTGAGCCTGCATCCCCGCCGCGACGGCTAGTTCGTACGCATATGTGGCGAACATATCGCGCTCTCCGAGGTTCGGGAGTCTCCTGCTCTGCAGCCCGGACTTCGAGAGCACGTAGAGCAGTATGCCTATCGAGTGGCTGACGTTCAGGGTCTTGTAGCCCGTCCCCGTGCCTATGCTCGTCACCATGTCGCACCTGGCCAGCTCGTCGTTCCTGAGGCCGGTGGTGTCCCTCCCGAAGACCAGCGAAGCAGACTTCGAGGATGACACATAACCGGCGACCTCCTCGGGGGTCACGCTCAACCTGTCCACGTTGGCCCTCCTGATCGCCGTGACGGCCGTGGTGCCTATCAGCAGATCGTGTCTCTTCCTCAACCCATCGAAATCTATCTCCTCGGCGTCCTCTAGCACATCGGAGCCGTGGGCGGCGTAGACCGAGGCCACCCGGCGGTCGAAGTTGGGCTCGACCAGGTACAGCTTCCGCACGCCGAAGTTCTTGATCAGTCTGGCAGTGTAGCCTACGTTGATCGGGAACTCCGATCCGACTAGGGTCACAGTGACCTTCTCAAGCCTCAAGTCCTTCTGAGCACACCCGGACCGCTTGATATGATTTACACATCTCTTTCGATGAGTCTGAGGACCTCGAGGAACTCCGAGGGGGAGAGGTCTTGGACTCTCTTGGAGAGCTGGCCGGGATCCAACCGCCGTGACCTGAGCCCGAGCTGCTTCAGCGCTCCGCTCAGCTTCCTCCTGCGCTGGGAGAAGAGCAGCTTTACCAGCCTGAGGTCGTCAGTCGAAAGAAGGTGCCTTGGCCTGATGACGACGACCGCGGACGAGACCTTCGGTGGAGGGTCGAAGGACTCCCTCACAACGTCCAGTTCCGGACTGACGTCTGACGAGATCTGCGAGATCACCGATATCGCCCTGTACCCGTCTGCTCCCGGCGGGGCGAGCAGCTTGTCGACGAAGTCCCTCTGGAGCAGGACCACCGCGCGCTTGTAACGATGTCCGCTCAACCATTCGACGAAGTTGGAGGATTCAGAGTATGGGAGGCTGGAGACAAGAATGTCGAACTCCCTGGAATCAGAGAACGCATCCCCCCGGTGCAGCAGGAGGTTGTCGAGGCCAAGGTCCTTCGTCGCGAGGTAGTTGGCCCTGTCGAGCTCGAACGCCTCGAAGTGGCCAGACAACCGTGCCAGGTCGCGGGTAAGCGCGCCCCTACCAGTCCCTATCTCCAGGACCCGGTCCTCCTGCCCGATGGCGGCCAACCCGACCATCGCGGCGGTCACCGACGGATCGACCAGGTAGTGCTGTCCGAGCGTCCTCCTCCTTCCCCGTCTTCTAGGTGACATGGGCCTTGGCCGGTAGTCTCACTTCTTGACGAAGATGTTTATCCTCGAATCGCCGGAGATTTCCTCCGTTATCCTCTTCGCCACCAGCTTGGCTGGCTCTCTCAATCCGACGCGATTCTGGATGTCTTCGAATGAGGTGAACGGTTGCTTCTCTCTCAGGGCGACTATGGTCTTCATGAACGTCTTGCCTATCCCCGGGATCAGCTCAAGCCCGTGGAGCCGGGGTGTGAGCGGCTGCAGCTCGTTGAAGTACGCCACGTATCTCGGCTCGTTGCCTTTCACTATCTCTTCGCAGACGCTGGGCAGTTCCGACTTCGCCTCTTGGGTGAGCTCCTCGTAGGAGAGCTTCCCGAGCACGCTCATTATCTTGTCCCGGCCCTCTCTCCCGATCCTGAGCCGCTCGCCGAGCTCGAAGTCTTGGTCGTCTGCGGCGAGCAGTTCGAGGAGGGTGAGCCTCTCCTCGCCGATGGCCTGGACTATCGAACCTTCTCTGCCCTTTATCACCACAGACTGTCCCTGTGACAGGAAATCAAGAACATACGCGAATTCCTCATATCGCTTCTCGTTCGCTAGCATTTATCGGGCACGCTCCTCTTCTATCCCATCCGCCGCGCAAGATGCACTGGTGCGTACGCGCGCGAGTAGGAACCAGTGAGCATTTGCCCTTCGAACCAGTAAGTTTTACATGGTGCCTTGCTATATAATCTTACTCTCGTATCCCAGCTATTCTTGCGACGCGGTGCAGCCGGGACGCCGGCTCGACGCGCAGAGGAGGAGAGCCGCCGTTACGTTTCCTTCGCTGACTTGAGAATCTTCAGCATCTTCTCGAGGGTCTCGGTGGGCAAAAGCTTCCTCCACCCTGCGGTGAACGTCCGGAGTTCCTCGATCGACTTCGGCATGATGTTGATGACCTCCACGGCTTCCTCCGCACTCAGGTCGCAGTCGGATTCGAGCTGCTTGCGCACCTTCTTCGCACTTTCCACCGTGATTTTTGCGAACTTGGAAGTGTAATCGAGGGTCCGCTTCTGAATCTGGTCGGCCTTCTCCACATCGATCTTCTCAAGGATCTGGTGCGCTTCGCTGAGCGTGAGTATCTTCTTCTCGCGTGGTTCTGCTGACATCAGGACCCCACCAGCGGTGCGATGTGCTCCTTCCTCGCGACGACCGACTTCGTCTTATCGCCCACCGGGACGTCTATCCTCAGACCCCGGACTCCGACTTCTGTGACGACGCCGACGAGGCCGTTGAACCTGCGATGTGGCATGCCCTTAACCTGGGTCGAGTCTATCTTAATCACAACCTTCTGGCCGAGAGAGTAGTCCCTGAGTATTCTGCTCAAGCCGCCGAGGTCAGTCTTCTTCTTGAGCAGCGATCTCGTGCGCCTACGGTATCCCTTAGATCTTCCCAAATTCTACTTTCACTCGTCCGGAAAGGCCACCTGATTTCCTTCTTCATTAAAGCTTTTCCCGAAGACCAAAGGAAGGCACCTAAGACCAGCTGTATGATGGCCGCACAGGTCCTCTGATTCATATCGGCTTCTCAAGGAATGCCGGAACAAGTCTGAAAATTCTCGACTGAGGCCAATCAAGGAGAATTCTCCCCAAATTCACCATAACAGTCAGAATTCGAACTTCCCGGACTCCCAGACCCTGAGTATGTCGAATCTTTGGCAATTCAAAGGTGTCCCACAGAGCTCGGAGAGGGAGAGCGACACCGACCCTCCACTGACGAGCCGCTTGACCGGCAGGCCGCCATCGAGTCTAATCTCGGCCACGAGGCTCTGGCCACGCTTCTGGATCTTCAGCGAGTAGACTCTCTTGTAGACGGTCTTGCCCTTGTTGTTCCTGAACTGGATCGGCGCATTCTTCACGGCCTTCGCCAGACCCCTCGGTAGTGCTCCTATCGGTCCTTCTGGCTTGATGAACACCCTCGTCGTGAACGTGAACGAGGGGATGGCCGTAGGCTTGCCCCTGAGCACCTTCAGCTCGCCGACCTTCATCGCCCCCATCCCCGTCCTGGCGGTCATTCGGGACGGCACCTCGCGTCTCCTCGGGTCCTTGACCTCTGCAATGAAAGGACGCCCGGGCGGGAAGACCGTGCTCTCAGGGTCCTCGCTCCCCAGCCACGTGAACTTTGCCTTTGCAGAATGCAGAATCTTGCCAAGCCTGTCTTCCAAGATCCCTTCGACGCTCACGCCCTTCCTGTAGCCTGACTGACATTCCCCGCACCCCCTTCCCCTGCACCTCTCGCACAGCTCTCTTCTCTGCGACACTCCGGGAGGCTTCGTATACCTGCCGTAGACGAAGAGCGACTTGGCAGTCACGAGGATGGCTTCCCGATCGAGGTCGACCAGGATTGTGATGTCGGGGTGCAGGCGGTCGACCTTCCTCCTCGTCTGCGCCTTCACAAAGTCGGAGATCCCTCTCCCCAGCTGAGACTTGATGGGCTCCTTCCCGCGTATCTTGAGGTCTGACCTCAGCTGGTCCTCCCTCTCCTGTATACCCTTTGGGACGATGACCCCAATCGAGAAGGTCTTGAACTGGTAGCCCTTCGCGCGGCGGACGACACTGCGCTCTATCTCAGGGAACCGCGACGTCAGGCCTCGACAGACGAAGCAGTCATTGCCCAGGCCCGGACTGAATTCCCTCCTGTCCCCCTGTCTCTCGGCACAGGCATCGCAAAGCGGGAATCCTTCCCTATCCGCCAAGGGCACTTTGCCCCCCTGCCCTTCTCAGCATCTGCCTGAACTCGCGGCCCTTGCTCGCCTTCATCAGGGACTTGGTCTGCCTGTACTTCGTGATGAGCTCCCTGACCTCCTTCTCGCTTCTGCCGGAGCCCTTCGCAATCCGCTTTATCCTGACGGCGTTGAGCATCTCCGGAGTCTCCCTCTCCTTCTTCGCCATCGACTGGATTATGCTCTTCCAGATCTTCATGTCCTTCTCGGCCTTCTCGAGGTCTTCGGCCTTCATGTTTCCGGCTATGCCGGGTATCAGGTCCAGGATCTTCTTCAGCGAGCCCATCTTGTTGACCTGCTCGAACTGATAGAGGAAATCATCCATCGTGAGCTTGCCCGAGGTCATCCTCTGAACCCGCTTCTGATCGACATCCCCCTCAAGCTGCTTTGCCATGTCGAGGAGGGACTTGAGATCGCCCATCCCGAGCAGGCGCCCCACGAAACGGGTCGACGAGAACTCCTCGAGGTCGTCTACCCTCTCGCCGGTTCCGATGAAGTAGATCCGCGCCCCCGTCGCCGCGACGGCTGCGAGCGCCCCACCCCCCTTCGCCGCGCCGTCCAGTTTGGTGATGACTATCCCGCCGACGGGCGACGTCTTGTGAAACGCCATCGCCTGGTTGTAGCACTGCTGCCCGATGGTCCCGTCGACCACGAGGAGGTTGATGTCCGGCTTGACCTTCGAGACGATCTTGGTCATCTCGTCGAGCAGGCTCTTCTCTTCCTTGTGTCTCCCCGCCGTGTCTATGATTATCAGGTTCTTGGTTCTCTCGAAGAAGCGCTTCCCGGCCTCTGCCACCTTGATCGAGTCGCCCTGTTTCTCGTCGCTGTAGATGTCGACCCCGATGCGCTCGGAGAGGGTCTTGAGCTGCGTGACAGCGCCGGGGCGGAACGTGTCCGCCGCCACCACGCCGACCCTGTAGCCCTTCTTCATGTAGAACCTCGCGAGCTTGGACACCGTGGTGGTCTTCCCCGAGCCCTGGACTCCGAGCATCACGATGACGGTCGTCTTGCCCCTGTCGAGCTTCATCTCCTGCTCTCCCCCCAGCATCTTGTCGAGTTCCTCGTAGAGGATCTTGACGATCTGGTCCTTGCGCGTCAGTCCTCCGAGAGGTTTCTCCTCGAGGGCCCGCCTCTGCACACTCTCCGTCACGGACAGGACGAGCTTGACGTTCACATCGGCCTGGATGAGCGCTCTCTGCAGGTCTCTTACGAACTCCTTGATGGCCGCTTCATCGACCACCGAAGCCCCCAGTAACTTCTTGACCGCGCCCTGCAGACTGCTCCTAAGGGACTCTAGCATGCTCGTTCACCGGGTTCGTCGCGACCACAGGCATTGACGAAATAAGTCTTTAGCGACCGGCGCGTCTAGTTATTTAGTAACCCCTCCGGGTCGACGGCCAATGCGGACTGGGGTTCTCTTCTCCGGGGGAAAGGACAGCACCTATGCGGCGTATCTGGCCAAGGAGGAGCACGACGTCAGGTGCCTGGTCACCCTCAATCCCTCGCGCGAGGACTCCTACATGTTCCACTTCCCCAACCTCCGCTGGACCACGCTCCAGGCGAGGACCATGAAGATACCTCAGATCGTCGTACCGACTGAGGGCGAGAAGGAGGTCGAGCTCCAGGACCTCTCGAAAGCTCTCAGGATGGCAAAGGATGAGTACTCGGTGGAGGCAATCTTCACGGGAGCCCTGGCCAGCGTCTATCAGAAATCCCGCGTCGAGCGCGTCTGCTCTGAGCTCGGCCTGCAGAGCTTTTCGCCTCTCTGGCAGGTCGACCCGAAGGTCCACCTACTCAACCTGATCCGTGACGGCTTCGATGTCATAATGACCGGGGTCGCCGCCCTCGGTCTGGATGAGGGCTGGCTCGGAAGGAGACTGGACGCCGCCATGGTCGACGACCTCGTAGAGCTCCAGAGGAAGTACGGGATGCACGCGGCCCTCGAGGGGGGAGAGGGAGAGACGTTCGTGCTGGATTGTCCGATATTCGGGGAACGAATCGAGATAACCTCGTCAAGGAAACACTGGAACGGGATATCGGGGAATCTCGAGATACTCGATGCCCGGCTCGTCCCGAAAGAGAACTAACTGGCGGGGGGAGGGGGCCTCTGGCCGAGGACGAGCGTCAAGGTCATCGGCGCGCCGGCCCTGATTATCCCTATCTGCACCGTCTGCCCTGAGATGGTGTTCTGCTGCAGGTATGTCGAGAGGGCGTCCTGGTTTATGATCCTGGTCCCGTTGATCGAGACTATGATGTCGCCGCCGACGATGTACTGCTCGCCAGCGATCGTTACCGTCTTCGACCCGACCTTCAGCCCCGCCGTGGCTGCCGGCCCACCGCTCACGACGCTCTCGACCAGGACGCCGTAGGTCACGCTGGTGCCTGATGCCTCTGCGAGTTGGTAGTTCATGTCCACCCCGCTTATCCCTAGGTAGGAGTGCATGTCGTAATGCCCGGTGCTTATCAGGGAGGGCATCTCTTCGAGGATGGTGCTCGAGGGTATCGCGAAGCCCAGCCCCTGCGAGCCGTTCACGGTAGCTGTCGTTATCCCGATCACCATCCCGTTGGCGTTCAGGAGCGGGCCCCCTGAGTTGCCTGGGTTGATCGGCGCGCTGAACTGGATAATCCCGGAGATCGAGAACTCGCCGGTCGTGGCCTCCTGTATCGTCCTCCCTAGCTGGCTTATGATGCCGAAGGTCATGGACCCGGACAACCCGTACGGGTTCCCTATCGCGACGACCGGCTGTCCGACCACGATTCCTGACGAGGAGATTATCTGCAGCGGGGTGAACTCGGACGCCGGGGCGCTCACCGTCACGATCGCGATGTCGCTGTAGGGGTCGGTCCCTATGACCGTGGCGGGGTACGCGTTCCCGTCTGAGAAGGTGACGGTGAGGTTGCTCACGCCGTTGATAACGTGGTAGTTCGTCACGACATAGATGCTGTTCAGGTAGGAGGTGACTATCCCCGAGCCTAGTACCGTCTCGGGCTCGCTCTCGGTTCCGAACACCGTGCTCACGTTCGCGATTGCGTCACCCTGTATCGTCACGACGCTCTTGTTCGCGGCGTCGTAGATGCTCACCGGGTTTATCCCGTTTATCGAGACGTTGCCCTGGTCACCGCCAGGCTGGGCCAGCTGGTTGTCCAGACTGCTGATTACGCTCTGCTGCGTCCGCACCTCGCTCTGGAGGGTGCTTATCGTGGAGTTGCCGGAGTTCACCTGCGAGTTCACCGTAGAGGTGTAGTAGACCAGCATCCCGGCAATTATCACAACGAGCACGCCGATGGTTACCATGCTGAGACCGAGGGCAGAGCCCTTTCGCCTAGTCATCATGAAAAGCGCGCTCCGACTTTGGATATTTATCCTTGGTGAACTGCGGTTTCAGAGGATTTATGGGAGGTGAAGTCATTCACATTCTTCGCGTGGGGGCTTATATGGGCTGCCACGCTTAGAATATGTTGCGAGCAACAAGCTCTCGAAGCCGAGGAGAAAGGGCTGGCAGGTGAAGCAGTGAGGGGGAACGGGACGAAGAACCTAATCCTCAGAGTCGATGCCAGCAAGTTGGCCTATCACCCGATGATCAACGCGACTATCGGTGGCAGGAGAAGCTAACAGAACCTGAACCAAACATCTTTCCACTCTTCTCAGTTCTAACCACCAAGGCCCTTGGACAAGGGATAAACACCGGGAACGGAGGAGTCCCTCGGTCTAGATGACAAATCGGAAGAGCCGTCTGAGTACTACAATGAAGAAATCCGATACGGATAGACCACGAACGAGACTAGCTAGTGCCCTTCACGCGCATTATCTTGCTCTTCCCTAGCACGACCCAAACCTCCACCTCTGCCCCTGCTCCCAGCTTCCCCTGGAGTTCGGGCTCGGTCGGGATTGGGCTCTCAGTTACCTCGAAGGTCCCGAGGTCCATCAGCTGTACGCTGGTCGGAGTAGTCGATACGATCTGTGCAGACCTCTTGTCTATCATGGGCACCTCGATGTGGGTGTCTACCGTGCCGATGATGGTCTTCTTCGAGCCTGTGAAGACAGAGATGGCCGTCAGCCTCACCTTAGCACTGCCATGCTTCCCCGGCTTGCTCTTCTCGACCTCTACGGTTTTGCAGGGCTCGCCGTCGATGATGATATAGCTCCCTTCCTTCAAACTGCCGAGGTCTGCTGGCCTGCTCATGTTACTGACCTCCGACTTTTCATTTCACAGTAAATAAGCCTTGAAACGGCGGACCCAGACCAACCGGCACGATACCGAATCGTATATTATTCCAAGGCGCGAAGGCTTTAGTAGCGCGCAATGCAGAACCAGAGCCTGTTTCAGCAGTGAAGATGACCACCTAGATTGAGGACCGTTTCTTGAAGAGCATCTCCGGACCACAAGACGCAATGCGACAGTGAAACCCGAGTTTTGAGCGAAAAAATCCACGTTCTCGATTCCACGGCCTTCTTCAGGGGAATACCATTCCAAGGGACGGGAAGATACTACACGACCTATCACGTCATGGACGAGGTCGGGAGCAGGGGCATCGGAGCCCAACTGATTCATTCTAGGGTCCAGGTGACCGAACCGTCTAAGGAATCCCTCCAGAAGGTCAAACAGGTCTCCGCCAAGACAGGGGACCTGAAGTCCCTCTCAGAGGCGGATGCTTCGATAATCGCCGTGAGCCTCGACCTCGCCTCTGCGGGAGGCGACGTAACTCTAGTCACAGACGATTTCGCCGTCAGGAACGTAGCCGAGGTGCTGGGAGTCGGCCTGTCAGAGACCAACGTCAGAGGCGAATGGAAACAGATAACGTGGATCACTTACTGCAAGGGCTGCCGCAAAGAGTACTCCGACTCGAAAGCGACGATTTGCGACGTCTGCGGCACCAAGCTATCACGGAAGCCAAAGTCATCCTAGTCGCCTCCTCCCACGCGGTCCCCCCTTAGCGAACGTACACGACCCCAATGCCCAGAATTGCAATTTTAATAGTACACGTTTCGTGGTTCCGTCGAATGGGCTGGTAGTTCAATCTGGTAGAATGCCTCCCTCGCACGGAGGAGGTCGGGGGTTCAAATCCCCCCCAGTCCACTCTCAAATAACTCATTTTAAGCTATTTAAGGTAAAATAGGACGTATTCACAGGATTATGAATTAACGAGGCGCGATTAGAGCAGATGAAAGAAGGAATGTCATGTGACCCATCTGTTTCCAGTTGATGGGATTGTGCCTAGATGGGAGTGTGTTTCTTTATCACCTCCATCGCTCTCCCGATTTGGCTATCCTCTGCCGAATGAGGCGACCACGATGGCGTGGATCGCGGCCTTGAGAGCCTGCACCTGGA
>Ga0224557_1001815_pt1 | contig 19543 bp, 21 predicted proteins | sample 714S31014metaG_FD_180677 | JGI IMG/M metagenome (GOLD analysis project Ga0224557, IMG submission 180677) | Peat soil microbial communities from Stordalen Mire, Sweden - 717 S3 10-14 | ecosystem: Environmental > Terrestrial > Soil > Wetlands > Peat | place: Sweden: Norrbotten County, Stordalen...
ATCGTCGGACCTCCACATGTACCGTTTCGTAGGGTGCCGCCTATGTTGCTCGGACCCACACGAGAGAGGAGCGCTTTCCGATGACCCACGACCCGGTACGAGTCGGCCATTGCATGCACGCAGGCGTCGTCAGCTGCTCCCCCGACGCGCCACTGGCCGAGGTTGCACGGATCATGGGCGATCATCGAGTGCATGTCGTCGCCGTGGCCGACATCGGCCACGGTCGTCCTTGGGGCACATGGCACCTCGTGTCGCACACGGATGTCGTCGCAGCGATCGCTAGCGGCAAGGAACCCACGGCCCGCCAGATAGCCGGTGCTGAGGCGAACACAGTCTCTGCCGACGACCCGCTCGAGGTCGCAGCGAAGGCGATGACCGACCATCGCGTAGCTCACCTAGTCGTGCTCGACCCAACGGCTGCCTACCCCGTTGGAATCATTTCGACGCTCGACGTCGCCTCGGCGTACGGGGCGCGCCAGAGCTGGGAAGCTCCCAAGAGCACCGAGTGACCCAGCGAGGGCCGGCACGACGGGCCGTGGTCCGATGAGCGCGAAGACGACGCTGGGCGACAACGCGCTGCTGCTCCACGCCTGCACCGGCCACGGTGGCCCGGTGGCTGCTTCGCCCTGCGACCGGAAGACCGATCGTCCGGAAGCGACCGCCATGCCGCATCGCCCTCCGGTCGGCGTGCGCCTGCTCGGGGTCGGCGACACCGTTTGGATCACCGATCGCGGCCCACTCTCACCCGCACCGGGCCGGGTGATATCGAGGTCGGGCGGGCGCTGCCGAATCTGGTGTGAGCGGGCTGCGAGTCGTTAGGCTTTGGTCAGCTCACGCTCCGCGCGCAGCCAGTTCTCCAACACATCGGAGCCGCCGCCCTCCAAGTGGATGAAGTAGGCGCGCTCGGAGATCTCGTCGTGGTTTGGTGTCCGCGGTTCAGCTGCCGGCTTGCGCCTGGCGGTCGGCTTATCGGTGGGCTTGTCGGCTGATTTGGCGGGCTTCTCGGCCATGCTCGTTTCCTCCGGTCGGGGTGCTCATAGTGGTGCGTCGAGGATGAACAGCTCGACGGCGATGTCGGGGTCGAGGTGGTTGCCGCTGATGAACGCGATGACCTTGCGGCCGGTGAGGCGCTCGATTGCCGCGCGACAATCGGCTTCCAGGGTTTGGTGCAGCAGTTGGCGCATGTTCTTCACGGCAGCGGCGTGGTCGGTGTTCGCCAGAGACTTCTCGGCGTTCGTGAGGACGCCGTGCATGAGGGTCACGACGACGTTGCCGTGGTAGAAGGTCGATGCTGTGGCTGGGCCGCGGCCGTGGTACTCGGTGTGGATCCCGACGAGCGCGCTCGTGATCGCGGCGTTCAACTCCCCGCCGGTGAGCTGCCGTGGTTCGGGCATCAGCCGACGCGGTCCTCGCAGCTGGAGAACGGATCCGGGATGGGACGGGGGGCGCGGTCGGCCATAGCGATTCGAGGGCTATTTGCGACGAGCCGACGCCGGGCTATTGTCCCGCGCGCACCCATCAAACAGAAAGGTGCGTAGACGCCACCCCGAGGAGCACGCCTGCGCGCAAGCAACGTAGCACAGACTCCGGTCTAGGCACGCTGTGTCAGACGGCGTCGTCTAGGACGAAGATCACAGCAGCGACGTCAGGGTCAATGTGGTTGGTGCCGAGCACGCCAAGCACCTTCTGACCGGTCAAGCGTTCCACGACGGCGCGGAAGTCGGCCTCCATCTGTTCACGGAAGAGACCGTGAGCGGCCATCACCTCACCGTCGCTTCCCGCCTGCGCCAACGCCTTCTCGGCCTTGGTCAGGACGTCGTGCATCATCGTGACGACGACGTTGCCGCGATGAAACGTAAACGCGGTCGTGGGACCGTGCCCGAGATACCCGGTCTGGATGCTGACAAGTTCGTCAGTAACCGCACCGTTCAGCTCGCCGCCTGTCAAACGATCTCTACCAGCCATGGTGCGTCGCTCTTCTCCCGGCATCTCAGTCTGAGGCGGCCTGCACGGAGATGCGAGCGGGCCGGGAAACAGACCCAGCGAACACGAACCGTCAGTTTAGCCCATACCGCCAGGACCGCGATGCCATTGACTCGCGCAGGCGCGAGCCGATAAAGTTTCGCTCGGCGTCGGCGTGCTCCCTGGGGTGGCGTCTGCGTCGCCTCTGGATGATGGGTGCGACCGGGTAAGAAGACCCGGCTTGGCTCGTCGAACCTGAGCCTCTCAAGGAGGGGCCCGTGGTCGAAAACCGAGCCGCCCGCCCGCGTCATCACTTCGCCCTGTCAGCACGGGTTCAGCGGGATACCGGCACAAGGTATCCGCCGGGCGTACAGCCGTTGCATGCTTGCTGTGGACGGGCGGTTGTCCTTGGTGGAGTTGAGTCTCGGCATCGTCGCTTGCGGATTGGCGGGACTCAGTGTCGTGTTCAGAAACGCGCTCGCTGGCAGCCCATGTGGCGGCCGGGGTGGTGTTGCAACGAAAAGCAACGTCCATCCCCACCCTGGGAGCCATCGGTGTCGGACCGGATTCAAGCTCGTCGCCAGACGTGTCCTCGACCCGCAGGGGTGCTGCTCCCGCGGCTAAGCGGCCCGCCTCACCGTGAGCTGGTGCTGGCGTCTGGTATCGGCTTGGCGTCACTGCCGCCAGCCGGATGAGGTGCGGTGTGTCGCGTCCGCCGGCGATTCAGCCCTCTGATGGTCACGGAAGGCTTCATCTGAACTGTCCTCGGTGTGGTCTGACGATCACGGCGAAGGCGCATTGGCTGGCGGTCGAGTACTGCTCGCGGTGCCTGGCGCACACGCGCGCTGCGGTGAGGATGTTCGCCTCGACGCTGCCGACCGTCGAGCTGTACGCCGAGGGATCGGCGCCGGACGCCGACCGGGCCTTTGTCGGCGAGGCTGCCGAGCGGAGGCCGTGAGCATGTCGGCACCGGTCACGGAGATACCCGAGACGATTGTGCTGCGGTGGGTCGAGGCGTTCAACGAGCGCGACCTCGATCGGATGCTGATGCACATGGACGCCCTTGTCGTGTTTCATCCGCTGCGCCTGAGCGGGCTGCGCGGCTCCTATTCCGGGCACCACGGGGTGCGGGAGTGGTTCGCGCAGCTCGACCGCTTGCACCATCATCACCGCATCGTCCTCTCAGAGGCGCGTAGCGTGGGTGATGGTCAGGTGTTCGCGACCGGGTCTCTGAGCTTGGTCGGTGAGCCGGGGATCAGCCCGTTCTGCGCGCTTCACCGGCTCGACGGCGGGCTGATTGTCGCCGCCCACCACTATCTCACCGACCCGGACATGATCGAGCGACTCGGTCTGATCCCATGACCGCGGGCAACCCGACGGGCGGTGCGCCGCGCGCCGCACGCCTGGGGCGAGTGCGCGAGGCGCTCCAGCGCTCACGCGAGCTTGCCGAGCGCCGTGCGCTGGGCGGGGAATCGAACCGTCAACTGGACGAGGCGGCGGTCGAGCGTGAGCGGCTCAGGCATGCACTACGGGTCGTTCAGCCGGTGCGCGCGAGCGCGCCGCCCAGCGCACCCGAGCCGTGCGCTTGTTTTGGTGCTCGTGTAATAGCCGCCGTCAATCCACGACGCAGTGCGGGTCCACTCGAGCGCGTCACCAATTGCCACGGCCTGCTGCCAGCTCATCGCGTAGAACTCTGCCGCCCCGACCGATATCGCGTTCCAGACGTAAACCATCATCAGCCGTTCAACGCGCGCATGTTTACGGTCAAGGATCTAAGAGGGTTGCGGGCGGTTGCGTCGAGTCGCGCAAATGCCTGTAAACACCGGGGGTTGTGTGTTGGGCCACGACGGTAGTTGACCGCGTGGCGCAGTCTGAGTTGCCCATGAGCTCCCATGGAAGCGTAGGAGCGCGCCCGTCGGGGAACCACGCCGACCTCTTGCGGTGTGAACCGGCACTTCTAGATCTCGCAAAGCCCAACTGCTGGCGCACCGATGCGGCAGCGTCAGGTCGCTGCGGTCGCGCTGCTGGAGAACGCCTGCAGTGGTCACGCCCGTGTCGTGACCGCATTGCGCTGCGACCGGCAACGCCATCGACTGCAAGCGTGGCAATCGCGTTCGTGGCATTCCGCTCGCCGGGCTCGAGCTGTCCGCCGGGCGAAGCGATCGCGAGCTCGTCATCTGCGCGGGCTGGCCGACAGGTGCTCCACGAGCACTCCTGGGCGATGCGCTTCTGGCGACGAGCAGGTCGATCGGCGTCCTCTTTGTGCAGCCCTCCTTTCCCGGCGGCGCAGGCATCGTTCGCGCCGCGTCGAGACTGCCGAAGCGCGCGGAAGGCGCCACGGTGCCGAGAGCGCGGCCTCGGCGACGACCCGGCAGTCTCGACACGGCAGTCCGATCAGAGGGCTCTCGCTCCTGTGACGGTGCATCGCGTCGGTCGCCGTGCTCGCGATAAGCGCGTTGAGACGGTCACCGTTATCTACCGGCGGTCCGAGTCGATCGACTCGATTGACGACACGCTGACGTTGACTGGACTGCGACTGATCTGGGAGCGCAACGCCCGGTCGTTGACGGTGGTCACAAGGTCATTGCGCGCTCGTCGCATTCGATCCTACGGCGATCATCGTTAGAATCCACCGAGTGAAGCTCTCAGGCAGGAAGATCCTGATGGTCACGGGCCTGACGCTGATGCTGATCGCGGCGCTCGCCGCGTCGGCGCTGGCCAGCGGGCCAGCGATCCCGAAGGGCAACTGGCGCACGACCGGCGAACTGAAAGCCACGTTTACGGTCACCGCGGGCGGAGTGCTGAAGAACCTGCGCGGCACGATCGGCAACGCCGAGACCGGCTGCGGGACCGGCAAGATCGCGCTGGTCGGCAGCGCGAAGCTGCAGCTGGACTCGACGGCGCCGGAGTGGCTGGTCGGCACCAGCAGCGACGGGATCAATCCGATCGCCGTGACCTTGCTGCACAACGGCGTGCGAACCCGCGGCCTGTTCGACGTCGTCGTCAAACGTGGCTACGCCGGCGACATCTACTACGACAAGGTCGCCAGCAACGAGGGCGTCAACGGCTATAACTGCGACCTGCAGTTCGACGTCGCCAAGTAACGCTCTCGCGTGCACTACGCACGGCGCGGACTTACGACGCTGTGCCGTGATCTCGGTGCCGTGCCACCAGCCGGACCGCGCGAACCTGTAAGCCCCGCGATTGGTCGTCGTGAGACTGCCACGCCCCACATGCTGTTAGGGATCTACGCATCGCGTGGAAGCGAGCACTGAACCAAGCTTCACTCCTCGGTGCCACCCCTCGGGCCATTCTGCACGCCGGTTGCCCGCCCGCATCTCGGCATCAGCGCCGAGCCTTCTAGAACCCACCGTTCACGCCCCCTTCACACAAAAGCAGCACTGCCGTTCGCCCCGCAGCGCGTCGTCACGCTGATGCTCTGCGGCAGGACCCAGCAGCACGGCGTCGGCGAGCCGCGTCCTGTTTTTGCTCGAGAGGAGCGTTGGCCGGGACTCGTCCGGAGTTCCGGATTGCGCGGCAAGCGCGGCCGAGCGCACGACTCCGTTTACGATCCGAGTCGCCGTCGTCGTGCGAATGCTTCGCCACGATCGCGCTCGTGCGGCCGCCGTGGACCCGTCTGTCGCTCAACGCCTGAAGGGGCCACGACTATGCGACGGCTGGGTTATGGGTAAAGGGCCAGCGCCCGCGCAGGGCAGATCAGTGACTGCTGGATTGCTGTGGGACCGGCAGGCTTGTCCGCCCGTCCGGCTCACGCGTGAATCACGCGGTGGCGTCGTGCTCGAAGCCGATCAGCCAGTGGAGTCCGTAGCGATCGATGACCTGCCCGTCAGACGCGCCCCATGGCCGTTCCTGCAGATCGTCGACCAACGTGCCGCCGTCAGCCGCCAGGCCTGCGAACCACCGGCGCAGCGTCGCAGGCTCAGCGGTGCCCAGCAGCGACAGCATCAGCCCCTGCGCCTGGAAGGCCGGCTCCTCACCGCCGACGTCTGCGGCGTACAGAGAGACCGGCGCGTCCACAAGGCAGCCGTGCGCGATGGCATCGCCCGGGCCATCAGTACGGCCGAATTCGGCGAAGGTATGCAACTGTGTCGTCCCGCCGAACACGTCGCAGTAAAACGACAACGCCTCCCGCGCGGTCCCCTGGAGATGGATGTAGGGCGTCAGACCCGTCATGCCATGGATCGTATAGCGGACTGTCCAAGCGTGGTCGGGATCGATATTCGCGGGGCGTAGGCCGCTTCCGACTGCTGATCGCTCGGTCGCTACGTGACTCTCGTCGACACTGCTGCTCTTGGAGCGAAGGAGCCACGATCACGACGCCCGCGACAGCACGTCCGCGACTACTTACGGACAGATGGGGTCACCCGATCATGACGATGTGGCGTCGCTGCTGGGTCGCCGACTGAGGCGTGGCCGGCGCCGACAGCGGGGCGCCTCGCTTCCGGGCATAGCAATCGTCTGGCGGCGCCACCACCGCGTCGCTGCCTGGGCTGCAAAGCAGCAGCCGGGTGCGAGAGCACGAGATCGTGAAAGCGCTCGTCCGCGGCGATCCCGGGCGTTACTCGTTTACGCCTGAACCGGTCACCTCGGCTTGGTGGCTGCTTCCCTGCAGGTTCGGTAGCGCGGATTTGGTCGTGGTGTCGACTCCCGTCGTTTCCAGGATGAGGCTGCGGAGCGTTGCGAAACCCGTCCGAAGCTCGACCAGGGTCGGGTCGTGGTGCGTGCCGCAATTGCGGATCGCGGTGTACGCCAGCGTCGTCATCGCCCCGGTCTCGGCGCTGGCTAGAAGCTGCATGAACGCGCCGCGATGCGACCCGGGTTCGGCTCTCTTGCGAGTTCGGTCGAGGGGCTCGGCCTGTCCGTGAACGGCTACCCATCCGGTTGTCTCCAGTGACCCGAGTGCCCGTGGGAGCCTCTCGGGCATCGGGTCCGGGGCGGACGATCCGGGTTCGGTCTCGGGCAGTTGCTTTAGCCGGGGGAGACGGCGCCGGAGTGAGTGTCGGTTCGCCGAGGTCCACCATCCGCGTCTCGTAATCGAGCGAAGTACCGGGCGAAGCGGCGGCCTGACGACGCGGCGGCCGGCACCGGCCGGCCGCTGTCACGATCACCCGATCGTCACAGGTTGGTCATCGCATGGACACCAAATCCCGGCTGCCTGGCGATTAACTGGACCGTGCTTGTCACCTTGTAAGGCCTTGGGCAATCGCGGGCCAGCGTCCGCGGCTCCAACGGCACGAAATCGCCGCGGCACGGCTGGCGCCGCGGCACGGTATCCCACGAGAGGGAGGCGGTTTGAATGCTCAAGCATGGCCACAAGCCGGACGACGAGGCACCGACCGGAGCGGGCGGTGCACTCCGTCAGGAGCAGGAGTCGGAGGGTTTCCTCGTCACGCGGCGTACGGCCCTCGTGGCCGGCGGTGTCGGAGTCGGCGGCCTGATGTTTGCTGGTGGCCTCGCCGTCGGTGTCCAGGCGGCGGCCGCGGCGCTGCCGACCACCACCGCCCCCGAGCAGTTGCGGCTGGAGTTCGGCAACAGCCCCGAGACGGAGATGACGGTCTCGTGGAGCGCGCCTGGCACGGTGCCGATGCCGGCACCGACGCTCGCCTACTCGACCAGTCCGATCTCGGCCACGAACCGCGGCAAGGTCATCGCTCTGCCCGAGTCGACGCCGCTCGATCTGACCAAGGGACCCCGCCGGGACGCGAGTTCGACCAGCTTCCTCGATGGTCAGACCGGACAGACGACCTACCACTACCACGTCCCGCTCGGGAACTTGCGGCCTGACACGACCTACTACTACGAGGTCTCCGACGGTGCCGGCTCGACCGCCTCGGCGCAGTTCCGGACCGCGCCCTCCGGGCGTGCCTCGTTCCGTTTCACCGCGTTCGGGGACCAGGGCCTGAACCCGCCGCGCGGGGCGGCCACCACCGCGGGCGTGATTGACCCCGGCGACGGTGCCGGCGGACCGCTGTTCCATCTGATGGTCGGTGACCTGGCGTACGCGAACACGACCAACCCGCCGTCGGTGTGGCGACCGTGGGCGCTGATGGTCGCGCCCGCCGCTTCGACCTTTCCGTGGATGCCGGTGCCCGGCAACCACGAGTTTGAGAAGGGGACGACCGACATCCACGGTGCCCCCGGCGGTGTCTACAACGGTCCCTACGGCCTGGGCACCTACATGGCCCGCTACCTACTGCCGGAGAACGGGCTGACCAACTGGGACGGGAACACGCTTCAGGGCAACTTCTACAGCTTCCAGGTCGGCACAGTGCTGTTCGTCAACCTCTACGGCAATGACGTGATCTGGCAGACGTCGGACTTCAGCTCGCCGAACGTGACCCAGTACAGCGGTGATCTGAAGGCCGACCCGGAGAACATGGCGCTGGTCCCCGATGACTCGGGCGGCACCCCGAACCTGCAGGTCCAGTGGCTGGAGAAGACCCTCAGCGACGCCCGCAGGCCGGGCTCCGGGGTCGAGATGATCGTCGTGCAGCAGCACTTCCCGTTCGCGAGCGTCGACACCGGCAACAGCTGCGACATGGGCGCTCGTACCGCCTTCGGACCGCTGTTTGACAAGTACGAGGTTGACATCACCCTCACCGGGCACAACCACAACTACTGCCGCTCGCTGCCGGTCCGTGGGTTCGACCCGCCGTCCGGGGTCGCCACAGGTGCCATCACCAACCCGTTCGGCACCTTCGCCACGGGCGATACGCTCGACACCCGCCGGCCGACCGTGCGCCAGTCCGAGCCGATCTCTATCGACGGCCAGGAGGTCTTCGACACCTCGCTCGGCACCGTGCACCTGGTGGTCGGTGGCGGCGGCGCCGGCTCGACGATAGGCGAGACGATCGATTCCGAGACCGGGTTCACGCAGGCCCACCCGTTCGCCTCCTACAACGGCAACAACGTCCAGGCGATCGAGGACGCACCGTGGCTCGGGTTCTACGACACCGTCAACGCCTATGGCTACGGGGTCTTCGACGTCGACCCTGGCGACCGCCCGGGTGAGACCTCAATCACGTTCCAGTGGTTCTCGGTACCACCCACCGGCAGCCCGCTGCCGACGACGCCGGTGGAGAAGTTCACGTTCACCCGCCGCACCCAGACGATTCAGGCGGGCGAGCCGATCATCGTCGGCCGCCCCACGGTCGGCCGCACGGTCACCACCGACCCAGGCGACTGGTCCCCGAAGTCGGCCCGGCTCAGCTACCAGTGGCTGCGCGCCAGCCTGCCGATCGCTGGGGCCACCTCCTCGAGGTACACGCTCACCGCGGACGATGTCGGTGAGCAGCTGCAGGTCCAGGTAACCGGCACGATCCCCGGTAACGTGACCGACACCGCGACCTCGGCGAGCATCGTCGGCGTCGCCGCGCCGCCGGCACCGCGCCACGTGACGATGCGCGGCAAGCTCGCTGCCGGCGGCTCGCTGGCCGCCGTGGCGGCGCCGCTGGCGCTGGGCGCGACCCGCAAGTTCCAGTGGCTGCGGGATGGTGAGCCGGTCAGCGGTGCGACCGACAGCACCTACGACCCGCTCGACTCAGACGTCGGCCATCTGCTCGAGGTACAGGTCACCGACAGCGTCGACGGCTACGACCCGGTGTCGGTGACCTCGGCGCCGCAGCCGGTGTCGGGCGCTGGCACGGCGCTCGCGGTCCCGACACTCACACCGGAGCCGACCGTCGGGGTTGCGGTCTGGGCCGAGATCGCCGCCGAGGACGTCGCCTACCAGTGGCTGCTCGACGGGGCCGAGATCAACGGCGCCGAGTCCGCCTCCTACACCCCGGTCCCGGCCGACGCCGGCAAGCAGCTTCAGCTGAAGCTCACCGCCGACTACGAGTCGGTGATCTCCGAGCAGCGGACCGTCGCCGCGGCGGCGTTCAAGACCGCGTCGCGCCCCGGTTTCCGTGGCGCGCCGGTGGTCGGCGGCACGCTGAGCGCGATAGCCGGACCGTGGTCACCGAACCCGACGCTCAGCTACCAGTGGCTGCAGGACGGGGAGGCGATCGACGGTGCCACCGAGGACACGCTGGTGGTTCCGGCCGCTTGCGCCGGCAAGGACGTCAAACTCCAGGTGACCGCCGAGCGCAGCGGTTACATCACCGCCGAGCTGATCTCCGACGCGGTCAAGATCGGCTACGGCACGATCGAGTCCTCGATGCCGCGGATCGAAGGCGACCCGCGCGTCGATCAGACGCTCCATGTGATCAAGAGCGAGTGGAGCGCCCTGGCCGAGTTCCACTACCAGTGGATCGTCGGCGGCATCGCCCGCGACGGCCGCAGCACCGGCCCCGCGTACAAGGTCCGCCGCGAGGATCGCGGTCAGCGCGTGACGGTCGAGGTGACCGGCCGCATGGACGGGTGCGAGCCGGTCGTACGGAGTTCCGCCGCGACCGAGCCCGTCCGCCGCGCATAACGGTCTGGCCGGCGGTTGGGGCCATGCAAGCCCCAACCGCCGCTGTACCGCCCCGAACCATCAGCTGACGCGCCGATCCCGCGGCGGTCATCTGCATATGCTGGCGCTGACCAAAGGACGCCGACTCGGCCTCGTCCTCGTGTCTCACGACATCGCAGTGATCCGGCATGTGACGCAGCGGACGATAGTTACTCGCCAGGGTCGGATCGTCGAGCAAGGATCAACGGCAGAAGTCCTTTCCTCGCCCCGGCACGAGTACGGTCATCGACCGCGCTCCTGCTCGGCCACCAAAGGGGCCATGCGGTAGGAGCTGACTGCCCACTCCAGGACGACCGGTATCGGACAGATGGGATCACCCGATCATGACGATGTGGCGTCGCTGCTGGGTCGCCGACTGAGGCGTGGCCGGCGCCGACAGCGGGGCGCCTCGCTTCCGGGCATTGCACTCGCCCGGAGCTCGCGCTCTGGCGCCGCTGCGTGGTCGCCATAGGCATCGTCGGCTCCCGGCCCCACCGGACGATCGCTCTCGATAAATGCGATAGCCGGCCGCCTGCGACTGCGGTGATCGTAGGCGTGGCGTTGCGCTCGCCAGGGTCGAGCGTGTTCAGCGGTCAAAGCAATCGTCCCGGGATCCGCGCGAGGCAGGGACGACGGAAGCGGCTAATGACAGGCGCTTTCATACGTGAAAGCAGGCCCGATCAGGGCTCTTGCGATTAGAGTCGGCCGTGATCATGGGCACCGAGATTCCAATCGCGTCGATCGAACACGCCGCTTCGTCGGAGGACTGGCGACGCGGCCGTGTCGTCGATTCCCCGGCGCCGACTTCGCCTCCCACGTATGAACGTTCCCCCGGCAAGGTCACCCGCGCCTGGACGATTCAGGAGGCCATCGACGGCACGTTCTTCGTTGTCGGTGCCCTGCTCGTTCTCTGGCTCGGCGTTGAACTCGTCACGAAGGGGTTGAGCTCGCCGGTTTACGCGGTTGGATATCTGATCGTGTTCTGGACGCTTCTGTCCTACATCGCCCTGCCTCGGCTCGATGAGTTCCTGGCCAAGATCTACGTGCCGGACTACTTCATCGGCCGCACGGTCACGAGTCTCGGGATCCTGGGTGATCCATTGAACCTCGCGGTGGACGGTGACGAGGCGTCGTTGCGTCGGGTGATGGAAGCCGCTGGATGGACCCGGGCCGATCCCGTGACGCTGCGGTCCTCGTGGGGCATCGTCAGATCAGCGGTGTTCCGTAGCTCCTATCCCGCTGCTCCCGTCTCGCCGCTGTTGCTCTTTGGTCGGCAGGAGGACATAGCGTTCGAGCGCGAGGTCGACGGAAACGCCTCGCAACGACACCACATCCGTTTCTGGCAGGTGCCCGAAGGCTGGCTACTGCCAGGTGGGTACACGGTTGGGTGGCTCGCCTCAGCCACCTACGACCGCAAGGTAGGGCTGTCCCTGTTCACGCTTCAGGTCACCCACAAAGTCGACGCTGACATCGACGCCGAACGAGACTACGTCGTCGCCTCAGCACGCTACGCCACACCGGGCGTGACGCTCCGGGTGATTGAGAACTTTTCCACCGCATTCCACACTCGCAACGGTGGCGGAGACCTGGTGCATGGCGACGGGAACCTCGTGATCCTCGACCTGACCGCACTCGCCCCGAACCCCGCACCACAGGCATCGCACAGCGCAGAATCCGTAGGCACGAGTCACGCCCCGGCCCCTAGAACTCTCGGACACAAGGTGCTCTCCCGGAAGCTCGCGCCGCCGGCGCTGCTCGCTAGCGGCGTCATGAGCATTGCGAAAGCCGGACTAAGCCTCGGGGACGTTCTGACCGCGGCGCTCGGTAGCGCACGCCACGACACAACGGGCGGGCTGATCCTGATCAGCGTCGCGGCTGTTGCAACGATTCTGCTCTGGGCCCTCACGCTCGGCCGGCATCCGTGGGCCCGCACAGTTCTGATGGCGGTCTGCACGATCGACGCCATCAGCGAAATGGTCACCCTCACCCGAGCCAGTAGCACAAGCCAACTCTTGCTCGGCACAACCAGCCTCTCCGTACTGATCCTCATCGCCGTCAGCTCCGCGCAAGCGCGACGCTGGACAACTCCTCAAGACACTCGCAATCGCCCGGCCTATCGGTAGCGTCAACGCTGTTGCTTTCCGCGCAACTCAGGTGTGGTCGGTCTCGCTGCGAGATATGCGTGTGATCGTGAAAGCGGAACTGTGCAGCTGACGCGATCAGGGCTCGCGGCGAGTGATTGTGGCGACACGGTCGATCGATCTGTCGAACGACACCACGGTGCCGACGCCGGTGGCTTCGGCCTGGGCCACGAGGTAGGCCTCAGCGAAGTCCAGGCGGTCAACCTCGTAGACCTCGAGTGCGCGAAGCAATGTTCCGGCGTCAACGGTCTTTATGACCGGCAACGCGATCGCTGCTCGCATCAGTTCGGCGACTCGTTCGCGCTCAACTTCATAGAACGATTCAAGAACGTAAACGCATTCCGCCACCACAAGGTCAGCGAGCAACAACTCATCGTCTCCGCCCAAAGCGGCGGTAGCGCGAGCAGCCATGTCCGGCGGATCACCGGTGAGATGGCGGACCAGCACGTTCGTGTCGACAAATGCGCTCAGCGTGACCGGCCTGCTCGGTCTGCGCGGGTACGTCGCAACACCTCATCCCACGGGGTACCTCGTTTGCCCGTCGGGACGGGAACGCTGCCAGCGAGATCGAGAAAGCTTGGTGTTTTCGCGATCACCGCACGTGACCGCTCAACGCGAAACAGCAACTCGTCGCCTTCGTGAAGCTCAAGGGCATCACGCACGCTCTTCGGGATCGTTACCTGACCTTTGGACGTGAGCCGCGCGCTTGAATCCATTACATTCTCCTTACTGCTTTACAGAAGTAAGGATACCTACTCCGAGCCGACGTCGCACAGGACCAGCTCGCGGCGCCCCTTCCGCGCAAGGCAGGTGCGGGCTCACCGTCGCAAGGATGCATGTCGCCGCGTTGAAGCAGGTGTCCGCGCCGAGGTGCCGATGTTCGCGTGCAGCGCATGCCTTGCTGCACACTACGTCGATGCGTTCGATCGTGGTGTCGTTGCCGTCCGGTGCTGGCGTGGTTTGCACGGAACACGGTCTGGTGGTCACGGATGATGTAGGGGTGGGTGGTGGCGTCGGCCTGCGCGACGACGACCGGTTTCATCCTGGGGCGGCGTCGGTCGACGCGGATCATTGTGTGGTCGGTGGTCGCCTCCCGCCTGGCGCGGTCAGCGCTGAGGTTGTTGATGACCGCGGGACGCGTGTCAGCGCCGTGGTTGCTGACGGGGTGTTCGCGGCGATGCTTGAGCAGCCGCACGAGGGGCGTGACCCGATCGTGTGTTGCCGGGACGCGGCCGGCCGTTTCGTCCGGCGGCCGTGGGCGGCGGACTATCCGAGCGTGCGTGTGACTGACACCGATGAACCATGCCCCGCGTGCGGCGCAACAGACTGGGACGAGTACACGCCGTTTGAGGAGTGGCGCGGCGGATCGGGCAGCAAGGTCGATGGAACCCATGTCGCCAACCCGATCGTCTCCTGCCGCATCTGTGGCCATGAGGAACCCGAACCAGGCTTCATGACCATGCGCTCTGAGTCGACCGAGTCAGAGGATGAGGCCACCCGCGAGGCGCGGATCGCACGCTTCCAGGCCGAGTTTCGCAAGCGTCAGTGGCACTCGCACGCCGAGGTTCTGCGCATGCTGGAATTCCCCATCTACGTCGCCGACGGCTGGCCGGCGCAGATCACCGGGCATGGGTCCCAGGACGGCCAGACAACCCAGATCACGATCTATCACCATGACAGTGAGGGCGTCGAACCATGGGCGGGCGCTCGGCCTCGCCTGAAGGTCACCACCAAGCGGGTGCCCTATCGCCTCGAGCCGCTCGAGGAGGCCCGGCGAGAGCTTCAGAACTGGATTAGCAACGATTCGACCGGCAGCCGGTGGCCTGATGCCTCCCGTGCCGCGATCACCCTTTGGCAGCGAGCACGAGAGCGTGAGCGCCACGCAACGGTGCTCGATGCCGTCAGGTCTGAACATGCGATCGAGGTCAACGGCGCACCGACCACAGCCCTGATGCTCACCCCGCCCGGCAGCCGCTGGACAGCGGCGGTCTCCCTGGGCGATCTCATCATCGTGATCGCTGCCCGCGAGCTCGAGCCAACCGACCTGCGGCTGAGAACCGTCAGCGACCCGCCTGCAGAGTTGCTCGGCCCAGAACCAGCGGGTTAGGACGCAGGCCCCGACACCGCAGCCCCAACCCGCGCAGCTCTCCCCGCACGAAGCACCACTCAAATAGGCCGGATGCGAGCAATCCGCGCGTTGCAGGTGTGACGCGGACGTCGCGGGGATGACCGCCGGCCGAGGAAAGCAGGTCCGGGCAAGAGTGTTTCGTGTCGATCAGGCCACCAGCCGGGCCGAGGCGGCGATACTTCCTCAGTATGAGGCTCGGGGGTTCCGTCCTGCTCACCGTCGCGACGGTCGCGACTGCTGTCGGAGCGTGCGCCATAGGTGCCAGCGTGATGTCGCCGGTGGCTTTCGGGGTCGCCGGTGACTGGCTCGTTGCTGGAGGTGGAGTCATCGCGCTGCTCAGCGGCCTGACCTACCTCGTGGTCTGGTTCGGGCGACGCGATCGACATCTGCGCTAGCCAGACAACAGTCTGAGCTGTGGCTTCTCGATCAATCCATAACTCTCGGCGGCGGAGACCAGACTGCCCCTTTCGAGGCACAGGAAACGCGATGGAGCGTGGCGACTCGCGTGCCCGCGGTGTTGCCGGGCGATCACTCCACGTTTGCGTGCAGGTAGCGATTCCCGGCCGTAGTCGGGTCGCGCAGTTCCTCCAGCGACATCGCTAGGGAGCGGTGGTCTGGGTCATCCGAGAGCGCGAGCACGAAGCTTCGGTGCATTGAGCGCATCCGCCACAGCATGCTGCGAAGGGTCGGGCTGGGCAACCCGTTGTCGGTCGGGACTTCGGTGTCCGGCTTGAACCACGCTAGCGAACGCATACTGATCACGCCTGCGCGTATCCGGTTCTCGACTTCAACCCGGTGCTGATCGTCCAGCTCTTGGCCGTGAGGCTCGAGCCTCGTGTACAGCTCGACTGTCTCAGCTGCCTGCTTCAGGAACTCGACTATGGCCGACCAGTCGTCATCTGTGGAGGGCCCGACCCGGATTGGGACCGACAGCACTGGCAGAACGAGCCCCGGGACAACATCCACATTTGCGAAGGCCTTGTCATCTCGTCCCGCGCGAAGCAGTTCATAGACCTCGGCGGAACCGGCGCAACTATATCTGTCCTCGTCGTTCCCGAAGGAGAGCAAGATCAACGAATCCTCCAGTGTCCCCAGAAGATCCGTACCCACCCGCTCCACAGATCGGCCTTCTGCCAGCGGGGCCACGCCGTAGCGCTGTACACGTCGGGCGAACGCCTCCAGCGTCTCGAGCAAGAAGACCCACAAGAACTCCGGGTTCGCGAACGAATCGAAGGTCGCTCCGCTGTCGTCGCTCCCGAAATGGGCGACCGCCTGCAATAGCTCGGCACTCGGCATCAGATGGCGACTGACGGTTGGGTCGTCGAGCTCCTGTTCGAGGACTGCCACCAGGGTCCCGTACCAGCTCAACCAGGCACGCCAAGCATCAACGGTGTCGGGGTCGACCGTCCCGACCGTCGCGCTCAGACCATAGGAAGTCGCCGCGTGCAACACCGCCCATCGGAGCGCGTCCATGTTGTGCCGAAGATCGGGCGGAAGCTGCCGTGGGCGGGCTCCCGCCTCGACTCCGGTCTGCGTCGCGACGCCCCTAGGTTGCCGTCTCCACCGTTGCATCGCAGCGAGCGTACAGCCCCGAACTGCGGCAACCTAGTGGCGATGTTCGTCGCAGAGCAGCCGAGCACCGGCGCGCAATCTCACGATTGGCTTCGCAGCGGAAGCGGCAGCCTGACGGGTTCTCGGTTCGTGCATGGAACGGGCTATTTTCGTCAGCGGGCTCGACGGCTCTCCTGGCCGCGCGAAGCTGGTGCGTTGGCGCGGACGGCGAGATGCGCGCCGCCGCACGAATGCGGGTGCGGGCAGGAGTTGCGTTTGCGCGGCATAGCGCTTGCGACGTATCGCGCGGTGTCACGAGCCCTTTTCGCATAGGGTTCGCGGCCGTGAGCGAGGAGGACGAAGCAGCCGAGCCCCTGAGCATCGGGGTCATCATCGGAGGCACGACACCAGCGAACAAGGGCTGGACGGAGCCACTTCGGGCCCTCAGCCAGCGCGTGACCGCAGCGAGAGCGGGCGTCGACGTCCCTCTCGCCGTCAACGTCGTCTTCCATATTCCGGGACGTCTTCTGCAGCCAGAATTTGAAGGTGTGAGGACCGGCAGCTACTCCCGCAAGCGGTCGATCCTCATGGTCCAGGCAACGCTTCCTGAGCAGCCCCCAGATGATCCGTACGCCCATCTGCTCATCGTGACGCTCCGCGCCATCGATGAGGTCGAGCCGTGGTCGAAGCGGCGTCGTGTAGACGTCGACCTTGACGCCTTGCGCGAGATAGTGCAGCGGGCCTCGACCGACGCCTCCTAACGCAAAGCACTCGCCGCAGCACAGCAGCCCTCGCGAGCGCTATGCCACGGAAACGAAGCGGTTGCCTGATGCTGCCTATGGCCGGCGGAAGATCGAGTGCGTCCCGATCCGCCGCCAGATGACGTGCGGCTCGCCGGGATGTAATTCCGGTCCGTACTCGAACGTCGCTCGACCATCTGGCGCCCAGGTCATCTCCCAGATACGTGGATGTCCTTGGACGCGCTTGACCCGAAGTGCGGGTTGGAACCGTTGCTCACCGCGGCCGAGGCCGGTGACGAACTGTGCGACCGCGTTGCGGAACGCCCGCTGTTGTTGGGGTGTGAGCCCGTCCCAGTCGCGCCAGAACGACGCCAACGCCTCACGCGTCGGCATCGAGCGGCTTGGTTCGCTCGTCCAGCGCCGCTAGGAACTGCTCGTCACCCTCGTAGCCGATCGCGCGGCCCGCAAGACGGTCAGCCTCAGCCTCGCGTTCCATCTTCTGCCACTCACGCGTCCAGAACCAAGCCTGATCGGGGTCGATCCGCCCATCGCTGATCTCACCCAGAAGGATCGCGGCACCATCAACCGCGCCGTCCGGAAGACGCTCAACCATCTCATGCAGCTCAGCCTTCGTCATACCTGGATTGTGACACGCACCGGTGTCTGCTCCCCGCCGGAACTCGACCGGGCGACGGCACCCTTCCGCGCGTCGGCCAACCGCGGCACCGGCCACTGCCGCAGCCTCACCAGATACCCGCGGCGACGCAAAAGCAAGGCACGGAGGCGGCGCAGCGAGACACCTGCCTTTCGCCAGAAGCAGGTCGCCCAGCGAGCGCCGAGGCCTGCCGGTGTGCTACCCGAGCGGATGGCGGCTGACGATCGCTTCGACGCAATTGAAGTCTGAAGCCGGACGAGCGCGTTGCCACGAACTGGGTCGCGAGCGCCCTAACGGTGAAGAGCGGGTGATCGCCGCCTTGAGCCATCGACTTGTCAGAGTTGTCAGTGGCTAAGCGAATCCTTCAGCCACTTGCCGAGGTCGCGCGCGATCTGCAGGTCAGGCTGGACGACGCGTTCGACGCGTTCGACGCGACGTCTGCGCAGCTGACGGATCGCAAGCGACATTCGAGCAACATCCGCATGCGCGCGGCCAAGCTAGCGGCGGCGATTGATCGCGGCGAGGTCGAGAAAACGCTTGGCGCGCTTTGTGACTTGATCTATGACTGCAACGCGCCGGCGGTCAGTTGGCGGGTGGATCTGACGCCGCATTGAGATGAGGTTCGCCGTGCCCGCGTCGCCGGTAGCAGCGAGCCGGACGTTGAGGGAATTCTGGAAGGCGCGGAGGCACGCGCATGTCCGGTCTGTAGGGTGGTCACGCAAGCCAAGAAGCCAGACCACGGGGACGCGGGTCGCATCGAGTTCGCCTAGTCACGCCACCAGCTCCGCAACGGGCGGCGGCCCTTACGGCAACGCCTCCCAGAGCTCGGCCGCGACATCCCTGACCACCGAGGACGGCCGCAAACGCGCGATGAACACCGCGAGCACCTCCCCGGCGCCGGTCGCGCCGGGAACGATGATCCCCTCGCGATTGCAAGCATGCGCTGCATCGCCCACAGCCTGGCAGACCGCGCGATCGTCTGTCACCAGATCCCGGGCGTCGAGCCCGACCGCTTCGCGCGCGTCCGGCGCACGCAGATCGAGCAACGCCGTCAGCTCAACCTCATACGTGTAATAGGTCCGCGGCAGGAACGCCTCTGGGGCTAGATGCTGGCGCGCAGCGAGACGCTGAAACTCGCCCACCACTGTCTCGCGAGACAGCCCGAGATAGAGGACCGGGAAGCTCCGCGGCGGATTCCAGCGCCCACCGATGACCCGTGCGCCTTCGCCAGACAGAGCCTGACGACCGGCCGCGACGTGCCGAAATGCACGCCCCTGCCACGCGACCTGTGGAAGCTGGTCGATCGCTTCGACCAACCGCTCATGGGGCAGCGTCAGACGAAGACGCCTTCCGCGAGAGCCTCGATCAGGCCCAGAACGGTACGCCACTCGCCAGCACTCAGCAGTTCGATCGGCTTCTCATGCCCGACAAGTGGATTCGGCGTGAAAAGCCAGTCATGAGCAGCCTGAGGCTGGAGCACGTCTGAAAGCGACTCGAGGACAGCCAGAACCTCGAGCAGACGACGGCGCACCTCCGTACGAGGCTCGCTCTCTTGTGTGATCCACCTTGTGACCGTCCGCGGGTTCGCCCCCACGAGTTCCGCGAAGTCCGCGCGCTCAAGTTCAGTCTTCTCGGCTGCCGTACGTAGCCTGTCAGAGATTGTCGTCTGAATTGCCATCTGCTCTGTCGTGCAGTTTGGCACAACTCCCGGAAGATGCGCCCAGGGCGACGATCGAGTCGTTAGCTCAGCGCGGCCCTACAGGTAGCGGAGTCGGCCCAATTGGCCAACGAACGGAACCTCCTGCTGGATGGTTAGGGTTCACGACTCAATTATTGAAGGGTTGACGGTGTAGTTCCAGTCGCCGTGGAAGGTGTGTCGGGTGATGTTGACCGTGGCGAGTTGGTCGTCGG
>Ga0224557_1001820_pt1 | contig 19499 bp, 17 predicted proteins | sample 714S31014metaG_FD_180677 | JGI IMG/M metagenome (GOLD analysis project Ga0224557, IMG submission 180677) | Peat soil microbial communities from Stordalen Mire, Sweden - 717 S3 10-14 | ecosystem: Environmental > Terrestrial > Soil > Wetlands > Peat | place: Sweden: Norrbotten County, Stordalen...
CCCGCCTACCGCCATCTCGCGAAAAATACCAGTACGGGGTTAATCGAGCCCTATGGGGTGATCACACGCGGGCGATGCCCGTGGTGCCGGCGCCTATCTCATCCAACGGGAATGCTGAAGTGCTTACCGACAAACTAGCTGAAGCCGCCAATCTCGTGACACGAAAAGGGCATACCAATCGCAAAATGGATGCTGTCAGAAGATAACAAATGGCAAATTTAACAGTAAAATCAAGTGGTTATTGGTGGTGAGAGAGGGACTCGAACCCTCGACCTCGGCGTTATGAGTGCCACGCTCTAACCAGCTGAGCTACCTCACCACGAAGAACCGCGAATTGTCCGGAGCTACCGCCCCCCTGTCAAGCCGGCCGCCCTTATGAATACCGCCTAATCAATGGGTTACACGCGGACGTCTGAAACTTCCCGCCGGCGCCCGCCAGTCATCCGCCCGGCCTTCCCCGCCCAATCGATCTCCTCGAGCCCCGGCACCATCCCCAACCACCCCACCAACCCCAAAAAGCTCATCACCGCCGCCACCAAGAACGCCACCGTGAAATGCCCCGTCATGTCGATGATGACCCCCGTCAGCCACGGCGCCGCCACCCCCGCCAAACTCCCACCCGAGTTCTGGATCCCCACCCAACGCCCCGTTGCCTGAGTACCCCCAAGGATCTCCGGTATGGCATACAAGCCCGCCGCCGACGCCCCATTCAATGCCTGATAAACGAAGATGCTCGCGATCGCGAGCGGCGCAGATCCGAACGCCATCACCAGCATGCACACCACCGCTCCCACGTGCACCACCGCCATGGTCGCCTTGTACCCCCTGTTCGCCGACCCGCCACGCCGGATGTACCGATCGACACCCACTCCGCCCAGCAACGCACATACCCCCATCACCACATACGACGCACTCGTGAGCGAGGCCATCTCGCCCAACGAAAACCCCCGCTCGCGCACCAGATACACCGGCATCCACGACATCATGAAATAGAACACATAGTTCGCGCAGAACAGTCCGATCGTCGTGCCCCACAGCGCACGCGTCGCCAGCAGCACCCGCATCGGCGGCGAGCCCGGGTCGCCCCGCTCGCTCGGCGCCCCCCCGCGATGCCCCACCCGCAGCCACGGCAACAACCACAGCAGCGACAACACACCGAACACCATGAACGCGCTGCGCCAGCCGAATCGCACCATGAGCATCCCGCCCGCCAGCGCGCCCACCGCGGGCCCGAACGAATAAGCGGCGCCCACGAACCCATTCGCGATCCCCAGCTGTTCCACCGGCACCGCAGCCGCCAGGAGCTTGGCCACGCAAGGAAACCCCGTGCTCTCGCCTAACCCTAAGAACATACGCAACAAGATGAGCGTCACGAACCCCGACGCAAGTCCCACCAGCATGGTCGCCGCCGCCCACACGACGAGGCCCAGAGCGAGCACCCGATGAGCCCCGTAGCGCTCCGCCACCCAGCCCACCGGAATCTGCGCCAGCGCATACGTCCAGAAGAACGCCGAGAACAGCAGCCCCAGCTGCGAATCCGTCAGGTGCAGCTCCGATTGCGCCAGCGGCGCCGCGATGGACAACAGTCCTCGATCCGCATAATTGATGAACAACACCGCCGCGAGCAGCACCACCAGCAGAACCCGCGCCCCGCGCCCGTCGCCGACGCTCGGCGCGCTCAAAGCGGTCCCACTTTGAGCTCCGTGCCGACGCGCTTGAACAAGGTATGCAGCCAGCGCGTAAAGGCGCTCACGGCCGGACTCGGTCGCTTCTGGTTCCGCACCAAGTAATAACCCGCCGGCGACTTGACCTTGATCGGGAACGGCGCGACCAGATGCCCGGCCGCGAGCGCTCCCGCGCACGTGATCCCATCGCCCATCATGATGCCCTGCCCGCCGATCGCCGCCGTCTGCACCATCATCAGATCCGAGAACCGAATACCCGCGCCCCGCTGCGGCCACGGCACCCCCGCAATCGACAGCCACTGGCGCCAGTCATCCCAGGTATTGAGGTGCAGCAGCGGAAAGCGCAGCAAGTCCTCGGGCTCCTTGAGACCGCCATGCACATTCAGCAATGCCGGACTGCACATGGGCAGGAACTCAACATCGTACAGATGCTGCACATGCTGCTTGGGCCACCCACCCTCACCGAACACGATGAACACATCGACGCTGCGATCGTTCGCCTGGTCGAGTTCACGGTTCGCGACGATGTGCAGATTGAGATCGGGGTGCTCCGCCTGGAACGAGGCGATGTGATTGCACAGCCACATGGACGCGAATCCCGGCGTGCTCGAAATACACAAGTTGCCGTCGATGGGCTTGCTGTCTTCGTCATGCGCATCATGCAGCAGCGCCAGCGATTTCTGCACGTCGAGTGCGTAGCGCCTGCCCCGCGCCGTCAGCGCGATGCCCTTGCCGCTGCGCACCGCCACCTCGAACCCCACCGTCACTTCCAGCATCGCGAGGCGATGGCTCAAGGCGCTGCGCGTGATGCCGAGCTCCTCCGCCGCCTCCCACACCGTTCCGAGGCGCGCGAACGCGTCGAGCGCACGCAAAGCGTGCATGGGTGGATACAGTGACTTCGTGGGGTGCAAAACTTTCACCTCATTTGTTAAAACTTTACACGCCTCGCCGCTCCCCGCTTAAGCATACTCAATCGGTCGATCGTCGAATAATGATTTCGCAGCCAAAGGGGGAGTTACACGCAGGATCGGTTCCGGCGTGCTACTAACAAATAAGCAGGGGATCTCGAGTGACTCAACCGCGTTATACGAATGCACCGACCACAGCTCCACCTTCACCCTCACGACTCTCGCTCGCCATCGGCGCCATCCTCGCCGCCGCGCAGATTCACGCACCCGCTGCCGCGGCCGATCTCGACGAGATCCAAGTCACCGCCACCCGCCGCAGCGAATCGATCTCCGATATTCCCTACAACATCTCCGCCGTCGGCGGCGCGGACATCCAGGCGGCGGGTGTCACCGACCTTCAGGGACTCACGCACATGATTCCCGGCCTCGTCTCCCCGGATCTCGGCGCGCGCGGCAGCAGCATCAACAGCAACCTGACCATCCGCGGACTCAACGCCAGCAGCGTCCATGCCGAGACTCAGCAGATCGCCGCACCCTTGGTCTCCACCTACGTGGACGAGACGCCGTTGTTCGCCAATCTCAAGATGACCGACATCGCACGCGTCGAAGTGCTGCGCGGTCCCCAAGGCACGCTCTACGGCTCAGGCTCGGTGGGGGGCACCGTGCGCATCATCCACAACGAACCCGATCTGGCCACCACCGAATTCGATGTCTCCACGCGTGCCTCGCACACCGCCAACGCCGCGAACCCCTCGGAAGCCGTCGACTTCATCGGCAACTTGCCCCTGAGCGATACGCTGGCGTTTCGCGCCTCGGGTGGCTATGAAAAGCTCGCCGGCTTCACCGACGCACTGTCGGTGGCCGTGCTCGGTCCGAATGCGCAACCCGTGCTCGCCGACCCCAGCAATCCCTTGACCAGTCCCCCGGTGTTTACCGAAAAGCGTGGCATCGACCGCTCCGAGACCTGGTATGCCCGCGGCGCGCTGCTCTGGAAGCCCACCGACGCGCTGAAAGTGACCTTGACCTACCAGCATCAGACCGATCAGTCCGACGGCTATTCGCAGGCGAGCCCCGGCTCCCACTACGACCAGACTTTGTACATGGACCAACCCGGCTCGTTTCGCACCGACCTCGCCTCCTTGGACGCCGCCTACGACTTAGGATTCGCCTCGCTCTCATCGTCGTCTTCCTACACGAGCCAGTCCGCCGTGAGCCAGTACGACATCACCGGACTCATCGAATCCCTGGCCGCCGTCTACAACAACTATCCTCGGATCCTCTCGCCCATTCTGGATCACTCCACCGACAAGACCTACACGGAGGAGATCCGCCTGGTGTCGAAGGAGTCTGGCCCGTGGGACTGGGTGGTAGGCTCTTATTACAGTCACCGTCAACAAACCTTGAGCCAGGTCGAGCCCATCTTAGGCTTGGCCGCCTGGAGCGAGTTGCCCGGCTCCGGCCGCCCGGCGGGTTGCACGGTTGAGGGTCCGAACTGCCCCTACCCGACCTTCGGCGACTTCGTTCAGTACTACAACGGCGGCATTAGGCCCTCGCTCGACTACTATCCCGATCTCGACTTCACGCTGAACCGCCGCGTCATCTTCCGCGATTTCGCGGTCTTCAACGAGACCTCCTATCATTTCACCGACAAGTGGCAAGCCACCGCCGGCGTGCGCGTGTTCTGGCAGGACTACGATCAAGACCTCGCCCAGACGCTGCCCGCCTGCGGCCCGTTCTGCTCGCAATCGGGCACCGACCCCACCGGCCTGGTCCAGGACTCCAATTCCAAGAGTTTCCGCAACCACGTCTTCAAGGCGAATACCTCGTACGAGATCGCACCGCACACCCTGATCTATGCCACCTGGTCGGAAGGGTTTCGACGCGGCGGCGTCAATGCGCTGCCGACGGGCAACTGCTTCTACTGCGAGACCAATTCGCTGCTCACCTACAAGCCTGACGAAGCCCGCAACACCGAGGTGGGCGTCAAGGGCTCGCTTGGTCACGGATCCAGCTATACGTTCACGCTGTATACTATCGACTGGAAGAATCCACAGATTGAGGCCTCGACCGTGAACGGCGGCTTCGACTTCGTCACCAACGGCAATACCGCACGCTCGCGCGGCGTCGAAACCGAGTTGACGCTGCCCGTGTCGGACTCCACCAAGCTGCAATTCGGCTACAGCTACACCGATGCCATATTGACGTCCGGCTTTTCGGCGGGCGTCGTTCCCGACCTCGTCGGCGTGTCAGGCAATCGCCTGCCCGGTGTTTCCCGCCAGCAAGCCACGGTGGCGGTGGACTACGGGGTGCCGTTCACCGGCGACCGCGAGTTCCACGCCCATGCCGACGCCGCCTACCGCAGCGACTTCTGGACCAGCCTGCCCAGTTCCCCGACGGCCGCCAATCTGCCGGGTTTCGTGTTGCTCAATGCCCGCGCCGGCGTAGGATTCGGCAGAGCCTGGCGCGTCGATGCCTTCATCAACAACATCACCAACCAAGAAGCGGCAACGTCGGTATCGACCGAGCCCGGACTTCCCCATAATCGTGCCGACTTCGTCGGCCGGCCCAGAACCATTGGCCTCGAGCTGAATTACTCCTTCAAGGATCACTGACATGCAAGGATCGGACATGAATCCAGCCACCGACATGAGTGCAGCCACAGCCGAACGCGCAAAGCCCGTCGGGCCCGACGCATCCAGCCATCGCGACCTCACGGGCGGTGCAACGCCCGGCGCACCCAGCCATCGCGACCTCATCGACGGCGCGACGCTGCGGCGTCTCTGCGTCGCCTCCGACGCCGCCGGTCTCCGGCAGACCGCGTCGCACCTCGCCGCCCTCGGCGTCAGCGGCACCCTGCTCTGGCAGGCATGGGGCACTCTATGGGCCGTACCCGTTTTCATGGTCCACGGCATGCTGCTCAATTTTCTGTACGCCGGCCAGCACGAATTGAGCCACGGCACCGTGTTCCGCACCCGCTGGCTCAACGAATGGGTAGGCCGCATCTTCGGATTCGTGCTCTTCTATCCCCGCACCTTCGACCAGGTGCAGCACATGGCCCATCACCGCTTCACCCAGGACTGGGCACGCGACGGTGAACTCGCCCGAGAACCCTACGCACTCGGCTCCTATCTCTTATGGATGAGCGGCATCACGTACTGGTACACCCGCTGGCGCCGCATCGTGCGCTTCTCGTTGGGGCTGGTCACGGAACCCTATCTCCCCGCCTATAGACATCCCGAACTCGTGCGCGAAGCCCGTATACACCTGGCCGGCTACGCACTCATCGCCGCCGTATCGCTGCTGACGCACAGCGCCGCCGCCGTGCTCCTCTGGCTAGCCCCGATGTGCGCCATGAAGTTCACCCACCAGCTGCAAAACACCATCGAGCATCTCGGCCTGCCGCACGACGACAACATGCTCGCCAACACCCGCAGTACCCGCACCAATGGCGTGTTCCGCTGGATGGCGTGGCAAATGCAATACCACACCGCCCACCACGCCTTCCCCGCCGTGCCCTTTCACCGCCTGCACGCGCTCGACGAGATCCTGTTCACCGATCGCGGCATATCGCCCCCCACCATGACCTACTGGGGATTCCAACTCGCCGCCCTGCGCGCCTTCGCCGGCGGCAAGACCGAAGCCGATTATCCCAACGACCGCATGTGGCTGTTCGAGCCCCCGCACGACTCGCCGCCCCCACGACCCACCGCCCCATGACGCGCCACTCGCCAGCTCCGCGCGCCAACGCCTGGCTCCTCGCATGACGTGCCGCACGCATGACTAACCCCCTCCACGTCTACCAAGCCCTCTGGGCCATGGACAAACTCGTCACGCCCGAGGCGTCGACGGCAGAGAAATTCGACCGCGTGCGCGAGGCCGGCTTCGACGGCATGGCCATCGACTTGGGCGCCCTCACCATGGCCGACGCCGAAGCCACGGTCCCGCATTTCGCGCGCACCGGCCTGCGCGGCGGCCTCACCGCGTTCCCGACATCGGTCGAAGCGCTGCGCCCCGCGCTCGCCCTCGCACATCGCATCGCCGCCCCCTACGTCGTCGTCATCGGCCAAGAGATGCCCGTCAAACTCGCCGACATGATTCCCGTCATCGAGGGATGGTTGCGAATAGCCGAGCAGGAACGGATGCCCATCCAATTCGAAACCCACCGAAATTGCATCACCAATGATTTGTTTACGACGGTGCAATTGCTCGAAGCAGTACCGGCCATGCGGCTCGCCGCCGATCTGTCCCACTATGTGGTCGATCGAGAAATGCCATGTCCGCCAACCCCGTCTCTGCAGGCGCTCATCGGCAAAATATTGGAACGCTCGGATTCCTTCCAAGGCCGGGTCGCCGCCCGCGGCCAGATTCAGCTCGCACTGGATTTTCCGCAGAACGCCAAGTGGGTAACCCTGTTCCGCAACTGGTGGCGCGAAGGCTTCGCCGCCTGGCACGCGCGCCAAACCACCCCCGACGCACCCCTGGTATTCCTGTGCGAACTCGGCCCCCCGGACTACGCCATCACCGGCGCCGACGGCCGCGAGTTATCCGATCGCTGGACCGAAGCCCTCACGCTCGCCCGCTGGGCGCGCGAGCTCTGGAGCGACGTCATCACCACCACGGTATAGGCCGCCGATCAACGCCGCTCGTTCGCCTCGAGCCGATCAAACTTGAAGGTCGCGGGCAGCTCGCCGCGAAACTTCCGCAATCGAGACAACAATTCCCGTGCGTTACACATTGAACCTGAAGTGCATCACATCGCCCTCGCGCACGATGTATTCCTTCCCCTCGAGGCGCAGTTTCCCGTGTTCCTTCGCCCCCGCCTCGCCCTTGTTGGCGATGAAATCGTCATAGGCGATGACCTCGGCCCGAATGAATCCGTGCTCGAAGTCGGTGTGAATGACGCCCGCGGCTTGCGGCGCCGTCGACCCCGCATGGATGGTCCACGCCCGCACCTCTTTCACCCCCGCCGTGAAATACGTCTGCAGTCCCAGCAGCGCATACGCTCCACGGATCACCCGGTTGAGCCCCGGCTCCTCCAGGTTCAGCTCTTTCAGGAAATCCGCGCGATCCGCCTCGTCCAACTGCGAGATTTCCGCCTCGATGGCCGCACACACCGGCACCACCACGGCCCCTTCGGCCTTCGCCAGTTCGCGCACGCAGTCCAGTCGTGGGTTATCGGTAAACCCCGTCTCGTCCACATTCGCCACGTACATCACCGGTTTGTCGGTGAGCAAATGAAAGTCCCGCAACAGCAGCTTCTCGTTCGCATCCAAGCCCATGGCCCGCACCGGCTTGGCAAGATTCAGCTGGTCGCGCACCCGGCCCAAGAGGTCGCGCGACCTGATCGCCTCCTTGTCCGCCGTCTTCGCCGCCTTCACCGCCTTTTGAAACGCGCGATCGATGCTGTCCAAGTCCGCGAGCGCGAGTTCGGTGTTGATGACTTCGATGTCGTTCGCCGGATCGATCTTGCCGGCCACGTGAATGATGTCGTCGTTCTCGAAACACCGCACCACGTGTGCGATGGCGTCCACTTCACGAATGTGCGCCAGAAACTTGTTGCCCAGCCCCTCGCCCTTCGAGGCGCCCGCCACCAAGCCCGCGATATCGACGAACTCCACGGTGGTGGGCAATATGCGTTCGGGGTGCACGATCTCCGCCAGCTTCTCCAGCCGCGGATCCGGCACCGGCACCACGCCCACGTTGGGATCGATGGTACAGAACGGATAGTTCTCCGCCGCGATCTGCGCGCGCGTCAGCGCATTGAACAGCGTGGACTTCCCCACATTCGGCAAACCGACGATTCCACAACGAATTGGCATTAGACCTTTCCCGCGCGGCTGTGCAACTTGGTCATCGCACGCTCCGCGCCTTGTTCGAGTAATAGCGGCATCGAGTCCGCCGCCGTGTTGACCGATTCCAGGATCAAGTCTTCCTCCGCGCGGGGCGCGCGCGTCAACACATAGTCGATCACCTCGGCCTTGTTGCCCGGATGACCTATGCCCAATCGCAGCCGCCAGAAGCTCTCGCCGATGTGCGCGATGGTGTCGCGCAATCCATTGTGGCCGCCGTGGCCGCCGCCATGCTTCAAGCGAATGCTGCCCACCGGCAGATCCAACTCATCGTGCGCCACCAAGATGTCGTCCGGCGCAATCTTGTAAAAATCGCTGATCTGCCGAATCGACAACCCGCTGCGGTTCATGTAGGTCGTCGGCTTCAACAAGATGATTTCCTGTCCGGCGATCGTAATCCGCGCGGTCTCTCCGGAATACTTGCGGTAATCCCGAAACTCCCCGCCATGGCGACGCGCAAGCACGTCCACGAACCAGAACCCCACGTTGTGCCGGGTAGTCTGATGCTCAGGGCCCGGATTGCCCAGACCGACGACAACGCGCAACGGTAATCCAGTCATCGTGGACTCAACCCACCTCTCGGATCGTCAAAAAAAGGAAGGGCCGCCAGTCAGACGGCCCTCCTTGCAACAACGCTTTGGAGTATTACTTCTTGGCGTCTTTCTTCGCAGGCGCCTTCGCATCGGCCTTCGCAGGCGCCTTCGCAGGCGCCTTCGCAGGCTCGGCCTTCTTCGCCGCATCGGCACCCGCCGCCGCTGCCGCGGGCGCTGCCGCCGCCGCACCTTCCGCCGCTGCCGCCGCTGCCGGCTCGGGCTCTTCCGCACGCGGGCTGTGAATGGCCACCACCGCAGCGTCTTCCTTCGCCAGCGCCAGCAATTCCACGCCTTCCGGCAGCTTCAGCTGCGACAAGTGGATGCTCTCGTTGAGCGACAACCCGGACAGATCGACTTCGATGAATTCCGGCAGATCCTTCGGCAGGCACGAGACTTCCACTTCATTGCGCATGTGCGACACGATGCCGCCCTGCGACTTGACGCCCGGCGATACCGCCGCGCCCGTGAAGTGCAGCGGAATGCTGATGCGAATCTTCTGGTTGTCTTCGACGCGCTGAAAGTCGACATGCACGATCGCGTTCTTGTACGGGTGCCGCTGCACATCCTTCAAGATCGCGTTCTGCGTCTGATCGCCGACTTTCAGACTGAGAATGGTCGAATAGAAGCGCTCGTTGTCGAGCATGATCAAGAGCTTCTGATGGCTCAAGGTCAGCGCGCGCGCTTCCGAATGACCGCCATAGAGAATTGCCGGCACTTTTCCTTCGTGACGCAGGCGGCGGCTCGCACCTTTGCCTTGCATCTCGCGGAACTCGGCAACGAGTTCAAAAGAGGTTTTCATAATCGTCTCCAGTTACATCTCAAACACAGCGCCCCCGCACCGCGACCAGTTTGCGGGACCGCCGACCAAAAGCTGACCAATTCACCGAGGCAGGCACGGCACGGGCGCCCGCCGACCAAAAGCTGACCAATTCACCGAGGCAGGCACGGCACGGGCGCCCGCCGACCCAAATCATCCAACCATCGAATCTCCCGACCGCCCGTTCGCGCCACGTATGACTCGCGCCGGGCGAACGGCTTCCCAGTCCACACTTCTCAATCTAAATACAGCGAGCTCACGGAATCGCCGTCGCTCATGCGGCGTATCGTCTCCGCCAGCAGCCCTGCCACACTCAGCAGGCGTATCCGATTGCACGCCTTGGCGGCCTCCGACAACGGGATCGTGTCGGTCACCACCAATTCGTCCAACACCGACTTCGAGATGCGCTCGATCGCGGCGCCCGACAGCACGGCATGCGTAATGTACGCCACGACCCGGATCGCGCCCTCGTCCTTGAGCGCCTGCGCCGCCTGGCACAACGTGCCCGCGGTATCCACCATGTCGTCGACCAGCACGCAGCTCTTGCCTTCGACCTCGCCGATGATGTTCATCACCTTCGACTCGTTCGGCCGCGGCCGGCGCTTGTCGATGATGGCCAGATCCGCATCGTCCAAACGTTTCGCGAGCGCCCGGGCCCGTACCACGCCGCCCACATCCGGCGACACCACGATCATGTTCTCGTGCTTCTGCTTCCACGCGTCGCCCAACAGCACCGGCGAGGCATACACATTGTCGACCGGTATGTCGAAGAAACCTTGAATCTGTTCCGCGTGCAGATCGACGGTCAGCAACCGATCGACGCCCGCGCGCGCAATCATGTTCGCCACCAATTTGGCCGCAATGGCCACACGCGTGGCCCGCGGCCGCCGATCCTGGCGGGCATAGCCGAAGTACGGCACCACCGCCGTGATTCGCCTCGCCGACGCACGCCGGCAGGCGTCCGTCATCAGCAGCAATTCCATCAAGTTGTCGTTCGCCGGCGGACACGTGGACTGCACGATGAATACATCGCGGCCGCGTACGTTCTCCATCAGCTCCGCATTCACCTCGCCGTCGCTGAACCGGCCGACGTGCGCGCGTCCCAACGGGACATGCAGGTGACGCGTGATCTCCTGTGCCAGCAGGGGGTTCGCGTTGCCCGTGAACACCGAGATGGTCGAGGAATCGAATTCATTGCTTCGCGACATAGCAGATCAGCCCGAAATCCAAAGCACAAATGGCTGGGGTGGAAGGATTATTCGGCCCTGCGGGCCTCACCCCTGCGGGGCCGCCCTTTGGGCGTTATCCTTCCGTTCCCATACCGTCCTCAAACACCAATTTGCGGCCGACCTGTTTCTCGTGCCGACGAAATTTGGCTGGGGTGGAAGGATTCGAACCTCCGTATGGCGGGATCAAAACCCGCTGCCTTACCGCTTGGCGACACCCCAACTGGAAAATCAACAGTCACCGACCTCTCGCCGGCGCCGCATCGCCGGCCGACAACCTTTCAAGCAAGGGCGAGTCGTTCAATCCGCGCACCACGAACGCCTCGAATGCGCGCGGCAGCTTGCGCGCCATGTCGCGGCCGCGAGCCATCGTTTCCACACCCACGAACACGCAGGCTCCCGTGCCCGTCAGACGCGCGCTGCCGAAGTCGGACAGCCAATCGAGCGCGCGCGCCACCTCAGGATACCGGCGGCGCACCACGCCCACGCAATCGTTCCGACCCCCGGACGCCAGGAAACCGTGAATTGTGATGGGCGGAGAATTTCTTGTCAATTCAGGGTCCTGGAATACTTCCGCCGTGCTCACGAACACATTTGGCTTGATAATCAAGTAGTTACCTTCAGGCGGCGCCTCCGGCGGATACAGCGGCGTGAGCTTCTCCCCCACACCTTCCGCCCAGGCGGCCCGGCCCATCACGAACACCGGCACATCCGCCCCCAATTTCAGACCCAATTCGGCCAGCGCGGTCGTCGGCAAGTTGAGTCCCCACAACCGATTGAGAGCCACCAAGCAGGTCGCCGCGTCCGAGCTCCCACCGCCCAGCCCCGCCCCCATCGGAATCCGCTTCTCCACGTCGATGTCCGCGCCCAGCGGGCAACCGGTGGCCGCCTTGAGCGCGCGCGCAGCACGCACACACAGATCCGATTCCTCGGCCACACCCGCCGCGCCGCGCGAGCGGTGGATCTCGCCATCCGCGCGCACCGCGATGCGAATGTCATCGCACAGATCGACGAACTGAAAACACGTCTGCAGCTCGTGATAGCCATCCGCCCGGCGACCCAGAACGTGCAGGAACAAATTGAGCTTGGCCGGCGCCGGCCATGACTCCTGCCCAGGTTCGCCCCGCGCACCCTCGAAACCGGCCTCGCCCGGCGCGCGCACGCCATCCCGGCCGCCCGGCGCCGCGCGCTCCGTGGTCATCGCAATCCCTGCCAATGATCCACCGCGATGCGCACGCGCACACCCTCGCGGGTCATCACCAGGTGGGCGGGGAGCAGTTCCCCGTTGACGTTCATGTACCGATCGTAATCGACAATCCATCCGGCTTGCGTGACCTTGAGCGCACGATCCTGGGCGTTGCGCCACACCTCGGCGGCGGAGCCCGGGTCCGGGATCCCCAGCAACCAATAGCGCAAGTTGTCCAAGGGCAAATCGAACCCCAATTTATCCTGCAGCTGCGCCAGCACCGCATCGCTCGGCGGCGCGCCGTTCAGCGACAATCCCTCGGGCGTGCGTTTGAGCACCAAGGCGCCGACGCCGAACGGCCCCGCCAAATGCGCCTCGGTCGCCGTGCCGTTCTGGCGCCAATCCAAGCTCGCCTGCCACCCTTGAGTGCCCATGGCCACGGCGGCGCGTCCGTCCAGCTGCCAGGCCGCCAGGTGTTCGAGCGTCGTGACGCGCTGCGCCCACGCCGCCGGCGCCAAGGGCGGGCGCGAAGTCACGCACGCAGCCAGTGCCGCGCAATAGATCGAGAGCAGCAACAGTCTGCGCATGGCTAATTCGACGCGTGCAGACGCAGGCGCGTGGCCTTCAAGAGCGCATTGCCCGCATCGGCGCGGTTGGCCTCCGACCAGATGCGCTCGGCTTCCGCTTGTCGGCCGAGCTGCCACAACACTTCCCCCAAATGCGCCGCAATGTCGCCGCCGCGATCATCGGCATAGGCCGCGTTCAGATAGGCGAGCGCCTGCTCGTCATGACCCTGCCGATACAACACCCAGCCGAAACTATCGAGAATGGCCGCGTTCTTTGGCGCCGACGCATACGCCTGTTCGATCAGCCTGCGCGCCGACCCCAGCCGCCGCTTGTGATCCGCCAGCGTGTATCCATAGGCATTCAGCGCCGCCGGATCGCTCGGACGCTCCTTGGCCACCGCCTTCAACTCGCGCAGCGCATCCGATACTTTGCCCTGCTCTTCCGCCAACGACGCGGTGGCGTAGCGCAGCTCCACGCTGTCCGGATACTGCAAGGTGGCCACCTCCAGCAGCGCCGCCGCCTGCGGCCCATCGCCCGCCTCCGAGTAGATGCGTGCGCGGCTCGCCAGAATCTCCGGCGCGCGCTGCGGCTCCTCCTCCACGAGCCGGTCGAGCAACTCTTCGGCCTCGGGTGCCGCGCCGTGCGCCCGCAGGATGCTCGCCGCGCGCAATAGCGCCGGCACGGCGTTCTCGCCGTTCTGCACCTGCGCATAAAAACGCAGCGCACGCTCCAGATCCTCGTGCCGCTCGGCGATCAATCCCAGGTAGTAGAGCGCGTCATCCAGAAACTTGCCGGTGGTCCCCAGCTGCGCGAAATGTGCGGCGGCCTCATCGATGCGGCCTTCTTGAAATTCGATCAAACCGAGCAGCCGCAAGGCGGCGGGCGCGGCCTCCCTGTCCTTCGTCAGCGCAACCAACTGCGCACGCGCGCCGGAGCTCTGTTGGGCAGCCAGCAGCAACAAGGCGTAGTCCAAGCGGCTCTCCGCGTCACCTTGGTCGGCCGCCGCCTTCGCCTGCGCCAGAGGCCCGTCGACATCGCCGGACAAGATGCGCGCGCGCAGCAAACCCTGTGTCAACTCGCGGCGCGTCGCCTCTTGGGCGCCCGCAAGCACGACCTCGCTCACGTCGTCCGCAGCACGCGGCGTGCCGCCGCTGGCGCCGCTCGCCTCGCTCGTCTCGCTCGTGCCGCCGCCGTGTCCGACATCCCCCGCCTCATCCGCGGCGCCGGCCTCGCGCGCCCCGCCCGTCTTGTCCGCGACGCCGGCCGCACCCGCCGGGGGCCCCGCGGACCGCGCCAGCGCCGCGTTGAAACTGTGCACCGCGGCGGCCGGATCGTCCGCCCGCAAAGCGGCATAGGCCTGCATGCGCAGAGCCGCCGCGGATGCGGGAAAATACACCGCCAGTCGGTCGGCGAGCTGGCGTACGCCGTACACGTTATCGGCCGCCGCGAGCTCGGTCTCGAGTGCCGCGAACTCCGCCTCCGTGCCGCGCGGCGACGTGCGGAGAACCGCTCGATAATGCGCCGCCGACTGCTCGATTCGGTGCAGATCCAGGGCCGCCCTGCCCACCGCCCGGTGCGCGTCCACCGACCCCGGATCCACCTCGATCCAGCGGCTCGCCACCGCCACCGTGAGGGACGGCTGCAGGCATTCCACCGTCACTTCCGTCGCCCGCTGCAGCAGCCCCACATCCCGGTCGTTCTCGGCGGCGGCCGCGTATTCGAGCGCAGCCACGCGCGGCTCGTGCCGCGACAGCGCTATCTCACCCGTGACGGTATAAAATGCTTGCGATGCCTCGCTCGCGTCCGATCGGGGCGCAAGGGCGACGCACGCGGTACAGGCGATGACGCCAAGTCCGACGAACGCCCTGGCAATGTTGGAAAGCGAGATCACGGCCGCAGTATAGCGAGATAGATTTACCGCAATGGCATTCAACATTCTAGGGATCAATCATAAGACCGCGCCGGTCTCCCTGCGGGAGAAAGTGGCTTTCAACCCGGATCGGCTGGTAGCGGCGCTGCGCACGCTGCGTCAGGAGACCGGCGTCGCCGAAGTGGTGATTTTGTCGACCTGCAACCGCACCGAGGTCTATTGGGCCGGCTCGGCCAGCGGCGCGGAACTCTCGCAATGGCTCGAGCGGCATCATGGCAATGACCTGGATCTGGCCTCGAGCCTCTACGTCCACCGGGAACAGCGTGCCGTCGAACACGCCTTCAGCGTCGCCTCCGGCCTCGACTCCATGGTCCTGGGGGAAGCCCAGATCCTGGGGCAATTGAAGGATGCCTACCGGGTGGCGCAGGAGACCGGCAGCACCGGTCCCACGCTCAACAAGCTGTTTCAAGCCGCTTTTTCGGCCGCCAAACGGGTACGCTCGGAGACCCAGATCGGCGCCAATGCCGTCTCGCTGGCCTCGGCCACCGTCAAGCTGGCGCGGCGCATGTACTCGGATTTGAGCACCCAGAACGCGCTGCTGATCGGCGCCGGCGAGATGGTCGCGCTCACCGCCCGGCACTTCGCGGCGGCGGGCATCAAGCGCATGGTCATCGCCAATCGCACCTTGAGCCGGGCACAGACGCTGGCTGTCGAGCTCAAGGGCTATGCCGTCGATCTCGGCCAATTGCCCAAGGAGCTGGCGGAAGCCGACATTGTCGTCAGCTGCACGGCGAGCCCGGAACCGCTGATTGGCAGGAGCGCCGCCGCGGCTGCGCTGCGTACCCGGCGCCACCGGCCGATCTTCATGGTCGACCTCGCCGTACCGCGCGACATCGACCCGGCGGTCGCCGAACTCGAGGACATCTACTTGTTCTCCATCGACGACCTGCAGCAATTGGTCGACGAAAATCGTCAGTCGCGCGAGGTCGCGGCAGGCGGCGCGCGGCTGTTGATCGAAGAAGAAGTCGCGCGTTTCGTGGTGGAATTCCGCGCCAAAGAGGCCGGTCCCGCCATCCGCGCCTTGCGCCAGCAGTCGGACGCCATCCGCGTGCAGACGCTGGAACAAGCGCGCCGGCTGCTGCTCGCGGGCAAGCCCGCGGACGAAGTGCTGGAATATCTCGCGAATACGCTCACGAATCGGCTGCTGCATACGCCCATTCAGGCCCTGAAGGCTGCCTCCGAGTCGGTCGACAAGGCCCCCGCAGCGGCAGCCACACGCGAAACCGTCGGCGAACGTTCCCGGCAATAACCGCCGGGGTCGCTATAATTCGCGCCCATGAAAGACTCCATCAGGCGCAAACTCGAGAAACTCGACGAGCGATTCGAGGAAATCAGCCGCCTTCTGTCCGATCCGGACGTGATCTCGCGCCAGAACCAATTCCGTGAATTGTCCATGGAATATGCCAAATTGGGCCCGCTGGTCGACCGTTACCGCGGCTACGTCGCGCTCGAGGGCGACGTAGCGACCGCGGTCGAGCTCGACATGGACGAGGAGATCGGCCAGTTGGGCGCGCGGCTGGCGACCGAAGAACTCGAACTGCAAGGCCTGCTCATTCCGAAGGACCCGCACGACGACAGCAACATCTTCCTCGAAGTGCGCGCCGGCACCGGCGGCGACGAGGCCGCCATTTTCGCCGGCGACCTGTTCCGCATGTACGCCAAATACGCCGAGTCCAAGCGCTGGGAAGTGGAGATCCTGAGCGAGAGTCCCGGCGAACATGGCGGGTACAAGGAAGTCATCAGCCGCATCATCGGTCGCGGCGCCTATTCGCTGCTCAAATTCGAATCGGGAACGCATCGCGTGCAACGGGTGCCCGCCACCGAGGCGCAGGGGCGCATCCACACCTCCGCATGCACCGTCGCCATTCTTCCCGAATTGGCGGAAGTCGAAAGCATCGAATTGAATCCCGCGGATCTGCGCGTGGATACGTTTCGTTCCTCGGGCGCCGGCGGCCAGCACGTCAACAAGACCGACTCGGCCATCCGCATCACCCATCTGCCGACGGGCACGGTGGTGGAGTGTCAGGACGAGCGCTCGCAGCACAAGAACCGTTCGCGCGCCATGTCGCTGCTGAAAGCCCGGCTGCTGGCGAGCGAACGCGAAAAGCAACAGAGCCAACAGGCGCAGTCGCGCAAGCTTCAGGTCGGCTCCGGAGATCGCTCCGAACGCATCCGCACCTACAATTTTCCGCAGGGCCGCGTGACCGACCACCGCATCAACCTGACCTTGTACAAGCTCGACGACGTGATGCACGGCAATCTCGATGAACTCATCCGCGCACTGAATCAGGAACACCAGGCCGAAGAGCTGGCGCAGCAGGTGGATTGAGGGTGGCGCCGGACGCATTGAACTCGGCAGCCCGCGAATTGACGGTGAACCCCACCGTCGCCGAATCCTTGCGGGTGGCCGCCCGCACGCTCGCCGGTCACAGCGATTCGCCGCGGCTCGACGCCGAACTCCTGCTGTGCCAGGTGCTGAACCTGCCGCGCTCCGGCTTGATCGTGCACGGCACCGACCCCTTGAGTGCAGCGAGCCGCGCGGCCTACGACAATCTGCTGGCACAGCGCCTGCAGGGCGAGCCCATCGCTTATCTGACCGGTACGCGCGAATTCTGGTCCTTGGCCCTGACGGTCACGCGCGACGTCCTCGTGCCGCGGCCGGAGACGGAACTGCTGGTGGAACAGGCGCTCGCGCGCTTGAGCCCCGATCGGGCACATACGGTGCTCGACCTCGGCACCGGCAGCGGCGCCATCGCGCTGGCGCTCGCCGCGGAGCGGCCGCTCGCCCGCATCGTCGGCGTCGACGTGTCGGCCCCGGCGCTCGCCGTGGCGCAGCACAACGCCCGCAAGCTCGAGCTCACCCAGATCGATTGGCGCCTGGGCTCCTGGTTCGACGCGGTCCCCGGCGAGCGCTTCGACCTGATCGTGAGCAATCCTCCCTACGTAGCGGCCGCCGATCCGGCACTAAGGCGGCTCAGCGCCGAGCCTCTGCTGGCGCTGGCGCCGGGCCCCACCGGGCTCGAGGCCCTGTCGGCCATCGTCGCGCGCGCGGCCGAGCATTTGCATCCCCACGGCTGGCTGCTGCTCGAACACGGCAACGCCCAGGCGCCCGACGTGACCCGTCTGCTCGAACAGCATGGCTTCGGCCACGTCCGCTCGTATCCCGACTACGCGGGCCAACCCCGCGTCACTCTCGGCGCCGTTGAATCGACGCACTCCCGCTCATCGGCCTCGCATTCATCGGCCTCGCATTCATCGGCCTCGCATTCATCGGCCTCGCGGTCGTCAGATTCGCATTTGCCTCGCTTCCGTTCATTATCTTCGCATTCGTTGCGCTTGCATTCATCACATCAGGAAATCACATGATCCTTTTCGAAACCACGCTGGGCGATTTCACGATAGAGTTCTTGGAGAAAGAGGCTCCGATATCGGTCGCCAACTTCCAGAAGTACATCGATGACGGCTTCTTCGACGGCACTATTTTTCATCGCATCGTGCCGGGCTTCGTCATTCAAGGCGGCGGCTTCACGGAGGACATGACGCAGAAGAAAACCCTGGCCGCCATCAAGAACGAAGCCGACAACGGCTTGAAGAACAGCCGCGGCACGCTCTCGATGGCCCGCACCAACGACGTCAATAGCGCGACGTCGCAGTTCTTCGTGAACTTGAAGGACAACGACTTCCTGGATCACAGCCGCGGCAATTTCGGCTATGCCGTGTTCGCGCGCGTCACCGAGGGCATGGACGTAGTCGACAAGATCGCCGCGGTCGAAACCGGCCGGCGCGAGGGATTCGACGACGTCCCCGTCGAGGCCGTCGTCATGAAGAGCGTGCGCAAGGTCGAAGCGTAACGAGCCCGCGACCGGACACGTCATGGCGCGCAGCACTTCCTGGCTCGGCCGGATCCTGCGCGCGGTTCTATGGCTCCTGTTGCTGTGGGTACTCGCGTCGGTGTTCTCGGTGCTGCTGTTGCGGTGGGTCAACCCGCCCTACAGCGCTTTCATGGCCGAGACGCAGATTGACGCCTGGCTCCGCCGCGACTCCTCGTACGTGTTGCGCCATTCCTGGGTGGATCTCACCCGCATCTCGCCCAATCTGCCGCTGGCGGTGGTGGCCTCCGAGGACCAGAAATTCCCGGAGCACTGGGGCTTCGACGTGGCGGCCATCGAGAAGGCCTATGCCCTCAATCAGTACAGCCATCGAGTGCGCGGCGCCAGCACCATCAGTCAGCAAGTCGCCAAGAATCTGTTTCTCTGGTCCGGCCGCAGCTACTTCCGCAAGGGCCTGGAAGCGTATTTCACGCTGCTGATCGAGGGCTGCTGGCCGAAGCGGCGCATTCTCGAGATCTATCTCAACATTGCGGAGTTCGGCTATGGCACGTACGGCGCCGAAGCCGCCGCACAACGCTTCTTCCACAAGAACGCCGCGCACTTGAGCCGCGGCGATGCCGCCACCTTGGCCGCCGTCCTGCCCAATCCGCAGCGCTTCTCCGCGGCCGCGCCGTCGCGCTACGTCCAGCAGCGGCGCGACTGGATCCTACGGCAGATGCAGGCCCTCGGCGGCCCCAACATGCTGGACGAAATCGACGCGTACCCGAACTCGAGCCATTAGTCGGAAGTTCTTCCCCTCGTTTTTAAACTGAGAACGCTGAAGAGCCTGGAGTTGCTGGGGTTTGCGTGTAAAGCGGCGGTTATGATGGGTGTATAGTGTAGCCATGTAAATGGCATTATTCGGTTGC
>Ga0224557_1001822_pt1 | contig 19492 bp, 16 predicted proteins | sample 714S31014metaG_FD_180677 | JGI IMG/M metagenome (GOLD analysis project Ga0224557, IMG submission 180677) | Peat soil microbial communities from Stordalen Mire, Sweden - 717 S3 10-14 | ecosystem: Environmental > Terrestrial > Soil > Wetlands > Peat | place: Sweden: Norrbotten County, Stordalen...
TGATTCGTAGGGCGTTAGATTCGGACTTCGTACATTTTTTGTGCGCGGCGGGCCGCGGCTCGACGCTACGAGGAAGATCCCGACCCGTTAGGAGCCTCCCAAATGCGAAGCCCCGGCGCAGACGCCCGGGGCTTTTCCATTTCTAACTTACTTCTTAAGAATAGCAGATTGACCGTAACTCATCTGCAAACTCTATTTCTTTGTGGGTCAATGAGTTAGGTCATTTTGGGGCTTGACACGCGATTTTGCTGAGTAAATCCGCGAAAAATAGTTCGGGTGGGGCTGGGACTATGGCTTCATGCCCACCCAAGCGGAGCTTGGATGGGGCACCCGCACCCGTAGAAAAAAAGCGAATCACAGAGAACACGGAGGAAAAGAGAGAGCACGGAGGGTTGTGAGCCAGATTACGGAGGGGCTTGACAACGGTTGCGGGAATCCTGAATAACTCATGGCGGCGAGCCGGGAATTTGGGATATCGGCATTTTTTTTGAAACATGGACGGCTCTTTTTCCTGAAAGATGCAGAGCCAGCAAGATATTTTCGCAACTAAACGGTTCTCGCGATGTTTGACGGAACACTGCCCTCAGTTGAATTGGCTTCAGGAGGGACTCCGCTCTTTGTCATAAGACCGTGTTGGAGGGTGGCATGGCTACTCGTATCGGGCTGCGGTTTTCGCGCAATTGTTTGCGGCTGGTTTGTGGACTGCTGGGAGTTGGCGTGCTGGGGTTGGCCGGGTGCGGCGGCTCGGGCCAGAACGGTCCGCCAATCACGCAACCGCAGGTGACGGTGAGCGGCGGGGCCCAGGTGAGGCTGGGTTCGACGGCCCAGTTCACCGCGACGGTGACAGGCGAGACGAGCAGCGCGGTGACGTGGCAGGTGAACGGAGTCAACGGCGGCTCGGCGGCGGTGGGGACGATCTCGGCGGCCGGCTTGTATACGCCGCCGGTTACGATTCCGGCGGCGAATCCGGTGTCGATTACGGCGGTGAGTGTGGCGGCGCCGACGCTGACCGGGTCGGCGAACGAGCTGATTTGGAACCCGCTGCCGGCGGTAACGAGCGCGGTGGTGTCACAGAACTACGGGGCGACGTCCGGACTGCTGACGGTGATGGGCACGGGATTTGTGTCGGGGTCGCAGGTGCAGGCGGCAGGAACGAGCCAGACGACTACGTTTGTGTCGGCGACGCAGTTGCAGGCCACCGTTCCGTTGGGGACGGGTGTGGCCACAGTCAGCGTCGATGTGGTGAATCCGGACCCTGGCGGGACGACTTCGACGGTTGCGAGCGCGCAGGTGCAGACGTCGCTCGAATCGGCGTCGCGGCTGCTGGACCAGGCGACGTTCGGGCCGACGCTGACGGACATTGCGCATGTGCAGACTGTGGGATTGCAGGGGTATTTGAATGAACAGTTCGCGATGACGCCGACGCTGGAGCCGGACATTGCGACACCGCCGCCGGCGTTGTGCGCGACCAACACGATTCCCTGCCAGCAGGCCGAGTGGTGGCAGGCGGCGCTGACCGCGCCCGACCAGTTGCGGCAGAGAGTGGCGTTTGCGATGAGCGAGATGTTCGTGATCTCGACCAACTCAGACAACGCGCGGGCGGTAACGACCTACCAGAACACGCTGGTAAACGATGCGTTCGGCAACTTCTACACCATGATGAAGGACGTGACGCTGTCGCCGGGGATGGGCGCGTACCTGAATATGCTGAACAGCGCGAAGCCGGGGACGATTGGCGGAGTTCTCCAGATCGCGAATGAGAACTATGGGCGCGAGTTCATGCAGTTGTTTACGACTGGCATCGACATGCTGAACCAGGATGGCTCGCCGCAACTGGACTCGAACGGGAACCCGATCCCGGTGTATACCGAGACGCAGGTGCAGGCGTTTGCGCGGGTGTATACGGGGTGGACGTATGCGACGGCGAGCGGCGGCATTCCGGCCAACTTCCCGAACAACACGCCGAACTACGATGCGCCGATGGCGGCGGTGGAGAGCCAGCACGACATGAACTCCAAGACGCTGCTGAACGGGACCACGCTGCCGGCGGGGCAGTCGTCGAGCCAGGACCTGACGGGGGCGCTGACGAACATCTTCAACCACACAAATGTGGGGCCGTTCGTCTGCCGGCAACTGATCCAACACCTGGTTACGAGCAACCCGAGCCCGGCGTATGTGTCGCGGATTGCGGCAGTGTTTGCGAATGACGGTAGCGTACAGGCTGTGCGCGGGAACCTGCAGGCGGTGGTGCAAGCGATTCTGCTGGACCCGGAGGCGCGGGCAGGAGATGCGAACCCAAGCCCCAGCGACGGCCATCTGCGGGAGCCGCTTCTGTATATGACGGACGTGATGCGCGGGCTTGGGTTTACGTTTACGGGCGGGGGCGCGGGGACTGGAGCGGAGTACTACAACTCGCCTGGCAACTACACGACCGCGCTGGGGGAGAAGCCGTATACGTCGGGAGCGGTGTTCAACTTCTTCCCGCCAAACTATGTGATTCCAGGGACCACGACGAATGCACCGGAGTTCGGCATTGAGAATACAGCGGCGGCGATTCTGCGGCTGACGCTGGCGGACAACCTGGTCTACAACCGGATTACCGACTTCAGCGTGGACCTGAGCGCGACGAGCGCGCTGGGGATGACGGCGTCGGCGACCGGCAATGCGACGACCGACAGCACCAACCTGGTGAATGCGCTGAGCAACATCTTTATGCATGGGCAGATGCCGGCGCAAATGCAGACCGATATCGTGAACCACGTGGCAACGCTGACGAATATACCCGAGCGCGTGCGCGTGGCGACGTACCTGGTGATTACGAGTTCGCTCTACAAGATTGAGCATTAAGAACAGTTGCTAGTAGTTAGTAGTTAGTTGTTAGTTGCTAGTGAGGACAAAGGCGGGGGGTGGTGCGATGGGGTTGAATCGGCGGAGTTTCATTAAGTACGCGTCATTGGCGGCTGCGGGAAACGCAGCGGCGTTGCGGCCGTTTGGCGCGTTGAATGCACTTGCGCAGGGGGCCTCAAGCTACAAGGCGCTGGTGTGTGTGTTTCTGTTCGGCGGCAACGATGCGAATAACACACTGATCCAGTTCGATACGGCGGGGTACAACAACTACTCGACGATCCGCGGGCCGCTGGCGATTCCGCAGAGCCAGCTGCTGCAATTGAGCGCGCTGCCGAACTTCGCGCTGAATCCGAACCTGCCGGACATTCAAACGCTGTTCGACAACAAGAATGCGGCGTTTGTGGCGAACGTGGGGACGCTGATTGAGCCGACGACGAAGGCGCAGTTCAAGGCGGGGACAGATTTGCCGACGAACCTGTTTTCCCATCCCGACCAGCAATTGGAATGGCAGAACGCGTCCGCGAGCGGGTCCACCTCGACGGGCTGGGCGGGGCGGATCGCGGATACGTTGAATGCGAGTTACAACCCTGGCGCTTCCGTGCCGATGATCACTTCTGTCGCGGGGGATACGCTGTTCTGCAACGGGAGCGCGAGCACGCCGGTGAGCGTGAGCCCGGGGAACCTGAGCGGAGCGCAATGTTCGGAGGGGACCACCGAATGCAATGCGCAGAAGGCGACGGCGCAGGCGCTGTTGAGCTTCGACTCGGGGCTGACGCTGGTGCAGGCGGACAACTCGATCACGAGCAACGCATACAACTATGCGCAGACGCTGACCGCGGCGACGCAGTCGGTAACGCCGTTGATGACGGTGTTTCCGGCGAACAATGCGCTGGCGGCGCAGTTGAAGCAGATTGCGCAGATCATCCAGGTGAGGGCCGCGCTGGGCGTGACGCGGCAGATCTTCTTCTGCGGGATTGGGAACTTCGACACGCACGCGGACCAGTTGGCGCTGCAGAACGCGCTGCTGGCTTCGATCAGCCCGGCACTGGCGGCGTTCTACGCGGCGACGGTGGAGATGGGAGTGCAGAACAGCGTGACGACGTTCACAATGTCGGACTTCAGCCGGACATTCCAGCCAAACTCGAACACCGGGAGCGACCATGCGTGGGGATCGCACCATATCGTGATCGGCGGTGCGGTGAACGGCGGCCAGATGTATGGGACGTTTCCGACGCTGGCGCTGAATGGGCCGGACGATTCGGGGACGAACGGGCGGTGGGTGCCCTCGACCGGCAGCGTGCAGTATGCGGCTACGCTGGCGTCCTGGTTCGGGGTGAGTACGGCGCAGATGCCGTCGATCTTTCCGAATATCGGAAGCTTCTCGACGGCGAATCTCGGGTTTGTGTAGAGAGCGGCTGGCGCGATCAACAGCTCAAGTGGTGCGCTTTTGATCCATTGATTCTCGAACTCTGAGCTAAACAGCTTTAAGCTGACAGCTCAAGCGATGTGCTTTGATCCAACGATTCTCGAACTCTCAGATAGACAGATAAGCTGACAGCTCAATCATCCTCGGCCTCGGCGGGTCCGGTTAGCTGTACTTGAGCCAGCGGAGGATTTCGGGGAGGTTGGGGCGCTTGCCGTACATCAGGACGCCGATGCGATAGATGCGACTGGTGACCCAGACGATGCCGTAGATGCTGGCCGAGGTGAGCAGGATGGAGAGCGCGATCTCCCACGGCGCGGGATGGCCGAGCGAGACGCGGAGGTACATCAGCAGCGGCGTGAAGGGCGGGATGAGGGCAAGCACGCGGGAGAGCGTGCTGTCCGGCGTGAGCAGGACGGTGCCCAGGGTGAGGAAGCAGAAGATGAGTGGCATGACCAGGAACATGTTGAGCTGCTGCAACTCGTGCTCGGAATTGGTCATGGCGCCGAACGCGGCGGCGATGGATGAGTAGAAGAGGTAGCCGAGGATGAAGTAGACGAAGAAGAAGATGATCTGGGGGGCGGTAAGGGCGAGGTGGATGTCGTCGCCGCCCAGGTGCAGGACCAGGGAGCGGCCGGAGAGGAGCAGGGCGACGGCGAGCCAGATTCCGACCTGAGAGAGGCCGACGGAGCCGACGCCGAGGATCTTGCCGGCCATCATAGCCTCAGGACGAACGGTGGCGAGCATGACCTCGAAGATGCGCGAGGTTTTCTCCTCGATGACGGAACGGGCGACATTCATCCCGTACAGCATGATGACCAGGTACATGAGGAAAAAGAGCACGCCGACGCTGACTTCGGCGGACTCGCGGTCCTCGTGCGTGGAGCCCTTGGCGGCGACGATCTCGACCGGCTGGAGCATGGTGTTGGCATCGGCGGCGACGATGCCGCGGTGCGCGAGCTGTTCGCGCAGGAGGACGGTCGAGAGCGCAGCGGCCAGGGTGTCCTTGATGGAGGTTTCACCGGTGCTGGAACGGGGAGTAAAGGTGAAGGTGGGGCGTGCGCCGGGAGTTGCGGCCGGAGTGATCCAGAGATAGCCGTCGAGGTCGTCGGAGTCAATCTCCTGGTCGAGAATGGCCTTGGTGTCGGGAGCGACGGCCATGGCGTCGACGATGATGGTGGGCTTCCTTGGGTCCAGACTCGGCTGGGTGAGACTCCCGCCCTGCCCCTGCTGCAGCTCGGATTTCAGGTCGAGGGCGAGCTGGGTGTCGGAGGAAACGATAGCAATCTCGGTGACGAAGCTGGCCTTGGAGCTGAGGAAGATGCTGCCGAAGATGAATCCGGCCATGATCAGCGGGATCATGACGGTGGTGATGATGAATCCGCGGGTGCGGATGCGCTCAAGATATTCGCGGCGCGCGATGAGCCAGACTCTAATCATCGAGGTCGCTCTCCTTCGGTTGGTCGAGCTGGGCCATGGAGAGTTCCCCGCCGTTGGCGATGGGCAACGCCTCGCGAACCTTCTCGATAAAGATGTCCTCCAGGGTGGGCTCAGTAACCTCGAAGCGTGAGATGCGCGCGACGCGGATGGCGTGGGCGAGCAGCGACTGGGCGTCGTCGGCGAGGGTGGGCGAAGGACGCAGCTTGATCTCGGCATAGCCGCTGTAGCGCTTGAGGCTTTCGATGCTGGGATCCTGCAGGAAGGAGTCGTCGCCCTCGAAGTGGATGTGGACGCGGTTGCGGGGATAGCTCGACTTGATCTCGGTCATCGAGCCGGAGAGGATGAGATGGCCGCGATGGATGAGAGCGATGTTGTCGCAGAGCTTTTCCACCTGGTCCATGCGGTGAGTGGAGAAGAGCACCGCCTTTCCCTCGCGGCGGAGGTCGGCCAGCGCATCCATCAGCAGGTTGGCGTTAATCGGGTCGAGGCCGCTGAAGGGTTCGTCCATGATGATGAGTTCAGGATCGTGCAGCAGCGTGGCGATGAACTGGATCTTCTGCTGCATGCCCTTGGAGAGGTCCTCGGTTTTCTTGGAAATGGCCTCGGTGATTTCGAGCTTTTCGCACCAGAAGCGGGAGCGCTGGTTGGCCTCGGATGCAGTAAGCCCGTGGAGTTGGCCGAGGAAGACAAGCTGGTCCAGCACCTTCATCTTCTTGTAGAGGCCGCGCTCTTCGGGGAGGTAGCCGACGCGGGCTAACATCTTGCGGACAAAGGGCTTGTCAAAGAGCGAGACCGAGCCCGAGTCGGGCACGGTGATGCCGATCATCATGCGGATAGTGCTGGTTTTGCCCGAGCCGTTGGGACCCAGCAGTCCGAACATAGTCCCCGGCTCGATGGTGAAGGAAAGGTCTTCGACCGCAACCTTGGTGTCGTAAACCTTGCGTACATGGTTCAGCTGGACGATGGGCATGCGGACTCTGGGAGTAGAGAAGAACACCTAAGTTTAGCAGTGGCGGGATCGGCCTCGTCCATACAACTACGGGTGTGCCGCGCTTGACACCTTCGCGCCAAACCACGCTAGAATAAAGGTTAGCGGGATTTCAGGCGCGCGGTCTGCCCTGAGCCGGCGAGCAAGTTCGCTCAAAGCTCTTCTGCTTTTCACTGCCAATCCTTTGAAAAGAGAGATGGGTTCGTAAAACAAACCCATCGCCAGGACGGCCTGTTGCAGTGTTGCCGTGCCTGAACTTTGGACGAGCGGGCGAATCTTGCGCGACAACCCTGCTGATCGCAAATAAAACTGTACGACCGACCCACGGCAGAAGCCGGGTCGAAGGAGATGAGACCATGCGTCATCGCAATGCCGGATATAAACTCGGCCGCAACACCAGCCACCGCCGGGCCGTTCTACGCAGCCTGGTTACCTCCATCGTTTTGATGGATCGAATTGAAACCACCCTCACCAAGTGCAAGGCTTCCCAACCGCTGGTGGATAAGATGATCAGCCTGGGCAAGCGCGGCACGGTGCACGCCCGCCGCCAGGCGCTGAGCTACCTGATGACGCCCGAGTCGGTTGACCGGCTGTTCAGCGTGGTCGCGCCCCGTTACGGCGACCGCAACGGCGGTTATACCCGGATCACGCGCAGCGGCGCACGCAAGGGCGATGCCGCGGAGATGGCGTACATCGAACTGCTGGGAGCCGAGCAAGAGCTGGACGAGAAGCGCCAGAAGCGCGAAGAAGCCCGCGCCAAGAAGCGTGAGGAGATGGCCAAGCAGCTGGAAGAGGAGCAGAAGACCAGCGAAAAGGCCGAGCCGGACGCAGCGGCGTAGACTTCCAGAGTCGCATGAAGGATCGCGAAATGCTTCCCTGCCAGGCCGACGCCTGGCGGGCTGCGAAATCCATAGAATGATGCGTGCGGGCGCACCTGAAAGTGCAAATACGGAGATTCTGGCTGCGCCGGAATGACGAGCAAAAGCAAAGGGTCACTCAAAGAAGGAGTTGCGCGGTGAAATTGAATCTGACCCATGCAGCGATAGTTTGTCTTGCGGCAACTATGGCCGCTCCGGTCCTTGCACAAGACAGCGGAGCCGACACCTTCAAGACGAAATGCCTGATGTGCCATGGCGCAGACGGCACGGGCAACACGCCGGCCGGCAAGGCGTTCAAGGCCGCGTCGCTGAAGGACCCGATGGTGGTCACCAAGTCGAACGAGGAGCTTGCCACCGTGATCAAGACCGGCAAGGACAAGATGCCGTCCTTCAAGGACAAGCTGACCGACGACCAGATCAAGGCCGTGATTGCCTACATCCGCGCGCTGCCGAACTGATTCGGGCCGCATGCGGGAGTCCTGACGGCCCGCAGCAGACGGATTGGGTTCAGTTCAGTTTCCTGATCCAGATATTGCGCACGGAGACCTTGGCGGGAGTGCCTTCCAGTTCGATCCCGATCTTGCCGGGCTGGTTGTTGGAGGAAGCCGGATCGTCGTCGATCAGGACGGCCATCAGCTGGCCGTTGAGGATGTGGATCATGGTTCCGCCGCGGGCGATGATCTCGTACTGGTTCCAGTCGTTGATCTTGACGTAGCCGCCAAGGGCGCTGCGATCGCCGATGGCGCCGACGAGCCGCGGACCGGCGCCCGCGGTGGAGTTCACCACTTCGCCGCGCCAGGCAACGATCCCGAGGGGCGTGTTCTCGGAATAGAACTGGCCGGAGTAGGAGGCGTGCAGGGGATTGACCGGGAACCAGAAATCCGCCTGCGGCCCGGTCATCATCCAATCGAGATTGCGCTTTTCGCCGGGGTGAAGCGGCTTGGTCCAGGGCAGTCCGGTCTGGCTGCGGTACTGGATGCCACTGCCGCCCGCGATCTCGCACTTGATCTCAAGCTTGAGGTCGAAATCCTTCGCCACCAGATCCTTGCGCCAGATATACGCGTTGTAGACAACATTGTCTTTGCTGGATTCGCCGACAATGGCGCCGTTTTCGACGCGCCAGAATGCGGGATCGCCCTCCCAATCGGCAAGGCTCTGGCCGTCGAAGATCTGGGTAAAGCCGGTGTGGTCATTGAAATCCATGGGGGAAGGTTCATGAAATTGTGAGCGCACCGGCGGCGTTCCCGGCTGGGGCGCGGCGGGCGTCTGGGCAAAGGTGACGGCAGCGGCAGTCCAGAGGATTGCGAGACCGACGCAAAGGCGGGATTCCACCCCAGCGATCAAAGATCGCTGGGGGCCCCGGCGGGATTGCCGCCTATCATTTTGATTGGAGTCAGGGCTGCTGGTGAGTCGCATTCTCGGCACCTCAGAAGGGGAATAGACGGGCGAGTCGAGTATAGCCAGCGGAGCAGCGCGAAGGGTAGGGGCAAGCGTACCGGAGAACTGTTCCAGACCTTGCCCGACCGGCAGGAATCTCACTCGCGCCCCCTTATTTGCTTTAAGATCATGGAGCATGGCTGAAATCCAGGCATACAGAAACCGCGGGGATTCCAGCGCAAGCGCTTTCGGCGGAGACGCACTATGACAGTGAAACAGCAGGAACAGGATCCAACCCTGACCCATTCCGTTCAGGTTGAACTCAACGGCCGGCCGCTGGCGCCGAATCGCCGCATGCCGCTCAATCTTGAGTGGGTTGAGGAGATTCGCGCCAACACCAGCGCGGTGGAGCGGCGCGCCGCCACGATTGGCACGCGGCGCACCGTGAAGAAAGAGTGGCAGGCGGCGTGGCTGCTGCGCGCCATCGCCTGCATGGACCTGACGACGCTCTCCGGCGACGACACTGCCGACCGCGTCCGCCGGCTGTGCGCCAAGGCCCGCCAGCCGCTGCAGGAGAGCATGGTGAAAGCTCTGGGGATTGAGGAGTTGAATCTCCACACCGGCGCCGTCTGCGTCTACCACACCTTCGTCGAAACCGCGGTCAGGGCGCTGGAAGGCAGCGGCATTCCGGTCGCGGCCGTCTCCGCCGGATTCCCCGCAGGTCTTTCGCCACTGGCGGAACGCGTGGCGGAGATTCATCGCTCGGTGGAGGCCGGCGCCTCGGAGATTGACATCGTCATCACCCGCGCCCACGTCTTCAACGGAGACTGGCAGGCGCTCTACGACGAGGTCGCCGCCTTCAAGGACGCCTGCGGCCCCCTGCACATGAAGGCCATTCTGGGCACCGGCGACCTGCTGACCCTGCGCAACATCGCGCGCGCGTCCGTGGTGGCAATGCAGGCAGGCGCGGACTTCATCAAGACCTCGACCGGCAAGGAGGCGGTGAACGCGACGATCCCCGTCTCGCTGGTGATGGTGCGCGCGATTCGCGAATACGCGGAGCGCACCGGCTGCGCCGTCGGCTTCAAGCCCGCGGGCGGCATCAAGACGGCCAAGGACGCGCTGAACTGGTTGTTCGTCATGAAGGATGAACTGGGCCGCTCGTGGCTGGAGCCGTCGCTTTTCCGCTTCGGCGTCAGTTCCATGCTCGGCGATATCGAGCGCCAACTGGAACACTTCATCAACGGCCGCTACTCCGCCGCTTACCGTCACCCGATCGCATAGCAATCTCGCTCCAGGCACGATAGGAGAACCCACGTGAACAGCATCGTTGAAAAGTTTTACAGCATGGAATACGGGCCGGCGCCGGAAGCTACGGCGGAAGTCGACGCCTGGCTCGCCGCGCATGACCGGTCGTTCGGCCTTTACATTAACGGCGCCTGGACCAAGCCGGCCAACACGGCCGCGACCATCAATCCGGCCACCGGCGAAAAGATCGCCGACGTCTCCAGCGCCACGGCCGCGGACATGAACGCCGCGGTTGCGGCCGCGCGCGCAGCCCTGCCCGGCTGGCAGGCGCTGACCGGCCACCAGCGCGCCCGCTATCTGTACGCGTTGGCGCGCCAGGTGCTGAAACACTCACGCCGGCTGGCGGTGCTGGAAAGCATGGACAATGGCAAGCCCATCCGCGAATCGCGCGACATCGATATTCCCCTGGTCGCGCGCCACTTTTACAGTCACGCCGGCTGGGCGCAGTTGCTGGAGACGGAGTTTCCCGGCTACACCGCGTGCGGCGTGGTGGGCCAGATCATCCCCTGGAATTTTCCGCTGCTGATGTTTGCGTGGAAGGTTGCGCCTGCGCTCGCCGCCGGCAACACCGTGGTGATCAAGCCCGCCAATTACACGCCGCTGACCGCGCTGGCCTTCGCGGAACTGGCCCAGGAGGTGGGCCTGCCGGCGGGCGTGCTGAACGTAGTTACCTGCGACCGCCGCGTGGGCACCGTGCTGGTGGAACATCCCGACGTGGACAAGATTGCGTTCACCGGCTCGACCGACGCAGGCCGCGTCATTCGCAAGGCCTCCGCCAACTCACCCAAGAAGCTGTCGCTGGAACTCGGCGGCAAATCGCCGTTCATCGTCTTTGACGATGCCGATCTCGACTCCGCCGTGGAAGGCCTGGTGGATGCCATCTGGTTCAACCAGGGCCAGGTCTGCTGCGCCGGATCGCGCCTGCTGGTCCACGAGCGCGTCGCGGAGCAGCTCTTCGCCAAGATCCGCACGCGGCTGGAGAATCTGCGCGTCGGATCGCCGCTGGACAAGGCGGTTGACATGGGAGCCATCGTCGATCCCCACCAGCTCAAGCGCATCACGGACTATGTGGCCAAGGGGATCGCGGAGGGCGCGACCTGCTGGCAGCCCAGCTATTCCCTGCCTGCCAAGGGCCTCTTCTACCCGCCAACCTTGCTGACCAACGTGCAAACCTCGTCGACCGTGGTGCAGGAGGAGATCTTTGGCCCGGTGCTGGTCGCCATGACCTTCCGCACGCCCGCGGAGGCCGTCGAACTCGCGAACAACACGGTCTATGGTCTTGCTTCCACTGTCTATAGCGAGAACATCAATGTCGCGCTCGACGTAGCCTCGCAGATCAAGGCTGGCGTCTGCTGGGTGAACTGCGCCAACATGTTCGACGCCAGCTGCGGCTTTGGCGGTTACCGCGAATCCGGGTACGGCCGCGAAGGTGGACGCGAAGGCATGTACGAATACCTGGTGCCCAACTGGCTGCACCACGGCAAGCGCAAAAAGATCGTCATTCACGCCCCGGCCGGCGCGGCTGCGGATGCGGAAGCTCCCGCGCCTTCGCCGATGGCAATCGACCGTACGATCAAGCAGTACATCGGCGGCAAGCAGGCGCGTCCCGACAGCGGCTACAGCTACCCGGTCTACGCGCTCGACGGCAAACTCGCCGGCGAAGCGCCGCTGGGCAATCGCAAAGATATCCGCAACGCCGTGGAAGCCGCCCGCGCCGCGAGCAAGTGGGCCACGCAATCCGCGCACAACCGCGCCCAGGTGCTCTACTACATTGCGGAGAACATGATCCAGCGCCGCGACGAACTGGCGGCCAAACTCGCGGTGCTGGTGGGCGAGGACCAGGCGGGCATTGAAGTCGATTACTCGATCGAGCGCATCTTCGCCTACGCCGGCTGGGCCGACAAGTTCGAGGGCGTGGTGCACAACCCTCCCGGCCGCAACGTCACGCTGGCCATGAACGAGCCGGTGGGCGCCATCGGCATTCTCGCTCCCGAGGAATCGCCGCTGCTGGGCCTGCTCTCGCTGGTGCTGCCGGCGATCGCCATGGGCAACACCGTGGTCGCGGTCCCCAGCGAGCGTTACGCCACCGTGATGGCAGACCTCTACTCCATCCTGGACACCAGCGATCTGCCCGGTGGCGTCGTCAACATCGTTGCCGGACGCGCCGCCGAGATCGGCAAGACGCTGGCCGAGCACGACGACGTCGACGCCGTCTGGTGCTTCCGCGACGAAGCTGCATCCACCATGGTGAAGCTTGCCAGCATCGGCAACATGAAGCAGACCTGGACCAACGATGGCTACGCGACAGATTGGTACGACCCGCAGCAGGCTGAGGGCCGCTACTTCCTGCGCCACGCTACCCAGGTGAAGAACATCTGGGTCCCCTATGGCGAGTAACCCCCCTGCTTGCAGCGACAATCTCGATCCAAAGGCTCGGCGCATGGCGGCCGGGCCTTTTCTTTTGCTTAATCCACAGCATGAACTGCGACTATTAAACCTCGCGGCCGAGCAACTAAACCTCGCAGCCGGGCAACGAAAGGTGCCGAACTTGGCACCTTAAATAGATGAGATAGATGCGGAAATGATTGCCGCAGGGGCACGGGACCCATAGTCTGAACTTGGAGGTGCCACCCATGAGCCAGGATGAGATCGACGTTCGCACGGATGCACTGACCGATGCCGTTCAGGTTCTCGCAGGCGCATTCCCGAACCTGAGGGCGGACCACCGGCCGAATGGGGCCGACTGGTATCGCTGGTTGATCTATAACGACAAGACCTCGGCGGTTGTCGGCGTCGTGCGGTTGGACAGTTCGGCGGAAAGTCTCAATCTGCCGGAAACCAAGGTTCTGCTGCGCTCGCGCGCGATGGACCTATTGCGCGAAGCTGCCTGAGCACATCGTTATCTTGCGCGCAGACGCGCAATCAGCGCGCCAATTCCACCAACGACCGCCAACACGACCGTAGGATTCTCAGGCGAGTCGATACAGCCGGTCTGGGCGTGCAGCGGCAGAACGCACGCAAAGAACGCAATGAGCAAGAGAATGCGAGATAGCACCTTCATTTGAGCGACTCCTGAGCTGCGGTTACAAACTTTATCCACTACATGACGTTTCGCAATTGGCGATGCCGCCAAGGGCCCATACGAGGCAATCCAATATTCCAATCGCTACGCAGAACTCCCTCGCAGGCTCGCTACGGTTTGCCGGTTGTGCCGAGGGAAAGCAAAGGCCAAGTGGGAGCGGCTGCGCCAATGATCTGCACAACGTTGCCGCCAGCCTGGGCAGTGACCCAGATGGATCCTGTACTGTCGACCGAGACGGTAAACGGCTTGCCGGTCGTGAAAAGGCTGCTCTGGGTAGTTGTACCGGTAAAGCAGCCGCCGTTTGCAACTACATACAGGCAAGGCTCATAGCGATATGCAGTCCCGGGGGTTCCGGGAGTGAATTGAATGACGGAATGGCTGTTCGTATCGGCAAGCCAAATATTACCGGCGCCATCCGCCTCGTTGTAGTAGGTTCCAGTGATCTCTGAAGACCCAGTGGTAAGGGTGCCTGGCGTGATCCCGGTTACTTCCGGGGCAACAATTGTCGGTGTAAAGGGCTGGATACCGGCGGTTGTGTTGTAAGACGACACATAAGCGACGTACGGACTGCCTGGAGCGAATGCGATGCCGGTAGCCGGACTTCCTGAAGGCGTCGCTGTCAACGTAGTGCTTGAATAGGCCGGAGTACCGGTAGTTCCAGTGTTTTGAAGGACGGCGAGGACCGTACTGGCCGTCATCCAGACGTTCTGGTCGGGATCGATCGCGAGTCCAGCCTGGCTATTACTGGCCGGAGCGATTGAGACGGCAGCCTGTCCGGTGAAAGATCCCGCGCCGGCCGGCGACTCGAAGAGTGTGTTGCCGCTGGTACCGGCATCCAGAACCCATACATTGTTGTTTCGATCAACTGCGGTTTGGTAGGCCTTCAGGCTACCCACGGCCTTGATGGTGTACTGGGAGAGAATCCCCCCGTTCGTCGTGAAAACACCAAGCGCGTTCGAGGCTGAATTGCTGCCATTAACAAAGTATCCGTTCCCGAGAGCATCGACGCTTAGTCCCAGGGCCGACTTGAGCGTGACGCCGTTCGGAGTGGCGCTGAGCAGGGTACCATTACTGGCGAACGCCAACAGATTGACCGGAACCGCTCCGCTGGTGGAGCTCTCGTTTCCTACGTAATACACATCGTTGATATCCAGTGCACCGCTGGTTGGGAAGGTCAGGCCCTGGGTCCCGGTGACGGCACCCAGACCCACTGGGTAATTGATGGCAAGAGTCAGATCGTTGAGGCCGGTCGCGGAGGTCAACGCAGGCGAGTAGACGCTGGTCTGCGGCGTTGCATATCCCCAAAAATTGGCCGCTGCGGCTGCCGAACCCGAGAAGGTAGGATTGGCCGCCAGATTAACCATCGCCTGGAAGGTGTTAGTCGGCGTAACGGAGTTGAGCGTGGTCGCTGTAAAGATGCTTGAGCAGGCAGCAGCCGTGCCGTCGCTATTTACGCAGGCGACAAGAGAATTCCCTATCGAGTTGAGGACCGCTTGAGGAGCAACTGCGGTGCTGTCGCTTGGTGGGTTGGCATAGGCAGTCGCCGGAAAGCTATACACATTGACCAGATTGGCGGCATTCAGGAATGCATGGGCGAGTCCCGCCGCGGCTGTAGTAACACACGAACCTACACCCGCTACGCAGCCGGTTGAAACGCCACTAACTTTGGCGGCATTGTTGGTTGCCGAGGCGCCGATGCCGACGACCGTTGCTGCGCCGGTTCCCGAAGTGGATGCAAAGTTGCCGAGGGCATACGCGGCGGCAATAGTGGTCAGCTCGTCCACGTCGATTGGAGAGCCGGTATATCCCGTATAAGTGCCTGAATTGTTCGTATAAAGGTCCTCGCAACGGCCAAGAGCTGCAACCAGCACGGCGCTCGGGTTGACGGCATTGGCGCCCGTGTTGCCTCCACTGGACACAACGTAGACGAACTGGCCGGCGGGGCAGTTATATCCACCGGCGAAACTGAACCGGCCATTGTTATCGGTGTCCTGGCCGGAAGAAACGCCCTGCTGCGTCGCCTCCTGCAGTAAAGTTCCGACTCCATAGCCACTGTTGGTGGTCGCGTAAATCTTGACCGTGGCCCCGATGATGGGTTGGTTCCCACCCTGCGCGGTGCCGGAGATTTGTGGACCGGAGATGGGTGTAGTATCCGGGCCAACGAACTGGTTGGAGGAGCATCCGGCTACCCAAAGAGCTGTGCAGCACAGAAGAATGGCAACAGCCGCGCGGTTCGAGGTCATACCAAAGCATCGATTCATCATTAGCTCTACTCCGTAATCTTGAGGTTGCGTCTGGACACGGTCGTGGTTCGACCACTACGTTGGCGACTGGAAGCCAGCGCGCCAAGTCTATTCCGACTAGCCACATTAAGGCAAATAAGCCTGGATGTCCAGAATCGACCGTTACAAGTGTCACGGAGGCTGCGACTCGGCTCCGTCCAGGTCAATCGCAGACGATGCCGGTGAAGGGTTCGGCTCCCTGGCGCCCTCCAGGCTAAGGTCCGACCAGTTCTTTCCCCTAGCGGTATTGCTCGACCTGGCGGAGGAGGGCTAGTTTGCGCGAAGGAGGCAGAAAGCTGGCCTCGACGGCGTTGGCGGCGAGCTCGCGCATGTGTTCGAGGGTGAAGCCGAAGTGCTGCTGGGCGAGGATGTATTCCTGGAGCAGGTCGGAGCCGAACATGGGCGGGTCGTCGGAGTTGAGGGTGACCATGAGCCCCGAGTCGAAGTAGCGGCGGAGGGGATGCGCGTCCAGCGCGGGGCAGCAGCCGGTGCGGAGGTTGGAGGTGACGTTGATCTCCAGCGGGATCTGGCGTTGGGCGAGCACCTCGAGCAGCTGGGGGTCGTGCTGGGCGGCCAGGGCGTGGCCGATGCGCTCGGCGCCGATGTTGATGGCGGACCAGATGGAGGCGGGGCCGTCGATGGGGCCGCCGGACTCGCCGGCGTGGGCGGTGAGGCGGAGGCCGTTGTCGCGGGCCTCGGCATATAGGTCGCGAAAGAGGGATGCGGGGCCGCGGGCTTCGTCGCCGCCGATGCCGATGCCGACGATGGAGGGGTACTGGGCGCGGAGTTCGGCGGCCTTGCGGAAGACGCGGGCGGCCTGGTCCACGCCGAAGTGGCGGACAGCGTCGATGATCCAGTAGAGAGTGGTGCCGAACTCCTGCTCGCCGCGAAGGCGGCCGCGCTCGATGGCTTCGACGTAGGGCTCGACCTCGACCTTGCGCCAGTAGTAGAGGATGCCGAAGGAGATGTAGACCTCGGCGTGGACGACACCCTGCGCGGCGAGGGCGCGGACCATGGAGTAGGTGATGAGCTCGTAGTCGTCGGGGGTTTGCAGGCGGGAGCTCATGGCCTTGTAGGAGTCCATGAAGCCGAGGAAGTTCTTGTAGGTGTAGAGGGCGCGGGCGTCAGCGAGAGTAAGCGGTGTGGCGTCGTGGCGCTGCGAGAGGGCAACGAGAGTTTCGGGGTCGGTGCTGCCTTCGAGGTGGAGGTGGAGCTCGACCTTGGGGAGATGGCGAAGCCAGGTGGGGATGTCGATTTCGGGTGGCGGCGGTTTGCGGGACATCGTTCTTCAGGGTAGAGCATTTTGCCGCACTCGTGTCGCGGGGAAGGCGGTGCGCGGCGGTGGGTCGGAGATGCTTGACACCTCGCGTATAATTAACTTGGGTCGAGACAGAATCCACCAGCCGCAGGCTTGTGTCTCCCAAAGCTCCAAAGAAACCATAACTCCAGCGTTTTCTAGATCTTGCAAATTATCTCGTTTGTTTTCTGGATCTTGCAAAATCACGAATCTGGTAAGTGGTTTGTTTTGTTTATCATGCACGAAATCGATAGGGGAGGGGGGCATCATTCCGACAGCAATTTCCAGACCTATGATCAGGTACAGGCCTGCAACGAAAGAGGTATCAGCCCACGATCCGGCGGAGCTTTTGATCCGCCGCGTGATGCGAAGGTGGGATAGCCGCCTGGACACCTCCTGTAGAAAATTAGAAGGGAATGAAACGGGCCCCTATCTCCGCGTGTCTGGGTGTGGCTTTGCTGTGTAGTGCTGCTGCGGCATCCGTGGGGCAAACCGGTTCGACGCGCCAGCAAGTCCGGCGACCGGCCAGCGCAAGCAACGCGACGGCGTACCAGGTGCACATCGCTCCGACGACAATGAACGCAGGGAGCACATCGATTGAGATGGGAAGCGACCGGTGGAGCGCGCGCGGATACGACCTGAGAACGCTGATCGCGCAGATCTACGACGTGGATGTCCGGCGGGTCGATCTTGCCGAGGACGGCGGCCAGGACGCCCGCTACGACTTGACGGCATCGTTGCCACGAAGCGTAGGCCAGGACGAGATGCAGCGGCTGCTGGTGGAGGCGGTGGAGCAGAAATTCAGCCTGGAGGTAAAACCGGAGGTCCGGTCGATGCTGGTGTACGTGATGACCGCGCCGAACGGGCCGGGAAGCGGCCTGCATCTGCACGCTCCGGCGGCGCGCGCGGAAGGGCTGGCTAAGCCGATGGCGCTGGACCTGGGAACAGGCACGCTGGAGGATGTGGGCGAGATTCAATTCGAGGGGCGGGATTGCTCAGGCGTCTCGTCTGGCGGAATTACGGCATCGGCGGAGACGATTGATGATTTTCGCCGGACGCTGGAAGGCGACCTGGACCGGGTGCTGCTGGATGAGACGAACCTGACTGGCACCTACGATTTTCGGGTTGGGGGCTACGCCAGCAAGGATGACCTGTTCCAGTTGCTGCACGACCAGTTGGGGCTGGTGGTGAGGCCGGCGGAGCGGAAGGTGACCATATTGAGGGTGCGGCCTCACGGCGAGTTTGCCCACGAGGTCCAGGAAGCTGTGCCGGCCGCTTGAGGCGGGCCGGGGCAGCCCCCACTCACCGCGGATCGCGATTGTAGACATAGACCCAGCAGGATTTGCGGGAGCCGTCGTCGAAGGTGACGACGGTTTTTGTGCGTAGAAAGAGGCTGTCGGTGGGCGAGTCTGGACGGTAGTCTTCGTACGCGTCGAGCGCGGAGAGAGTGGCGGCGTCGGGGACGAGGAAGACTTCGCCGGGGACAGCGGGCGCGGCTGGGTCCGTATCATCGGCCAGGATCGCGCCGGGATATTCGCCGAGGTTGTACAGGCGGGCGCGGATGGTACCGCGGCCGATGGGCTGGAGGCGGCGCGCGGCGGAGGCAATCTCCGCGGGGGCGCGGTCGGGGTGGAGCGTGCCGTAGATAAAGAGGTAGGTGGGCATCGCCGGGGTCTCTAGGAGCTGTGGCCGGCGCATTGCAGCACGCCGAGATATGCAGTCCATGGGCCCACCGCTTCGCGGTATTGGTGCGCCATAATCCTCGAGATCTGGTGCAGGTGAGTGAGGTCATGCACCGCCCATGTCGCCAGAAGCTGCGCCAGCGTAACTGAGCCGAAGGCAGGATGGAGGCCGCTGAGCGCAAGGTCCGCCGGCTGCAGCTTCAAGGCGCGTAGTTCGCGCAGGTTCTCCGACCGCAGATGGGCGAATTCATCCAGCAACTCGCCGAGCGGCTTGCCCTGGCTCTCCCTCGTCTGCGCCAGGCGATCGAATCGATCGAATGTCCGGCTCTCGCCAAACTGGAGAATCATCTTTGCCCGCGGGATCCAGTCCGTGCGCTCGCCATGAATCAGATGACCAATGACATCGAACGCGCTCCAGGTTTCTGCGCCCTCATTGCGCATCGTCCACGCGTCCGGAAGATTTCGCAGAAACGCATTCAGTGTTGCAGGAGTGCGTTCAAGAAGCGATATGGTTTGATTCATATCCTGCCGCATGATGATTCTCGATTCTCAAGAGGAATTCTATCTTGCCTGCACACTCCGCATGGCCGACAACGAAAGGGACGCGGCCGGTTGGCAGCGTCCCTTTGGTTTGCGCGAGTGCAGAAGATGATGTCCTGGGTCGTCGGCCGCGCTCGGCGCAATCTTCTATTACAAAAACAAATGCGGGGACTCTTCCCCTTCGACTTTGCTCAGGGTCAGAATGACAACTGACAACTCACAACTGACCACTACTGTCCGGCTTATTTTGTGTTGACGTGTCGTAAGTTCATTTCCGGCGATGGTTTGGCGTTGTTTCGGGGTGTCCACGATTTGAAAGTGGTTTTGCCGATTTGCGATGCTTCGGGG
>Ga0224557_1001823_pt1 | contig 19491 bp, 22 predicted proteins | sample 714S31014metaG_FD_180677 | JGI IMG/M metagenome (GOLD analysis project Ga0224557, IMG submission 180677) | Peat soil microbial communities from Stordalen Mire, Sweden - 717 S3 10-14 | ecosystem: Environmental > Terrestrial > Soil > Wetlands > Peat | place: Sweden: Norrbotten County, Stordalen...
CAGCTTCCCCGCCAACCTCGAGGACACCAACGTGCTGCGCGTGGTGGTGCGCAACGGGATGTCACGTGACCTCGCCGACCTGCTGATCGCCGACCTCCGGCGCGAGGTCGCCCAGCTCGCCAAATTCAACTCACGCCTGCCGCAGCATCCCGACCGCGCCCACTTTCATCACTGAGGTCACCGGCGAGGCCGGACGGCGGCTGATCAGCTTGCGGGCAGGTCCAGATCGGACCGCACGACATCCCCCTGGGCAACGGCGGCGAGGCCGTCCGAGAGGGCCTTGGCGTCCCAGGCGGCCACGGTGCTCGAGGTCTGTGAGCTGAGCGCCTTCAGGTCCGCGATGACGGTGTTGTCGTCGGTCACCAAGCCGGCGATGTCGGTCTTGGCCTTGCCGGTCGCACCGATGCCCACGATCGTGTTGTCGAAGGTCGTCAGGACGCTGACGTACGCCGACGCCTGGGGGGTGAGCGAGAGGGGGTTGTCACCTGCCGCGGTGAGGTCGGCCTTCCAGGTCTTGTAGGTCGCGTCCACGGCGGCGGCGGCGGACAGGAACGACTGGCCAACCTGGGCCGTCGACGCCGGGGTGGCCGTCGATGCCGGTGTCGCCGTGGCCGCCGAGCTGGAGGAGGAGGCCGGCGAGCCGCCACAACCGACCGCCAGGACCGCAAGCGCCGCCGATGCCAGCGCCGTGATGTGACTCGCCTTCATCTCCCGCCTCCGCGAAGTTCCCCGGTGGCGCCGCGTGAGAGCGGCGCCCAAGCTCCCCATTTGCTGGCGCGAAATGGTACCCGGTCCCGACCCTGGTAGTGTCCGGAGCCTGTGGGCATCACCCTGCCGATCGCGCTCTTCTTCGGAATACTCCAGGGCGCCAGCGAGCTGTTCCCCGTCTCCTCGCTCGGCCACGCCGTGGTGGTCCCAGCCCTCTTCGGCATCGGGGTGCGGGAGAGCAACGCCGATTTCCTCCCCTTCCTGGTGCTCCTCCACATCGGGACCGCCACCGCCCTCATCTGCCTCTACTGGCGGCAGTGGGGCCGGATCGTGGCCGGGTTTGTCCGCAGCGCCGTCACCGGCAAGGTGAGGGGCGGCGACGATCGCCTGGCCTGGCTGCTCGTGGTCGGCACCATCCCGGCGGGGCTGATCGGGTTCATCTTCCAGAAGCCGCTCCAGGCCAACTTCGGCAACCCGCGGCTCGCCGCGGGGCTGCTGATCGTGAACGGCGGCATGCTGCTCGGGGCGGAGATGCTGCGGCGGCGCACGGAGAGGCGGGCCGGGATCGCCCACCGCGACGCCGCGGTCGAGGCGAAGCAGTTCCGGAGCATCGAGGAGATGGGCTTTGGCCGCGCCGCCGTGATCGGCGCCTGCCAGATCGTCGCCCTCTTCCCGGGCATGTCGCGCTCGGGATCGACGATGGCCGGCGGCCTGATCGCCGGCCTCCGTCACGAGGAGGCGGTCCGCTTCTCCTTCCTGCTCGCCACCCCCATCATCCTGGCCGCGGGGCTCCTCGAGGTCCCGTCGCTCGGCGGCACCGCCAACCTCGGGCCCATGCTCGTGGGCGGGGTGGCGGCGGGCCTCACCGCCTACGCAAGTGCCCGCTTCCTGGTCCGATACTTCCGGGTGGGCCGCCTCGATCCGTACGCGTATTACTGCGCCGGGCTGGGAGTGCTCGGCCTCATCCTGCTCCGCTAGCGCCCACGGGGAGACCACCGCATGCCCGACACCGGCCACACCCGCAACCGCACCCTCGCGGCGGTGCTGATCGCAATCGCCGTCATCTGCCTCGCGCTGGCGATCTTCTACTTCACCCAGAAGACCACCTTCCTGGCCGGCTCCCCCGCCAAGATCCAGATCAAGCACGGGCTGCTCTTCGCCGTGCTGGCGGTCGTCTCGGCGGTGGGCGCCAACATCCTCTGGCGCCACGACAGCTGAGGCGACGCCCGGCGTCCGGACCCGCCCGGACGCCAAGATGTGCGCCGTGAAGCGAACCGACGCCCTCACCGGCCAGCTCTCCGAAGCCCTTGGGCTGCTGCGGGGACGGCTGGAGGGACCCCTGCTGCATGCGGTCAAGGCCGCGGTCGCATCCGGGTTCTCCTGGTTCGTGGCCGCCAACCTGCTCGGCAACCAGATCCCCGTCTTTGCCCCTCTGGCAGCGGTGCTCACCGTCCAGGTGACCATCTGGCAGTCGGTCTCCCGGGGGCTGCAACGGGTCGCTGGCGTGATGGTCGGCGTACTGGTGGCGGGCGTCTTCGCACACGTGGCCGGCATCCACGCCTGGTCGATCGCGGTCGTGATCTTCGTCTCGCTGCTGGTGGGCCGGGCGATGCGTCTGGGCACCCAGGGGGCGATCCAGGTCCCCATCAGCGCTCTGCTGGTGCTGGTGCTCGGCGCGACCACCGGGGGGTACGGCTTCGACCGGGTCATCGACACGGCGATCGGCGCCGCCTGCGGGATCCTGGTGAACCTGGCCGTCTTCCCCCGGATCCACCTCGGGGAGGCCAACGCCAGGGTCCGGTCCCTCAGCGAGGGGTTGGCATCGCTGGTGCGGGGCGTCGCCGCCTGGGCGGAGAGAGCTGAGGTCGCCACGACCACTTCGCCACGGGTCCCGGCGCTGACCTCGCCACCGGCTGACACGGCCGCGGCCGCGCCTCCGGAGGAGCCCGACTCGCTTCTGGGCGCGGCCCGGCTGCTGAGCGACCAGGTCACGGCGGCCGCCCGGGCCGTCAGCAACGCGGAGGAATCGTGGCGATGGCACCCGGCGGGCCGGCGGCAGCGCGAGGCGGTCGAGAACCTGCACGCGGCGGTCCCTGTGCTGCAGATGGTCGAACGAGAGGTGCGCGGCATCGCCCGCACGGCCGCCGAGGCCGGGACCAGCTGGGATCTCCCCGGGCCCGCCGCCCAGGCGCTCGCCCGGCTGCTGATCCAGGTCGCGTCCGAGCTGGAGGCATGGTGGCCACCCGACCAGGTGAATGGCGAGACGGGAGCGACCACACCCCGGGGCGAGCTGCTGAGCGCCGATCAGGATGGCCTGTACGAGGCGGTGCTCGAGGCCCTTCGCGGCTCCGGGCCCAACCCCCATGCGGCGGCTGCCGCGGCGGCCATCGCGGTGGACGCCCGTCGCATCCGCGAGGAGTTGAGCGCGACGCCGTCATCCCCGCTCGAGACGCCCGGCTGGCGATCCCTCTTCGGGTAGCCCGCCCGCTGATCACCGGCGCTCCGGCAACATGCGGCTTGCATTTTGAGCTATCGCGATATATCGTTGGCATATCGCAGCAGCATCACCGAGGCCCCCCGACATGAATGACCCCACCGCCGCCGATTGCTTCTCTCAGTTCGGAGGAGAGCCCTGGGCGCGCGCCGCCCGCCGCTTCGCGGCGCGGGCGCGCGGCCTCTCCGACTTCGGCCCCTCCTCCGAGGAGATCCCACCGCCCTTCACGCGGGGCCGCCACCGGGGCGGCTTCGGCGGGCCCCGCGGTCCACGCTCTCCCCTCTTCAACAGCTTCTTCGGCCCGAGCCCGGGCCGGGGGCCCCGCGCGCGCCGGGGCGACGTCCGCGCCGCCATCCTGGCGCTGCTGCGCGAGCAGCCGCGCAATGGCTACCAGATCATCCAGGAGATCGAGAGGCGCAGCGGCGGACTCTGGCGGCCGAGCGCCGGCTCCGTCTATCCGGCCCTGCAGCTGCTCGAGGACGAGGGCTTGATCGAGGGCATCGAGGAAGGCGGACGGCGCGAGCTGCAGCTCACGGACGCGGGCCGCAAGTACGCGGACGAGCACCCCGACGAGCTGGCGGCGCCCTGGGCCACAGTCGCAGACTCCCTCGACCAGGAGGCGCGGTCGCTCTTCGAGATCGTGGCCGCCGTCGGCGCCGCCACCGTCCAGGTCGGCCAGGCCGGCAGCGAGGCCCAGATCGCCAAGGCCCGCCGGCTTCTCTCCGAGACCCGCAAGTCGCTCTACCGGATCCTCGCCGAGGAGGACGCCCTCGATTCCGACGCCAAGGGCTGATCCGACCGACCGACGGCGAGGAGCACCGCTCCGACCCGGACGACGCCGGTACCGGCCACCCGCCGGTCAGGCGGCCGCGACCGCCAGCCACACCACGAAGACGGCATAGGCGGCGACGATCAGGAGACCCATCGGCCGGCGCACCCCGCCCTGCCGGTGGGCGATCAGCAGGGTGACCGCCGTCAGCCCCACGTACCACGCCGCCACCAGCGCGGTCTGGGCTGACGGACCGCCCAGCCCCACCAGCGCCCCCGGCAGCAGCAGCCCGAAGAGCACGTTCAGGCTGTTGCTGTTGAGGGCGATGCTGAGCACCGCCGCCCCGCGCCCCCGGACGGCGAGGTAGACGGCGGCCACCGCGTTGGGCAGGCTGGTCACGGCGGCGAGGATGAGGCCGCCGAGCACGATCTCGGGCACCCCGAAACGGCTGCCGAGGTCGGAGGCAGTGCGCTCCATGATCGCGCTCGCGCCTACGACCACGATCAGCGCGAGCATCGCCGTCACCACGTCGCCGCGGCGAGCCCGGCGAGGGCGAATGGCGGCGTCCAGGTCCCTCTCCTCCTCGACCACCGCGGCGCGAAGCCAGTGGCCCCAGCGTGAACGGGCCGCCAGGCGACGCAGCCCCGGCCGGTTGACCCCGAGCAGGGCCATGTAGTCCAGCATCGCGATGGCGGCCAGCCCCAGTCCCATCCACGCTGGAATCCATCCGAGGACGGTCGCCAGGCAGACGACCGCGACGAACATGGCCACCGAGCCGCCGAGCACGACCACGCGGCGCCGGAACCTGAGGCCCCCCGCCACCAGCGCGCCGAGGCCGAGAAGTGCGGCGAGGTTGAACACGTTGGATCCGATCACGACGCCCGCGCCCACCCGCTGCTGATGGGTGAGCAGGGCGGTGACCGCGGAGGTGATCTCCGGGGCGTCGGCGGCAAGCGCCGCGACCATCCCGAGGAGGGCCTCGGAAAGGCCAAGCCGCTCCCCGACCCGTTCCAGCCGGGAGACCAGCAGCCAGCTGGTGGCCAGGCTCACGCAGGCCGCGAGCAGGAAGAGCGGAGCGCCCACCAGGACCGGCACAGGGACCCTCCCCGAACAACGTGGTGCCGACCAGACTTCCCGGCTCTCCGCGCGTGACTGTATCAAGACGATTGCCCAGCCGGACAGCTGAGCTCCGAGTTGCGCCCCGCCCGCCCAAGGTGCAGCAGCACTAGGCAGCCTTCGACCACCTGCATCTGACGGATTGGCGGAGAGGGGGCCAGGATGAGGGGAGTGATGAAAGCCTTTCGAGCGCTGGGAGCGATCGTGGCCGGAGTCGCGGCGCTCGGCGCCGGGCAGGCGCTGGCCGCGGGCCTCAACGCCTCCGGGCAGAGCCTGGGCAGCGGGCAGCAGGTGGTGTCCGCATGCACCTCGGACACCCTGCTGGTAAGCTACACCACCGCGTACTTCGCGTCCGCCGGTAGCGGCGGCGGGTACGAGGTCACCGACGTGACGGTCAGCGACACCGCCCCGACCCCCGACCTCGCGGCGTGCGCCGGCCAGCCCTACCGGGTGACCCTGCTCGGGACCGGCGGCACCTCGCTCGGAGAGGTGACCGGCACCGTTCCGAGCCAGGCGACGAGCTTCTCCCCCGCCACCGGCTTCGCCTCCCCTCCGGCCGCCTCGGCCGTGACCGGGGTATCCCTGGTACTGGGCGGTTAGCAGAAGGCTGACCCCGCCGCGACGCCCACCCGCCCCGGACCGGCGCCCCCCGCCCCGCACGACCGCCAGCATCGCATCGCGAACCGAGCGATCGGAGATCCGGTTGACGGAGGCGTGACCGCCGTTACCGGCATGGTGGACGGGTGACGGCGACGAAGCGAGCCTCTAACGCTTTGTGAGCGCCAAATGGGGCAGATGCACTATGCCCCGATGAGGCACCCTCCCCGACAGGCGGGTGCGCCAGATTGTGGTTCACCAACCTGCGAACGCAGGGTCGAGGAGCTAGGAACGACATGAAAAGGATCATCGGAGCTGCGGTGGCGGGCGTCCTGGCCTTCAGCGGCGTCTACGCCCTGGCGGCGGGCCTCAGCGTCAGCAGCAACACCCTGGGTGCGGGGGTGTCGGTGGTCACCTCCTGCACGGCCGACACCCTCACGGTGAGCTACAGCCCGCTGACCTACACGGCAGCCCTGCCGGGCTACACGCTCACCGCCGTGACCATCACCGACAACACCGCCGCCCCCAACTGGGCAAAGTGCGACGGTCTGGCCTACAGGGTGACCCTGGAAGGGGCCACCAACAACCAGCTGGTCGAGACCACCGGCACGGTGCCGACCCTCGGCGCCGCCAAGGGATCCTCGTTCACGACCACCGCCTTCGCACCGGAGAGCGCCGCCCTCGTGACCGGCGTCGCCGTCGTCATCGGCGGCTGATACCCCCCTTTGCTCTCGCCGACGGGTCCTGCGGTCCACCGATCGCAGGGCCCGCTGGCATTCCCACAGGCGAAATGAGAGATGCCTAGGACCCGCACCCTGCTTCGGTTCCTCGCCGCCGCCGCGGTGCTCGCGGCGGGTTCGGCCGTGGTCGGTCGTGCCGCAAGCCTGCCGACCTCCAGCCACACCCTCGGCGCCGTGTCAGCAGCGGTGCCGACCTGCCCCAGCGGGTCGGTGACCGTGGGCACCACCAATGCAGGGGGCAACATCTCCCAGCTCACCCTGACCCTGACGTCCTGCGCAGGCGCCCTCGACGGCGACGTCCTGTACGCGGTGCTCGACGACACGAGCTCGGCGACCCCTTCCATCGGCGACGGGAAGTGCACCCTCACCGGGACGCCGCCGGGCTGCTCGATCACGATGACCGTGACCTACGGCGCGGCGGACAGCTATTCTCTCGAGGTCGTCGCCCGACCCGCCACGACGGGAACGACGTCCTCGAGCGCCGACGGGCTCAGGCTCGTCTCCGACTACCTCACCCTCCGAACATGCGCCACGACCGCCCAGGGCCCGCCCACAACGTGTTAGGCCGTCACCCGGTGGATGGCTCGCCATCAGCCCGGCGGATCACGGAACTGCTCGGCTCCCTGCGCAGACCGGTGAACGTCATCTTCGCGGTGGTACTTGTCGCGGTGGTGTCGGTGTGGTGGGTGGTCCTGAGGCCGACCTCGTTCCTGGGCGGCCCGGCCACCTTCGTCACCGTCAAGGGCACCTCGATGCTGCCCACTCTGAAAACGGGCGATTTCGTGCTGGCCGAGGCCCAGCCAACCTACCGAGTCGGCGATCTCGTCGTCTACCGCGTGCCCAAGGGTCAGATCGGTGCCGGCGACGACCTCATCCACCGGATCGTGGCAGGCAACCCGACGACCGGATTCACCCTGAAGGGTGACAACAACCCCGCCCCCGACCCCTGGATCGTGCCGAGGAGCGACGTCCTCGGGAAGGAGGCACTGGCCGTCCCCGGCCTGGGCAACTCACTCCTCGTCATCCGCAGCCCCCTCTTCGCCGGACTGGCGGCCGCGCTCATCGCCATGTGGCTGGTGATCAGCCCGCCCGGCTGGATGCGCCCTCGCAGGCCGCCCATCCCCGGAGCAGGGGCGACCCCGCCCGCCGGCCCGGCGGAGCGGCTCCGCCCACCCCGCCCCAAGCCCTGAGAGGAAGGGCTAACCCTGCTGCCCTCCCTCCTCCGGGGGCGACGGGGGCGCGACGACGCGGGGTCGGGTGCGGGCGAGGGCAGGCAGCCGGCCGGGCAGGGCAACCACCGCCAGCAGGGCTGCCGCCGCGGCCACCAGGGCGCCGGTCAGGAGGGCCAGGTCCATGCCGCTGAGGAAGGCGGTTCGCGCCCAGCCGGCGAGCATCTCCCCGGCCATCCCCCCCTCGCGCGCGGCGACGTCGAGCGCACCACCGACCGACCCGAGGATCGTGCTCTCGACGTCAGCCGGAAAGTGGTACGGGGCCAGGGCGGCAACCATCCGACCCTGGTAGCGGGTCGCGAACTGGCTGCCGATCACGGCAACGCCGAGCGCGCCCCCGATCTGCAGAAAGGCGCTGTTGGTGGCGGCGCCGATCCCGGTGTGGTCGGCGGGCAGCGAGCCCATGACCGAGGCCGTGACCGACGGGATGACGAGCGCCGCGCCGACGCCGAGCATGATCATCCCGGCGAGGGTGCCCACGTAGGTGGTGGTCACGGTGGCTCCGGAGATCTCCCAGAGTCCGGCGGCGATGAGCAGCAGGCCCGCTCCCACCACCAGCTTGGCGCCGAAAGCCCGGTCCAGGAGGCTCGTGAAGGGCGCCACCAGGATGATCGAGCCCGCCGCGGGCAACAGCCGGATCCCCGTCTGGAGGGCCGTGTAGCCCAGATCGAACTGGAGGAACTGGGTCAGGACGAAGAGGGCTCCGAAGAGCCCGAACATGACCATGCTGACCGACACGACGGCGACGGAGAACTCCCGGTTGCGGAAGAAGCTGAGCCGCAGCATGGGCTGGGACGCGAAACGCTCCCACACCGCGAAGCAGACGAGGACGGCAACACCCGCGATGCCGGCGCCGATGACCGTGGGTGAGGACCAGCCATGGACCGGCGCGTCGATGATCGCCCAGAGCAGCAACCCCAGCCCGGACATGGAGAGCAGCGCACCGAGGACGTCGGGCCGGCCTGCCTCCGGGTTCCTGGAGTTGGGGACGAAGGGGAAGGCCAGGAAAAGGGCCACGGCCGCGATGGGCACGTTGATCAGGAAGACCGAACCCCAGCTGAAGTGCGCCAGGAGCAGGCCCCCGATGATCGGACCGAGAGCGACCCCCGCACCGGTGGTCGCCGCCCAGAGGCCAAACGCCCGCTGCCGTTCCCGGGGATCGGTGTACATGCTGGTGATGAGCGCCAGGGTGGAGGGCATGATCAGCGCTCCCCCCACGCCCATGCTCGCCCGGGCGGCGATCAACATCCCCACCGAGCCGGAGAAGGCGGCCCACGTCGAGCAGGCCGCGAAGCTCACCAGCCCGGCGATGAACGTCCACTTACGGCCGAAGCGGTCGGCCACGCTCCCCGACACGAGGAGCAGACCGGCGAAGACCAGGACGTAGGCATCGACGATCCATTGCAGGTCGGTCGAGGTGGCGCCGAGGTCGCGCACCAGCGTCGGGAGGGCGACGTTCAGGACGGTGTTGTCGAGGGTGACGATGAGGAGCGACAGACAGAGGACACCGAGGGCCACCCAGCGTCGCCTCGGCCGGAGCGGCGAGGTCGTCGCCCCCCGCCTGCGGACGTTGTCCCCGACCTCCTGGACTTCATCCCCCCGGCCCGGGGCATCGGCCACCCGGTTCGCTAGGCTCACCTGCTCCATCCCTCATTAACGCATCGCGATTTGCGTTAGTATATCGGCGCAGCACCACTAACGCAAGGCAAGTAGCGATAAGGCACAGATAACGCAAGGCAAGTAGCGATAAGATGCCCGCCATGGAGGTCCAGGCAGCGCGCCAACCGGTGCGCAGGACCGGGGGCAGGAGTGCCCGGGTCCGAGCCGCGGTCATCGACGCCACCCTGGCCGCCCTCCTCACCCGCGGCCTCGACGACCTCTCGATCACCGAGATCGCCCAGCAGGCCGGGGTGCATCCCACCACCATCTACCGCCGGTGGGGCGGCCGGTCGAACCTGGCGCTGGACGCGGTCCTGAGCGGGACCGAGGCGGAGATCCCGCCCCCGGACACGGGCTCCCTTCGCGGCGACCTGCTCGCCGTCATCCGGGGGATCTTCCCCTTCCTCCGCACCCCCCTGGGGGAGCTGCTGGTGCGCCTCGCCCTGCGGCGCGACCTCCCCGAGTACGAAGCCGCACGGGGGGGATACTGGGCCCAGCGGTTCCGGGCCGGGGCCGCTCTGTTCGAGCGGGCCAGGGCCCGTGGCGAGCTGCGCGCGGACGTGGACCCCGTCCTCGCCCTGGAGACGCTGGTCGGCCCGATGTACGTGCGCATGCTGATGACCGGGGAGCCCCTCGACGACGCCCTGCTGGTGCGCTGCGTGGACCTGGTCCTGGACGGCATCGCGGCGCAGCCGCGGTAGGGGCGGCGACCTCCACCCCTACAATCCGGGCCATGGGCCGGGTGATCCACCTCCGCGTGCGCGGCCTGGACCCCCGGCGCCGGGGGCTGGACAGCCTGGAGCAAGCGGCGTGAGGGCGGTCGTCCAGCGTGTGCGCCACGCCCGCGTCCTGGTGGGATCGGGCGGTCAGGAGGTCGACCCGGCCGCTGGGACCCGCCCGCCGGCCGCCGCCGTGCCGGAGACCCGGGTGACCGGCGAGATCGGCCCGGGCTTCTGCGTGCTGCTCTCGGTCGGCCCCGGTGACACCGAGGCAACCGCGGACCGCCTCGCCGAACGGATCGCCCAGCTGCGCATCTGCGCTGACCCGGCGGGCCGGATGAACCTCGACCTCCATCAGATCGGGGGCGAAGTGCTGGTGGTCAGCCAGTTCACCCTGCACGCGGACGCCTCCGGCGGCCACCGGCCGAGCTTCCTGGGAGCGGCTCCACGCGACCAGGCCCGGCGCCTCTACGAGCGGTTCGGCGCGACCCTGGCGGGCCTGGGACTACCCGTCGCCTACGGCGAGTTCGGCGCCATGATGCAGGTCGAGCTGGTCAATGACGGCCCGGTCACGCTCGTCCTCACCAGCGGAGAGGCTGGCTGGTCGGCCGACGCAGGCTAGGACGCCGGGTGGCGCTCAGGCGGAGCGGCGCGTCCTCAGCACGGCGAGCTGCTCCTCCTCGCCTCCGCTCCCGGCGTAGCGGAGGAGCTCCGGCGGCCGTCCGCCGGTGCCCGCGGGGCTCCGGAAGCGGGCCACGCGGAGACGGAGAGCGGCCACCTCGGAGTCGCGGACCGGCTTGAGCACACCGCCGTCGCGCAGCTCCTGGACGCGGCGGCGGAAGGTGCGTTCGCTCCCTTCCGGGCCGCCGTGGAGAGCGATATAGAGCCGGAGCAGGTCGTCGCCGGTGAAGACCTCGCCGAGCAGCCCGACGGCTCCTGCCACATGGCGGGACTCGGAGCGCAGGTGCCCCAGGGCCGCCTTGAGGGCGGCGGAATCGGGGGCATCGAGCCTCAGTCCCCGGCCGGGCAGGCTCCAGACGGCAGGCCGGACAACCTCTGCGTAGGGGACGGTGGCGTAGTACCAGACCGTCACCGCTCGGGCGCGGCCACCCGGGGCGTCGTCGATACCGACCAGGTGGAGACGGCCTCCCCGACCCTTGCGGCCTGCTTCCAGCCGCATCCCGGCCTCCTCCACAGCCCGCGCCCCGGCCGTTTCGAAGCTCTCCCGGGCGTCCAGCTCGGCCTTGGGAAGCCCCTGCCGGAGAGTGAGGACGTGGAGAGCCCGGTTGGCCGCCGTCTCGGGGCTCGGGTCAAAGCCGAATACCGCCACGGTCACCCCCAGGGACGCCTGCGCCTTGGCCATCGCCGAAGAACCTCCGTCGTTTCGGGCGATGATGACACGAACTTGGGGCTCCCGGAGCGTCTTGTGGCGGCTTCGTTGCGGCGGGCGGCCTGACCGATCGGGACCGGCGGCGGACCGGCCCCCAGCGGGCGGCGGTGGGCGGAGCAGGACTCGAACCTGCGGCCTTCTCGGTGTAAGCGAGACGCGCTAACCAGCTGCGCCATCCGCCCCGGGCCCGACTCTAACGGCTGCGGCCGGCGGCCACCTCCCGAACCCCGCCCGTCTCATCGCCCACCAGCACGACGTCGGCGATGCCCAGGAAGAGGCCGTGACCGACCAGACCGGGCACCGCGTCCAGCCGGCGGGCCAGCCCCTCGGGGTCGGAGATGAGATCGAAATGGCCGTCGCCCAGGAGGTTGCCCGAGTCGCTCACCTGGGGTCTGCCTCGGGCGTCCGTGCGCAGGCTGAAGGGGGCGCCACACGCCTCCAGGGCCGCCAGGGTGGCGTCCGATCCGAACTGGAGGATCTCGACGGGGACCGGCCCCCTGAGCTGGTCCACCATCTTGCCGGCGTCGGCGACCACCACGAACCGCCGGGCGGCGACGGCCACCAGCCGCTCCCGAACGTGAGCTCCTCCGCCTCCCTTGATGAGGCGGGATTGGGGGTCGATCTGGTCCGCACCGTCCACGGCGAGATCGAGCCCCCGGCGGTCGAGCTCCACCAGCTGGATGCCGAGCTCCTCCGCGAGGTGGGCACTCGCCTGGGAGGTCGCGACCGCCTGGAGGCGGAGCCCGGATCGCACCGCCTCCCCGGCCGCCACGATGAAGAAGTGGGCGGTGGAGCCGGTGCCGAGGCCGACGCGCATGCCATCGCTCAGCAGCCGGGCGGCGGCCCGCCCCGCCGCCTCCTTGGAACGTTCGGCACTCATGGTCGCCGAGGAGCCTACCAGTCCGGGGTGCCGATGGCGGCACGCACAGGTGCCCTGACGATGACCCGTGCGTCGGGGGTTCCGGAACCCTACCTCAGGAGACCAGTCGGCCCTTCAGCCGCATCTCGTCGCGACCCGGCAGGCAGCCGAGCGGCTGGCGCATGAAGCGCTCCTGGGCGGCGAAGATCGCCTCCACCAGGTCGGCGGAGTTGGCCTCCGGGGAGACCGGCACCCCACGCCGGCGCAGCTGGGCCATCACCCGCGGCGGCAGCGGCTGGCCGCGCAGGTTCATCTCCTCGATCTCGATCAGGAGCCCGTCGAGCTCGCAGAGGACCTCACGGCGGCGAGAACGGTAGGTATCCGTCTCGGGAGCCCACTGCAGCTGGTTGAGAACACGGTTTCGGACGAAGGTGGCCATGACTGCTCCCTGGAGTGCCGCCTGCCCGGTGGATGGTGGGATGTGGGGATGGAGTCATCCGGGTGGTTGGGCGTTCCAAGTTGCGATGGTATCCAAGCGGACGGTGCTTGGCTAGTGGTTTGGCCCGATTGGCTCGGAACTCGTCAGGATCGGCGAGAACTCGGCGACCATCCGCCGGAGGCTGGGATCAGCCTCTGACAGCGATCCGCCCAGTGCCTTCGCCAGCGCCACCGCCAGGTCGTCCGCCACCAGCTCTGGGGTGAGACCGGTTGCGCCCTCCCGCTCCATCGAGGTGACCCCGGCGCCCGCGATCCCACAAGGGACCACCTGCGCGAACCAGGCAAGGTCATTGCAAACGTTGAGGGCCACCCCGTGTTGGGTGACCCCGCTCGCCAGCTTGACCCCGATGGCGGCCAGCTTGCTCGGGCCCACCCAGGCACCGGTGAAGCCGGGCCGGCGCACGGCCGTGACGCCGTGGAGCAGCGCGGTGGCGATCAGCGCACCCTCGAGCGCCCGGACGTAGGCGATGACGTCGCCCCGCCCCGGGGCGCCCGGAATGGGGAAGGCACCGGCGAGCCGGACGATCGGGTAGGCAACCAGCTGGCCCGGCCCGTGGAAGGTGACCGAGCCACCCCGGTCGACCTCGACGCACTCCGCTCCGAGCGCGCGGAGAGCCGAGGGACCAGCTCCCAGGTGGGTGTCCTCCGCGTTGCGCCCCACCGTGTAGACAGGCGGGTGCTCGAGGAGGAGGACGCAATCGTCGATCTCGCCCGCGGCCCGGGCCGCGGCCAGCCGCCGCTGCAGCTGCCAGGCCTCCTGGTAGGGGACGGTTCCCAGCCAGAGCCGCCGCAGGGGTCGGGAGGCCTCCGCGATCGGCTCCGGCCGGCCCGAACCCAGGCTGCCCCGCGCGACCGGCGAGACGCCCATCCCGGTTCAGACCGCCGCGGCGGCCACCACCTGGCCGGCGGCGTGATAGCTGGAGCGGACCAGCGGCCCCGACTCCACGTGGGCGAAGCCGAGACCGAGGCCGTAGGCCCTCAACTCGGCGAACTCGTCCGGGTGCCAGAAGCGGATCAGCGGGTGGTGCTTGAGCGAGGGGCGGAGGTACTGGCCGATGGTCACGATCTCGACCTGGTGCTCGCGGAGGTCGCAGAGCAGCCGGTGCACCTCGTTGACGTCCTCCCCCAGGCCGACCATCAGCCCGCTCTTGGTCCGCGACCGGGGCGCCATCTCCTTGGCGGCGCGGAGCACGGAGAGCGAGCGCCGGTACCCCGATTTGGGCCGCACCCTGGGATAGAGGCGGGCCACCGTCTCCATGTTGTGGTTGAAGATCTCCGGTTCCTCGGCGGCCACCGCGCGCACCGCGTCGAAGTCGCCCTGGAAGTCGGGGGTGAGCACCTCCACGCTGGTCCCCTGTGCCTGCCTCCGGATCTCCCGGATGGTGGCGGCGAAGATCGAGGCACCCCCGTCGGGCAGGTCGTCGCGATCGACCGAGGTCACCACCGCATGGCGGAGGCCCATCCGGGCGACCGCCTCCCCGACCCGGCGCGGCTCGTCCGCGTCGACGTCGCCGCCCCGGCGGCCGCTCTTCACGGCGCAGAAGGCGCAGGCCCGGGTGCAGGTGTCACCCAGGATCATGAAGGTGGCCGTGCCGGAGTTCCAGCATTCGCCGAGGTTGGGGCAGCGGGCCTCCTCGCAGACGGTGACCAGCTGCTTCTCGCGCATCAGCGACGAGACCTCGGTGACTCCGGCACCCACCGGGGCACGGACCGTGAGCCACGGCGGGCGCCGATCCACGCCCTCGGGGAGGAGCCGCTGCCAGGTCGGTCGTTGGTCGGGGCTCCGGGCCGGGGCGGGGGCGCTGCCGACGGGGACGAGCGGGATCTGCTGCATCACCTGCCGTCACGTTACCCCACGCGGCAGGTCGCGTGGCTGCCCCCCTTTCGGTCGGCCCAACGCCAGGCGCACAATCAGGGCGATGGCCACCGTCGGCGTCCCCGTCAACGAGCCCGTCCGGACCTATTCGGCCGGTTCGGCCGAGCGGGCTCACCTTCGCAGAGCCCTCGCGGGGCTTCAGACCTCACCCCGTGCCCTGCCGATGCACATCGGGGGCCTGGCGGTCGAGGGTTCCGGCCCCGGCCTCACGGTGAGCGCCCCGCACCGGCATGCCCAGGAGCTGGGACACCTCCAGCAGGCGACGGTGGCGGATGTGGAGGCTGCCGTCGACGCCGCCCTCCGGGCCGGCCGAGATTGGTCGCACACCACCCTCGAGGAGCGGGCCGCGGTCTTCCTGCGTGCCGCCGAGCTGCTCTCCGGACCCTGGCGCGACCGGGTCAACGCGGCGACCATCCTGGGCCAGAGCAAGTCCGTCCAGCAGGCCGAGATCGATGCCGCCTGCGAGCTGATCGACTTCTGGCGGTTCAACGTCCACTACGCCTTCCGGCTCCGGGAGGATCAGCCGATCAGCACGACCGGGGTCTGGAACCGGACCGAGCTGCGCCCCCTCGAGGGGTACGTGGTCGCGATCACCCCGTTCAACTTCACGTCGATCGCCGGCAACCTGCCGACGGCGCCCGCGCTGATGGGCAACGTGGTGGTCTGGAAGCCGTCGGTGACCTCGATGCTGGCCGCGAGCGCCATCATCGAGCTGCTGGAGGAGGCGGGCCTGCCTCCCGGGGTCATCAACATGGTGACCGGCCACGGCGCCGGCCCCCTCGACGCCGCCATCTCCCACCCCGCTCTGGCCGGAATCCATTTCACCGGCTCGACCGAAACCTTTCGGGGGCTCTGGCGCCAGGTCGCCGGCAACCTCGGCACCTACCGCACCTACCCGCGACTGGTGGGTGAGACCGGTGGCAAGGACTTTGTCCTCGCCCATGAGAGCGCCTCGCCGGAGGCTCTGCTGGTCGGGCTCCTGCGCGGCGCCTTCGAGTACCAGGGCCAGAAGTGCTCGGCGGCCTCCCGCGCCTACATCCCCCGCCGCCTCTGGGAGGAGCTGCGGGGACCGCTCGCCCGCGAGACGGAGGCGATCCCGATGGGTGACCCGTCCGACTTCTCGAACTTCATGGGGGCGGTCATCGACGAACCCGCCTTCCGAAGGCACGAGGCGGCGCTCAAGGCGGCGGCCGCGGATCCCGCCCTCGAGATCGTCGCCGGCGGTACGTGCGACTCCAGCACCGGCTGGTTTGTCCGGCCCACGATCATCGCCACCCGGGACCCACACCACGAGCTTCTGGCGCGGGAGCTGTTCGGCCCCATCCTCACCGTCCACCCCTACGACGGCGACTGGGAGAGCGTGCTCCGGCTGGTCGACGAGACCTCCCCGTACGGGCTGACGGGCGCGATCTTCGCGACCGAACGGCGTGCGATCGACACGGGGATGCGCGCCCTCCGCCACGCCGCCGGCAACTTCTACGTCAACGACAAGCCGACCGGGGCGGTGGTCGGCCAGCAGCCCTTTGGCGGAGCCCGCCAGAGCGGGACCAACGACAAGGCCGGCTCGGCGCTCAACCTGCTGCGCTGGGCATCGGCCCGCTCACTCAAGGAGACCTTCGTCCCCGCCACCGACTGGCACTACCCCCACATGGAGCCGGACTGACCGCCCTCCGCGGTCGGCTGCCCAGCACCCACCCCCCTTCCTTCAGAGCCGTTTTGGACTTTCGTGTCCCAAACCGGTCTGGACACACACCGGGGCCGAGCCGGGTCACCCGATCGAGCGGCGGACGTACTCCTCGAAGCTGGTGGGCGAGCGGCCGAGCAGCCAGCCGAGGACGTTGGGGTTGCCGGTGATCCCGTACCGCCCGTAGTGGTCGAAGAGCCGGACCATGGCGTCGCGCCGCCAGTCGTCCTCCTCCGTCGGAGGGGTGTCCGGGGCGGCCGACGGGCCGCCGATCGAGAATGCATGCGCCACCGGAACCTGCTCGGCCGTCACCGGGCGCCCCGTGATCGTGGCGATGGTGGCGGCCAGCTGGCGCGCACTGACGTAGTCGTCGCCGCAGAGCTCGTAGGTGGCGTGGTGGTGCTTGGGGTCCGTGACGACCAGTGCCGCCACCTCGGTGACGTCCTCGAGGTCCACGTGAGCGAGCGGGGTGTCGACGGCATACGGCTGGGTCAGCACGCCCCTCTCCACCACCCGCCTCACGTCGATGTTCTGCATGTAGTGCATCGGCTGCAGGATGGTGAAGGGAATCCGGGAGAGCAGCACCATCCTCTCGACGGCGAGCTTGGCCTGATGGTTGAGCAGCGGCTCGAGCTGGGGATGGGTGACGGAGAACTGCACGAAGTGGGCGACCCCGGCCCGGCGGGCGGCCGCGACCATCGCATGTCCCATCTCGGCCTCGCGCGGGTGCATCGGCGGTCCGATGTGGATCACGGCCTCGACACCGTCGACCGCAGCCGCCACCGCGCCGGGGTCGAGCATGTCCCCCGTCACCGTCTCCGCCGCGCCGATGTCGGTGAGCTGTTCCACACCCGGGGCGACGTCGAAGGCGCGCACCGCGTACCCGCGCCGGACCAGAGCGGGGATGAGGCTGCGGCCGGTGCGACCGGCGGCGGCGGTGACCAGGATCACGTCGACGCCCCCTGATCGAGGGGCGCCGCCTGCCCCGGCGTGCCGCCGCCCCACCCGGCACGGGCCGGCATCGGCCGGGCGAGCCCGCCCGCCCAGGGGTCGTCGCTGCCCGGGACCACGGGCCGAGGCGGGTCGCCCACCATCAGGTGAGCCTCCCCGCTCTCGATGGCAAAGGCGATGGTCGTGGCGACCAGCTCGGGCGGGTCGGCCGGGAACCTCCGGGGCCCCCCGGCGAAGTGCCCGGCACGGAGGCTCTGGTGAAACTCGGTTTCGGTCACCGACGGGTAGACGACGGAGACGATGACGCCGGACTCGGCGAGCTCGATCCGTCCGATCTGGGAGAGAAGGTTCAGCGCCGCCTTGGTGGCCGAGTAACCGCCCAGACCGGGGAAGAGCCGCAGCGAGGTCGCGGAGCTGACGTTGACGATGGCGCCCCCGCCGTGGGCCCTCATCGAGGGGACCACCGCCTGCATGGCGACCAGCGGAGCGATCACGTTCAGCTCGAAGACGGCGCGGAGGTCGTCGGCTCTCAGCTCCAGGAGGGGCACGTGCAGCCCCTGGCCGGCGTTGTTGACCAGGATGTCGACGCGCCCGTGGACGTCCAGGCAGCGGGCCACCAGGTGCCCGAGCTGGGCCGGGTCGGTGACGTCAGTGGTCACCGCCAGTGCTCCGGGGAGCTCGGCGGCGAGCGCCTCCAGCCGGTCGGTCCGCCGGGCGGCGAGCACCACGCGCGCTCCGCGACCGGCGAGCAGGCGGGCGGTCGCCGCCCCGATGCCCGACGAGGCGCCGGTCACGATCGCGACAGAACCGTCGATCCTCATCGGGCCGCTCCTCCGAGTGGATGCATCAGCGCGCCGGAGCTCCACGCCGGCTCAGCGGCCGACCCCCACCAGGTAGATCACCAGGATGATGAGGATCACCACCATCACCAGGCCGGCGTACCAACGCCAACCGTGAGCCCGCATCAGAGCAGGGTAGCGCTCTCGTCCAACCCCTCGAGCTGACCCCTGACGTCCTGGAGGAAGCGGGCCGCCTGGAGCCCATCGTTGAGCCGGTGGTCGAAGCTCATGCCGAGATTCATGATCGGCCGGATGGCGATCATGTCGTCCACGACCACGGCGCGCTTGACCACCGCGTCCATGGTGAGGATCGCCGCCTGAGGCTGGTTGATGATGGCCTGGGTCATCACCGCCCCCAAGGCGCCCGTGTTGTTGAGGGTGAAGGTGCCACCCTGGATCTCGTCGAGCTTGAGCCGGTTGGCGCGGGCGCGGTTGCCGAGGTCGGCCATCGCCTGGGCCAGGCCGGCGATGCTCAGACGGTCGGCGTTGCGCAGCACCGGCACCACCAGGTTCTCCTCGAGGGCGACGGCGATGCCGAGGTTGATGTCGTGTTTGAGCACGAGCCCGGCCTCGCTCCACTGGGCGTTGAGGGTGGGCCGGCGGCGCAGCGCCTCGACCACCGCCCGGGCCACGAAGGGGAGGTAGGTGAGCGAGATCCCGTAGCGCTCGCGGAAGGCGGCCTTGCTCATGTCGCGCAGGCGCACCACCCGGGACATGTCCACCTCGACCATCAGCCAGGCGTGGGGCGAGGTCTGGCGGCTGCGGACCATGTGGTCGGCGATGGCCCGACGGACCGAGGTCATGGGCAGGAGCTGGTCGCCCTCCTCGGTCGACGCGGAGGGCGACGCCGGCGCCCCGGCGGGCGCCGGGGAAACGGGCGCGGCGGCCGGGGACGGCCCGGGGTACTCCGACGAGCGCGCAAATGCCGGTGCCGGTGCCGCCGGCGTGGCCGGCCCGGCGGCGCGAGCGGCCTCGTCCCGCCTCTGCACGTGATCCAGGACGTCCTTCTTGGTGACCCGACCGCCGATGCCGCTCCCGGTGATCTGGGAGAGGTCGACGGCCTGCTCGCGGGCCAGCATCCGCACCGCGGGGGTCACGTGCTGGTGGGCGGCGCCATTGGCGTCGGCGCCGGCGATCGCGGCCGGGGAGGTCTCGGGAGCGGAGGTGGCCGGCCCGGCCGGCGCTGCGGCCGCCACAGGGGCAGGCGCGGCGGGTGCAGCTTCAGGTGCGACGGCAACAGCGGCCTCGGCGACGGCGGCAGCCGGCGGTGCCTCGACAGCAGCCACCGGGGCTGGGCCGGCCACGGGAGCGCCGGCACCCTGCTCGATGGTGCAGATCGGCTGCCCCACGCTGACCACCGAAC
>Ga0224557_1001824_pt1 | contig 19476 bp, 17 predicted proteins | sample 714S31014metaG_FD_180677 | JGI IMG/M metagenome (GOLD analysis project Ga0224557, IMG submission 180677) | Peat soil microbial communities from Stordalen Mire, Sweden - 717 S3 10-14 | ecosystem: Environmental > Terrestrial > Soil > Wetlands > Peat | place: Sweden: Norrbotten County, Stordalen...
ATCGTTGCCTGCAGAAGACGCGCATCACCAAGCTCTTTACCTTCTCGGGGCTGAAGCGCATTGAGACTACCGAGACAACGATGGGCGATATCGTGGCGGTGGCCGGCGTTGAGGGCATCACCATCGGCGAGACCATCACCAGCGTCGAGAATCCGTCGCCACTGCCGCTGATCGTGATTGATGAGCCGACCATCGCCATCCAGTTCAGCGTAAATAATTCGCCATTCGCAGGCCGCGAGGGCCAATACGTCACAAGCCGCAACCTGCGCGAGCGCTTGGAAAAGGAATTGCTGACGAACGTGAGCATCCGGGTTGAAGAAACCGGCTCGCCCGACAGCTTCAAGGTGCTGGGCCGCGGTGAACTTCAGTTGGCAATCCTGATCGAGATGATGCGTCGCGAGAGTTTCGAGCTGATGGCAGGTCGGCCGGAGATCGTGACAAAGATGGTGGACGGCGTTCGCATGGAACCGGTCGAACACCTGACCGTCGATGTACCGGAGCAGCATACCGGCGTTGTGATTGAAAAGCTCGGGCCACGCAAAGGCGAGATGACAAAGATGCATAACCACGGCTCGGGGCGCGTCCGCATGGAATTTCGCGTACCCAGCCGTGGACTTATCGGCTTGAGGAGCGAGATGCTGACGGAGACGCGTGGAACGATCGTGATGAACGCGCTGTTCGACGGCTACATGCCATACCAGGGCGAAATCCCCCAGCGGCCCACGGGCGCGTTGATTTCTGATCGCCAAGGCACGACCACAACCTATTCATTGAACGGACTGCAGGAGCGCGGGAGCCTGTTCGTGAGCGCAGGCGTTGAAGTCTATGAGGGCATGATCGTTGGTGAGCACTCGCGCGACAACGATCTCGATGTGAATGTGGTCCGCGAAAAGAAGATGACCAACATGCGCGCTTCAAGCGCCGATGAGGCCATCCGGCTGGTGCCGGTGAGGGCTCTCAACCTGGAGCAGGCAATCGAGTTTATTGCTGAGGATGAAATGGTCGAGGTTACGCCCAAATCGCTGCGGTTGCGGAAGAGAATATTGCAACAGAACCGCCGGCCCAAACGTTGGGAAAAAGGGGAACAGCAGTAAGAGCTGTTTTCGATCCATCCTCAAAGGCGATCCCGGGGCCTTTCATGAGCCAAACGATCCTTACCGAGCGGCTTCTGCTGAGGCGATGGCGCGACGAAGATCGCCTGCCGTTCAGCAAGATCAATGCCGATCCGCGTGTGATGGAATTCATGCCGGCGTGCCTGTCCCCTGTAGAGTCAGATGCCCTGATTGCACGCATTGAAGATCATTTCGACGTCAACGGCTTTGGGCCATTCGCGGTTGAATTGTTGGAGAGCAAGTCTCTGGTTGGTTTTGTGGGACTCTTCATTCCGTCCTTCGAGGCTCACTTTATGCCAGCCGTGGAAATCGGCTGGCGTCTCGCGGCTGATCAGTGGAGGCGAGGACTTGCCTGCGAAGGAGCGCGGGCGGTGCTTCGCCAAGGCTTCGAGACGCTTGGCCTTGATAGCGTTGTTTCGTTTACCGTGCCGGCGAATTTACGCTCTCGTCGTGTGATGGAAAAGATCGGAATGACTCACGATCCCGCAGATGACTTCGATCATCCCAAATTGCTTGAAGGCCATACGCTTCGACGTCATGTGCTATATCGGCTGAGTTCACCGCGCTAGAGACGCCGCTTCGCTTCCAGAACCCGGTCCAGCGCTTCCTCTGCAGTCGATCCCGTCGCAGACAAATGTCCCATCTTTCTGCCCGCGCGTGGTGCGTGCTTCTCATAGAGGTGCAGGCGGACCCCGGGTACAGCAAGCGCGGCGGCAAAGTCCGGTTCGCGATTGAGCCAGACTTCGCCAAGCAGATTGACGATCGCGGCGGGCGTGATCAACTCGGTTGAACCGAGCGGAAGATTGCAGACAGCACGCACCATTTGTTCGAACTGGCTTGTAACGCATCCGCGTTCACTTTGGTGATAGCTGTTGTGGGGCCTAGGGGCAAGTTCATTAACGAGCAACCCGCCCTGCCGGGTAACAAAAAGCTCCACGCAAAGCAATCCCTCAATGCCAAGCTTTGCAATGATGGCCGCTGCCAGTGCTTCGGCGCGCAGTTCAAGCTCAGCGGGAATGCCGGCTGGCAGCACGCTCCACGACAGGATCTGATTTTCATGGTGATTACGCGCAGCCGGGTAACTGCGCACCTCGCCAGAAGGATTGCGCGCGGCCATTACGCTGATTTCAAAATCCAGATCGAGGGCCTGTTCAGCCACTGCGGGTCGGGCGCCAATACTCTGCCACGCCGCATGAACGGACTCTTCAGTAGCAGCTGAGTCAAGGCCGATGCGTGCCTGACCACGTCCGTCGTAGCCGCCGCGCCCGATTTTCAAGAACACACGTCCGCCCAGCGCCGCAACGGCGTCTTGCAATTCCGCGTCGCTGCGCACAACTCGAAACGGGCCGACAGGAAAACCAGCATCTGCGAGCCATGTCTTTTGGAGGATCTTGTCCTGGATGATGCGGATCGGTTCCACGCCCGGTCGCAGTGGCGCGATGCGCGCAACCTGTTCGAGTGCGTCCACGCCAATCTGTTCAATTTCGAGCGTGACGGCATCCGCTCCGGTAGCCAACCGACGCGCCGCATCAACATCGTCCCATCTCCCGACGATGGACTCATCCACGACGTGGCTTGCTGGACACCTTTGTTCAGGGTCCATGACGCGCACGTGATAGCCCATGGTGCGCGCGGCCATTGCCGTCATGCGCCCCAACTGCCCGCCGCCCAGAATCGCCAGGAGTCCGCCTGGCCGGATGATCGTTGGCGGTTTTGCCTCAATTGATTCGGGAACGCCGCTCACCCCGGCTGCTCCTCAGAAATCGTTTGACTAAGCACTTCCTGTGTGCGAGCTGAGCGCCAGGCCGAAAGCCGATCCCAGAGGGCGGCATCCGTTCCAGCCAGAATCTCGGCAGCGAGCAATGCTGCATTGGCCGCTCCTGCTTTGCCAATAGCCAGCGTTCCAACAGGCACGCCCTTGGGCATTTGCACGATTGACAGAAGTGAGTCCATTCCGTTCAGCTGTGTCGCCGCCACTGGCACTCCCAGAACTGGAACCAATGTCTTGGCCGCCAACATGCCAGGCAGGTGCGCCGCGCCGCCGGCTCCGGCGATGATTACGCGCAGTCCCCGTTCCCGAGCCGTCCCGGCGTACTCAAACAGCCAATCTGGCGTCCGATGCGCACTCACGACCTTTGCTTCACACGGAATATTCAGGAGGCGCAGGATTTCGACGGCCGCCGAGAGCACTTCGTAGTCGCTCTTGCTGCCCATCACTACGCCCACTAACGGCTTTTCATTCATAGGGGTGATTATACGAGGCGGCCCCAGCCGTTAATGACGATGCCAGGTCTCGAGGGCCACTTCAATGACCGCAATGACCACGCTCGCCGCGGCCAGGAACCCTTTCGCGCGTTGCCAGTTCTGCTCGTGGCGCTCCAGGCGCCGTTCGAGTTCTGCGATGCGCCCACCGTTGCCGTCGCCCATCAGGCCGGTCATCTGCGTCTTCAATACGCTCAGATCGCTGAGCACCTGTGCTTCGAATTCATTCATCATCCGCATCCGCAGGACTCCATTCGTCCATTTGCTCACAAAAAAGTGCAGCTTATGAACCCAGCGGCAAGTTGATGAATAATGCCGTTGAGAACTCCGAGTAATTAGGGGGTGTCGAGTCGTCATACATCCTTATATAGAAACGATCGTTGGCCGACTCTCTCGCGAACGTGAGGTTTGGCAAGCTTGCCCTTGCCACCAATCCAGGATCCTCTCCTGGCATGAAAGCAGAGTCTCGTGTTCGAATTTCAAAACCGCCGCCACTTGGCGGGGTTATTCCCGTGCTGATCCCGACTGTGCTTCCATTCAGTGTTGTTACCGTCATACTGGTCAAATTTGCGAGCACATTTGGAGCAATTGGCGCCGGCAACCAGGTATCTTCAGGAACCGTTAAGCTGGTCTTGATGGCGAGATCCTCGGCCCAGTCGTTGGCAAATGCAATTGCATAGTCCACAAGGTCTGGGCAACTCGCGCTGTAAGTCACCTTCACTGTGCGAACAACGACCTGAGCGTTAAGGTCAGCCGAGGGTGCGTTCAAAAGCAGCGCGTCGCCCGGCCACACATCAGCAGCAAAGCTGGCCCGCGATCCTGCGTAATTCCCGCTCCAAAGTGCACTGACCCCCGCTGCTGTCTGCTCCATCATTAGCGCCGCATTGCGACAGTCTGCAGAGCAACGCGCCGGCGGATCAATGACCGAACCTATCCACGTTGCTACCGATGGCAACCCTGCTTGCGACAATGACTGCTGGCTCGCCGCATTCACCTGGCGACCCACAGCTCTGCCAACGGTCCGGTAATTTACCGCGATCTGCTCTCCCGCCACGGGCGCAAATCCCGTGTAGAACACAACCTTTCCCGTGCGCTCAAGATGACACTCGGCGGCTTCAGCCGTTGTCCCAAGCCGACGCGTATAGGGGGCGCCGCTGGGAGGTGTGCTCACGACCCAGCCAGAGCCAAGATTCGTCAAGTTGAACGCGCGCATACTTCCAGAAAGATTCAGGCTGCTGGCGACTACAACTGTGCATACGCCAGGCATGTTTGCGATTGAGCCGTCGTAAAGAATAACTGGAATTGAACCCACTCCGTTAGCGAACTGCTGGACCTCAAGTTGTAGCTTCCCTGGGCCCAAATTCCATTCACCGCCCGCGGAGATCTGACCGCTGTCTCCGCAGGACCGATAGATCGCCAATGCCCTGAAGCTTTCCGGGCAATGTGCTCTTATGCGGAGCGTGTACTGGTTGGCTGGGTTAATAGCGATTGTCGTGCCGGCACGGGTTCCCTGGATCAATGGCTGTAGACTTACGGCGCCAGTTCCCTGCTGTGCGCTCACTTGAAAACCCACGGTACAGCCGGCCGATTCCGCCCCTCCGTCAAAGAGGCCGGCTAGAATGCCGGCGCTGCCGGGGGAGAGCGTTACACCAACTGCTTCAAGCAACAGCGTCCCGCCCATTTCAACTGGGTCCAGCCAGCTAAGCACCGTCTGTCCATCGATCCCATTGCCGCCGCTCATCGCCAGCCCCCCAGCTCCAAGCGACATATAGCCCTGCCCTCCGGTTTCGCTCCAGACGTGCGGATCGATCATCGACTCGTTGAAGAGCTCGCTTATGATCGTGGACTTCGATGCGGCAGGGAAATACGGGTCTTCGGCAAGATAAAACTGGGTTGTCAGACCGTCGCCCTGAAAATACTCGGTGACATAGGCAACTGGCTCAAGCGCTCCGCAAACAGTAACGTCGTTTGTCAATGCGCGTTTTACGCTTGCGGTAAGCGTCAGATTTGCCAGGCTCAGGCTGCCGTCACTCTCATTGAGAGCGTGCACTATCGATTGCACAGGAGAAAGGGTGAGCGCTCCATTCAATGCGCGATATGCGGCACGTGCCTGGTTTGCAACGTGTCCGGCGCTCTTGCTCCACGGTGCACCAGGGCTTGGAACAAAGTTACTCACCGTTGCCCCGAGCGAGAGTCCCCGTGTCAGCAGTGCTGTTGATCCACTGTGCGTCACTAGCGAAGCCACCAATGCCCCCGCGGCCACACCTGTTGCCCCAGTGCTCGGAGGCATAAGTAATTGGTCGAGCAAGATCTCATCACTCACAGCCTGAATCGCTGTCCGGTAGCGAGGACCTTCGAGCCCCATTCCGGCGTATTCAGGAAGAGGACTCACCGCGATATAGCCAGTGAAGTAGGGTGTGCCGTCGTCGCCGGTTACTGCCACGGATTGATTGCGCGAAGGTGTAGCCAGGCTTCCGTTGGCTGGCAAGCACAGCCATAGCTGACATATTGAGGGTTCGTTTAATTTGCGCTCAATGGTAAGCGGATGAGCCGCGTCGAGTGCGGCAGAGTAGTTCTGTCCTTGGATCGTGATCTTCATGAAATCTCTCTAACGGAATAACTCATCGCGTCTTGTGGCCTAAACAAGCGCATTGGTTGCGGGCAGAAAGCTGCGATAACATACCACCCGTTCCCCATCCAATGGATCGGTAACAGGTAGCGCCAAGAAATGTCCGTTAAGGAACACTTTGGATTGCCCGCTCTTGTTCTTTGCATCCAGTGGGATTAGCGATTCCTCCGCACCGATCGCTGTTTGCAGTCGTGGGTAGTGATAAAAGATCCGTTCCCCCTGGCTGCCCTGCAGGACAAAAAGCCCAGACCACTCCTGGTAAAAGCTGCCGCCTTCTCGATCGACAAACCCAGTCGCTGCCTGGAGTTTTGCGCCCAATGCCGGCGTACCGCCCGGTAACGGCTCGGCCAAAGTCAGCCCGGTCTGGCTCACCTGAGAAACCAGTGCAACATTGAAGGTGACCCGTCGAATGTAGTCCACATCCGTCAGGGCTTGCCGCACAAACGCACCCGCAACCGGTGTCCCCACAAATCCGGTTTGTCCTGTGTAGTCCACATCGAGCGCGACCATTGAGCCCGGCGTAAATCGAGCCGCATCGGCGCTCGTCAGCAAAATGGATGTCGCGGTCGATCCGGTTTGCGGAGAAACTGCTGTCGCTGCCTGTGCACCATCGGCTGATGGAGCGGCACCGCTCGCCGTCGCCAGCAGATTCATGTGTTGCGATCCGGTGGCCAGCGCCATGGTCAGCTTGGTCCACCTTAGAAACTGCAGACTGACCTGTGCCCCGAGAGTCTCCCGGACCTGTTCCAGGGGCGCTGCTGGAATGCCCGTCAGCAGCGGCGACGACTTGCTCGTTGCCTTCCGCGAGAAATCCTCGATCCACCCCAGGCTGATCCATGGCGCCGGGGGAGCATCCAGATTGAATCCTCCTTGCTCTGCAGGATCGAATAGGGTCGGTGTTTGCGCTGCGCGATTCACGGGTGCAAAGTATCCTCGAATCCGCCGCGCCACAGGCGCAGGAGCCGAAAACCAATTGTTTGCCATCACTCCCCCTGCTCCTGGTAGCTGTAAACCATCACCTTCGCTGACCTGCTCAAGCGGTCCCGCTGAACAGTGACCGGTGTAAATGTCGGCTCGTCCCAGAACACCTGAGTTAACATCGTGGCCGGCGGCGTTGATGAGTAATTGACCTTTGGCGTGAAAAACGGAGCGAGCATGGTTACTAGCTCCTCATCCATTTCGCTCAGGGAACGTCCACGATCCAATCCGCCAAAACTCTGCGTCCCGCAACTCTGGTAGACGATCTCGCACTCCTCGGCTGCCATCGTAGTGACCAGGTTCATATCGACTCCCAGGCCAAGCCAGCGAAGAACAAACACATCATTTGGAAACTGGCTTACGGGCGCTTCCGCTTCTTCCACGAGAATTCCGGGTCGAACCGTACCGCGCAGCAGAACTGTTCGCTCTGGATTGATCGTTGTCAGTCGGCCGCGTAGCGCCATATAAAATGAATCTTTCGCATTCTGCATGCAATACAACTCCTCAAGCACGGCGCGAGCAGGCGGGCTTCCGGCTGCTCGCACTCGCATGGTTGCTCTCTCGAGCCGGACCTAATTCAGCTGTAATCTGACCGCCAGCTGTAGCCCGGGTCTTGGCGAACGAAGGATGGCGGCGATTAGATCGCTTGCTGTCGGGCTTCACGCAGGAGAAGCCGATAGAGATACGCTTGTCCGAAGGCCTCGTTCGAGGCTACTGACTCGATCAGGTAATCCTGTCCTGCCACGGCGACTGCTAGAGTCATCGAGAACAGAGACTGTGCCGAAGGTAGTTCCATTGAGCTTACTTGTTGCTCAATGCTGGTTGCCGATACAAGCAGCTCCCACTTCGACTCCCCGGCCTCCTGCCACGTCGGGCGTAACTTGCGCATCACCACGGGACTCACGACAATCTCGGTGAACGTTGTTGCCACGAGCCCCACTTCCGACATGCTTGTATCCGCGTTCGTGCCCGTTACTCTCAAGAGTGCCGTTGTCCCTGCCACGCTGCGCAGCAGGGCGTCAGCCAGCATCTGCGGAGCTCCAACCGGATTGCGCGGCGCCGTATCGCTCATCGCTCACCCCAGCCTGTCCGCTACGTAGGGACGCAGCCACGCCTGCACTGTTTCGTCCACCAGCGAACTCGAGAAGTACTGCATCTGCATCGTGTCGATCTTGGTCTTGCTGGCATTCAATGCCGGTGTCGACTGCGCATTTCGCACAATTTGAGCGCAAGCTGACTTCACGTCGTCTCCGACCGTCGCCAGTCCCGCTGTGTACATCACGCTGACCTCGTTGTAAGGTAACCCCATCACATTCCAGGGCAGTGTCAGCTCTCCCGTGTTCGGGTCATAGTCCACAGAGTTGGGGTCCAGTGCCGTCCACTGGCCAGGCAGCGAAAAAGCGCACGCGATCTCCATCAGCGGTTCGTTCAGGATTTCGCCTCGCCTTGGTCGCCCGTACCGGCCTTCAATGCTTACCAGCGGCGTTGAAGCAGTGCCCAGAGGTGCCAGAGGCAGATAGCTCAGCCGCACCGTCTGCACACCGCTGGTCAGCCGCAGCCGCTCCGTGTACTGGATCACATTCAGGTCCGGCCGCCTGCAGTAGCTGTTGATCAATGCCGTTGCGGATGTAATCCAATCCGCGGTCGTCCCAGTCGGCAATCCATAGTTCGGGTAATCGGCTGGCTGCAGATATGCCATACTTTATCCTTCCCTTTTATCGTCCTGGATGTTTTTCGTCCCGGACGGACTGGCGGGAGTCACTTTTGAATCGCTCCCGCTCGCCCGGTCTTGCATCTTGTCAGCCTCACTCTGCTCATTCTCTTGAGCGCTGACTTGGTCGGTCGATGATTTCGCCTGCCCCGCTGTTGCATCAATGCCACGGCGGGACAGGCGCGTTGATTAACGGTCCACCAGCACCTGGTAGTGTGCGTAGTTGGCGCCCTTCACAACGGGTGCGCCAAACTTGACGGCGACATACTGGTAAGCCAGCGAGCCCGGCAGTCCCAGCTGGAAGATGCGAGGTGTCGGATCGCCAAGCCAGTGGTACTCGATCAGATCCTCGGTCACAATGTAAGCAGGCAGCACTGCAGTTCCTGATCCCGGTGTGCCCGTGTAGCTAAGGCTCCAGTCGGGAATCAAAGGCAGATCGCCCGCTTGCGTCGACAGCATCTTCACCCGGATTCCACCGGTGATGTTGTCCGTGTTCAGAACAACGTTGAACTCGGTCTTCATTTCGCGGTCGATCAGGTCCAGCAATACCGGGTTCGCGTAGATGGCGGTAGGACGCACATGGTAGCCGTTGTTCGCGACCATCTGCGCCACAGCCGACTTGATTCCATCCACGATTGAAGCCGTGGTGCCGATGGTCACCGTGTTGCCACCGGCAATGATCTGCGGAATCGCGCCCATGTACTGCGTGGTTGTCGGCGAGCTCAAACTGGTGTCATTGCCATTCCATAGCGCCACGTCGTGTGCCACCATTACGCCGCTCACGGTGTCCACAAGGTCCTTGGCCTGCAGATAGGCGAACTGCTTCTGCTGGTCTCCCAACTCAATGTCAAACAGGTTGTAGTTGATCTGCGAGACAATTGCCTTCAACGGTACGCTCCGTTCAACACGCGTGGGGCTCACTACCGGGGCCACAATGCTGCGCGGATTGACGAATCCTGCCGCGCCCGGATTCGGCAGCGACGTCTCTTCAAAGAACCGCGACGGATGTCCTGTCGCCGGAACCTGCTTGATGCGCTGTCCAAACGGACTGGAACGGCGGCAAATGTCAAAAATTTCGGTCTGATATAGCGGAACTTCAATGGCGCCTGGCCCGATAAAATCCGCTGCTGCGTGTATGTCTGCAAAGGTTGCGTTCATAGGCTCTTTCCGCCCCCTCCATGGGGCCAGTCGTTACTCATCGGTTGCGATTTGCTCCTGGCTTCCAGCACCTTGCGCATCCGTCCGAGCGGTTTTTTGATCTCATATCCCGCAGAGAACTCTCCGAATCTCATCATTCGAATTAATCCCCTGCCCCGGGAATTGGACCATCCGTAAACCTCGGCGGGCCCGGAACCCGGGAGCTTCCAGCTGGAAGCTGATTGCTGGAAGCTGGAATCTGACTTCAGGCAATGGCGCCCGCCCGCAGCAGTTGGCTTTTCACCGCAATTCGCTGCTCCAGGCTCAAGCCGGCCAATGCCGCGTCAAGGGTGCGTACATCCACCGGACTTTCATCGATTCCGTGTTTGGCCAACATCTCCGAGGTCGACGCAGGCACAGTCCTGCGCTGTGGATTCAAAACTGAGCTGGTTCCCGCTGCCTTCACTTCCTCAAGTTCCCGTTCGGCAATCGAAAGTCTCTCGGCCAACTCCGTTTCCCGCCGGCTCTGCTCGACGGTGGCCGTGATCCTCTCCACTTCGCCCGATAAGGCGCCCTGCCGCTCTTCAAGCCAGCTCAGCGCCTTCTCCAGCATCGTAGTTGCGGCTTCCAGCCGCTCAACAATCACTTGCTCTTCTTTTTCCATGCTGCTCCTCTCCTGTTCCCGGTAAATGCTTGCGCCCCGTTTGATGAAAGCGCAAAAAAAGGCTCCGCCATGCGGAACCGTCTATTTTTAAATCTGACAGTGCCCTTCTCCGCTGGCCGGCCTAACTGGCCATCCGGAAACTGGTTGCCCTGTAGGCCGCTTTCTCCCTCAGAAGGATTGCAGCTCCCGTAAAGGTTACGCGGGTCAACTTCCACACTTCGGCTCGCATATCTTCCACGCGCGCATCGGCCAGTTCGTAACTCATTCCCAGTGCCTCGGGCGCGTGTGCCAGTATCTCCTTCGCCACCTCGGGGAAATCTCGCGCATAAAGGTAGCCGCTCACCACCAGCTGCTGTCCGATCAGGTTCGCTTCGGTCAGCAGCCCGATCTTGCGCCGCGCGTCGTGTCCGTCCCATCCAGGCCGGTAGTCGACCGCCATCCCCAGCAAAGATGGCAACGCTTTCTCCGCTGCCTCTCGCGTCAACATCACCCGATGTCCACGCGCTCCCGCTGGAGCCTTGTCACTGGCTGCATTCACCACCGTCAATACCCCTCCAAACGCCACCCGGTTTGGGTGCCCGTCCACAGGGGGAATCTTTACCGCCATCGCTTCCAATCGCATGCGCTCTCCACCCATCTATTCTTTGCTTGCCCAGACAGCCACCTTTTGTTCGGCCTCGATTCGTCAACCCGGAGGTTCCGTAGCCTCGCCCACCAACTGTGCCACCCCATCCTGTCCAAGTGGCCCCAGTCCACGCATTGCCCGCACCTCATTTACGGTGAGCACGCCCGCCTGCAGCAGCTGCACCTGCACGGCCAGCTCCGTTTGCTCGTCCCGCGCGCTCAACTCGTTGAAGACAAACTCGAACTCCCGCCATCCAATGCACTTCGCAAATAGGTCCCGCGTCAGATGCCCGGCCAGCAACATCGCAAGGGGTGAGATTGCACCGCGAAATGCCTCATCTGCCATCTCCGATGCTGTTGACTGGTTCACATCCGCCTCAAGCCCCAGCATCAATGGAGGCAGGCCAAACGCATTCGCAACCATGCGGATCAAGAACTCCTGCCAGGCCAGCCGCATGTCCGCATCTGTTCCCTGCGCAAATCGCAAAACCTCCGGCTTCTGCTCGGTCGAGATCAAAGGAACCCGTCCCGTTCCCTCAATCTCGTCCTGCCACCAGCGGATCAAACGGTCATGCTGCGCCGGCGTGGCTTCGTTCAGCCACAGCGCATATTGGGCCACTGAATTGGCTGCCAGCTTGCCGGCAAAACGGTGTGCGCTCAGGAACTGGTTCACCGTCTCGAACGCTACCTCCAGCGGACCCAGGCCAAACGGCGTAAAGCTCCGCGGATTCATCCTGATGTACATCAACTGGTTGTCCAGCAATTCCACAGCGTTCGATTCCAGTTGCCCCGGAAGCGCCTGCGCATATCTTGGCGTCTCCGCCTGGCCGTCCCAGCGCGCATTGATGCGGATAGATGCTCCATCTACCGCCCACATCATCGCCGGTCGTTCATCATCGCCCGTCGGCTCCATCTCGATCGCCCCAAAGCCACCCGTCAGTGCGTCTTCGATCGCCTGTTCGATCAGAGTCCTGAAGCTGTCAACCGCATTCGGCTCCTCCAGCGACCGCCGCAGCGCCCGCAGCTTCTTCGCCGCAAACGCCACTTCACTCGCTCTCACTCCGCGCCGTACCCGCACCTGCCAGTCCATGGCCGCAATCCGGTCCTTGATCACGTTAATCGCGCGCCGAACTACCGGCGTCTCCGCAAACCGGCGCAGATTGGCCGGCGTCGGCTTGGGCAAGTGCCGTCCCGGAAACTGGATCGGGCTCAGGATTGAAGGCAGCGCAAGTGTCCTGCGCTCCGCGTCGGCATCCGCTGCGCTCGCCGCTCCGTTCGCCATTGAGCCGCCGCCGATTGCCTGCCGCCAGATCTCTCGCAACTGTTCGCCAACCTTCACATGCACCTTCCTTTTTTTGCAAAACAAAAAGGCACAACCCCCGAAAGGGTCATGCCTTTTTCAATTCAACTTTCCGGCAAGTCGTTCCTGGCTGTAAACACATCGCAGCAGGTAACTCACCGTTGATTCCCACTCACAAATTCATCCTACCCCAAACATTGGAAACTATCTGCAAATCCGCGCAAAGTTTCTTCAACTTACTTATTCGCACCTACACTCGAAAACTGAATCGCCGAATTCATGAATTCCTGAACCATCGGCCATGGGTCTGAAACCTGGCTTTCATATCCTCAACTCGCGGCGTGCGGTTTCTGCCACCCGCTCCAAATCGGAGGTGGTCAGCACTCTGATCTGGCTTTCTTCCATCGTCTCCACACCGAACCGGTATAGCGCTAGCCGCTCCGGTTCCTCGTCGGTTGCTCCCAGCCTGGCCGCGGGCTCTATCACCGCGGTCAACTCCAGCTCTGCCTTCTCCACGCGCTCTACGCCGGCGCGCAAGCCGGCCGCTGAGAACGCCAGAACCTTGGCCATCTCCACACCCGGCTCCAGGCTCACCGCATGAAACATGCGCACAATTCCATTCGGCCGGTATCCTGCATCAATCCTCAACGGATCTCCCGGCCTCGTGTAGAGCGATGCGGCAATCCGTTTCCGTAGCAGATCCCACACGCCGGCACGTTCAAATTCCGTCCGCATCCGCGCTTGGATCGCCGCTCGTCCACTCAATCTTGGAACGCGCTCGCGCGGCGACGGGTCCACGTACAGGCGCATTAGCTCTTCCATCCCCGCAGGAATGCTTTCCGCCAGGTAAGCCTTGGGGTCCGTCATCTGCACGTTCAACGAGAGGGCCTCGCTCAGCAGTCGCATCAGGTTCCCGTCCGGCTCGGCCGCAAACCGCCTGCGCAGTTCGCTTTCCATCCCCTCGAGCAAAGCCGTGTCCGCCTCCGGATCAAGGCAGCGAACCCTGCGCCAGTCGCGCGTAAAGCGCACCTCTGCGGCTTCGCGGCCGCCCTGCTCATGCAGGATCACCCCGATATGCACATACTCGTTCCTTACCGCGTCCGGCACATACCGAAGCAGTTGGAATTCGCATGCCCGTCTTGGCTTTTCGCCGCTCATCGTCTCAGCGTGTCATTCCTTCCTTCCTCACACCCGGCTTCCCACCGTCCGCTCCCATAAAACATCTTCCCTCTCGCCCTTCCTAATTCACCTCCCCAATCCTAAGCCCGCCCCATCTCTCCTTCCACTCCTCTGCCCCCTTTTTCTCCGCACCTCCCCATTTCGGAAATGGCCTCCGATCCGATTTCCCGAATCCCTCCACCAACTCCCGAATCCGGCTCCTTCTTGCCAGCAGCTTTTCCACCAGCGCTTCTATCTCGCTCAGGTCGCCTCCGTACCATTCCGGAGGTACCTCGTTCGCTGCTGCCCAAACCGTCTCTGCCGGCATCGCCTCTATGCGGGTCAGCCACGGCTCGAACGACTCCCATCCGGTGATCTCGCGGTATACGTCGTTGCGGTAATACACTCCGCGCAGCGGTGCATCTTCAAAGCGCCACTCCCCGGCGTGGAAGCAATACCCGAAGTCGATAAAGACCGCCTTGTACCGCCGTTCCCTCTGCCTGCGCGTGAACACCGCCTGTCGCCCATTGGCGTTGCCGGTCCATTTGTCCAGAGCCAGGATCCCTGCAAACTCCTCCACGTTTTTCAACTCGGCCAATTGTTCTTCGGGTAGAAAGTCCACTACTTGACCGGGCATCAGCCCGCCCACAAAACGCGACCCGAACTGCAGGCCTGGCCGGCACTTGACTCTGGTTCGGCCAAGGTCGATCTCCAGCTCCGGCGTGTTCTCCACCAGCCAACTCGATACCTCCACCAGCTCAACGTCCGGTGCCGTCAGCCCCGCCGCCACCGCTAGGCGAGACGCCAGAAACTCATTGGCCAGCACCCGCATGTGTTGCGGGTTGTTCTGAAACTTGACCACGTACACGTGACCGTCTGCGCCCAGCATCAACTGGCCCTGTGCCCCGCCCCGCATACGCCGGATCTGCTGCACCGCCAGAACTGCCAAGCCCGCTCCTGCCTTGTTTCAGGGTTCTTCTTCGAATTTTACCCGCAACGGTTGGCAATTGGTCTACTCCTGTCCTTGCCCAGCATCTCCGCCCGCGCCGCCAGTCCAATGGCCATGGCCATCACCCGGTCGTCGTGCGTGCCTGCGCGCGCCCCGCTTTTTCCATTGGCCAGCCGCACAAAACTTCTGCACTCCCCCAGAAGCCGCCGACTCATGAAGCATTCCGGAGACTCGGCCAACGCCGCATCCAGACGTCCCAGCATCGCCGGCCTGCTCACTGACGTGGTCAGCCACCCGGCCTCTCCGTTTTGGCTGTAGACTCGGGCCTCTTTACAGCCCGTCTCAAGGTGCGCAAGCACTCCGCTGCCGTGGTTATTCCGCTCCACCACCAGCAGTGCGCGGTTATACTCGCTGGCTAGCTTCGCGACAAACCGAGCCAACTCCAGTCCGCCCAGGTGCTCGGCGAACTCCGCGCACTGCATGCCCGTTTCAATCTCCACCACTTGGGCTGCCGAATAGTCCCCGTCGCTTCCCCCGCCTGCTGGATCCACCGCAATCAAGTACTCTTTCCCGAAGATCGGCGGCAGCCAAAGCTCAAGTGCTCCGTTGCTTCTCCGCTCCTGCGGCTCTGGTGCCGTGTCCAGCCGCCGTTCGATTGCTTCCAGCTCAAACACTGAATCTCCGCTGGCCATGAAACAGCTCTCTTCGTCCTCCGCATACTCCTGCCGCGCAAGACCCCGAAAATTCGCCCGTATCTGCCTTCGGAATCCAATCTGTTTTAGATCGAGTCCGTGCCGTTTCCGCAGTGCGCTTTCTTCTTCTGTAAGACCGGCCTCGTCCACTGCCGCGGCCCGGTAGCGGGCCTCCAGCCACCACGGAAAGAAATGCCGCACCATTCCCGCTTCGTCTGCTTTCAGCCATTCTTCGTGGAAGCATCCGCCCACGCCGTCCGGCGTCGATTCCAAAATCAGTTCTGCCTCTGGCGCCATCGCCGCACGCAACCCTGCCAGTGTCTCTCCCGGATCGCCAGGCCAGCGCGCCAACTCCGAACAATGCAGATTCTGAACCGTCAGTCCACGTCCTGCATTCCGGTCACCCGCACTCACAACCCGGTACTGCGCATCCAGTTCCGGAAAAACCAGCTGTCGCACATTGGCCCTCGAGGTCCGCAATGGCCCTTGCCGCAATTCCTCAGGCAGCCAGGCCAGAAAGCGGTGCACGATCCTGAAAATCTCTTCTGCCGCCTCCTGCGTGTGTGCCACTTCCAGCGTCAGCGTTCCCGGCTGCGTGATTGTCTTCAGAAAAAAGCGTGCGGCTGTCCAGGTTGTCAGCCCCATCTGGCGCGCCTTCAGCACAATGTTCCATTTACCTCGCCGCCGCTCAAAGACTCGTTGTGTTTCGTTTGCCCTGAGCGGTGCTGTAAAGCCATCGCGTGTCCTCACCAGCAAAAGCTTCTCGGCAAGCGCCATGCCCACGGTTCCTCCCCGCAACCGTTCGGGACGCTCGTCCAGAATTTGCCCGAACTGTCTTAACCACTCGCGGTCCAGGCTCTCAAGTTTGAGGTCCAACCCTCCTGCGGCATTGCATTCCGCCATCGTTTCCAGACTCCATCTTCCCGTGGCACCAGATTCTCCGTGTCCTCGCACCGTAAATCCCAAAAGCCTCGCCCTCTTCGCGCAAGCGAATTCTTGGGGAGCCGATTGAGAACGCCGCCAAGTCAATTGTCACGGCAGCGACGGAATCGCACGCCTGGAATATTCCCCGCCTCCCCGGCATAAGCCTGGTGACCGCTTGAGCAATAACCTGGCCGCCCAGCGCATTGGAGAAAGCTGGCGGAGGGCGCTGCACGGAAACTCGGCGAGCGTGAGCGCTAACGATAGGATGACCAGGCTTCTCATTGCAGCGCGTCGATCGCCGCGCTTACGGCTCGAGCAATGAACGAGGTCATCATTTGCTGCGTGCCATGCACCTTGTCAGGCTGGAACAGATTGGCATTGGCCCATCCGCTAGTGCCGGTCAGCGCCAGGGGAAGCGTCACCACTTCATCAGCTCCCGTCCCCGATGCCGTCAGTTGATTCAACGCCTGCATCTTCGTGTCATTGGCATCCGATGAATCTCCTCGCGAGAGAGTCTGAACCAAAATCACTTTCCAGCCGGAAGCATGTCGCGCTGCGATGTAGGTTCCAAGATCGGCATCGCATTGGGCTGGAGTGCGCCCGCCAGCCGACATATCGTTCGTGCATCCCCAAATGATGTCGATGTTTTGTTTCCCTGCCTGAAAAAGAGGATCAATCACCGTCGTTCCAGTAGTAATCATTGACTCGATACTGCCCACTGTTGCGGGGATCGTTACCCCTACCGCCTTGGCCGAGACCCCAAGATTGGCGATGCAGGGGACAGACCCGGCGGAAGTGTAAATCGAATCTGTATAAGGACTGGTGACGCCATATCCGAACGTTTCAGAATCGCCGTCGGCAACCATATTGACGTTGCATCCAGGGATAGGCGCGGGGCTCGTGTAAGTGAATGAACTGATCGTATCTGTGTCTCCCTGCTGAAATATGCCTGGGTAGCCCGTCGTCAGTGGGCTGCTTGCATCGTTCGCATTTCCAATCTCGACTCCGTTGCGGTAACACGAGAGCGTATTTCCCACGACTTGTAACGTCAGAATGTCTCCGGCAGCCGGAGTAACGCTGGGCGATGCATAGACTGTGCCGGTTCCAATACTGCTATTGCTGGCTCCCGTAACTTTTCCAAAGTATGCGTTCGCTCCTCCCTCTGAGCAGAAGTAGAAACTAACCGACGTGGTGGGTGTTCCGGTCACGCGAACCAAGGGACCGATGTAATCTGAGCTTCCGCTTACTGAGGTGACAACAATGGTTGAGGTCTGTGCCGTGGGCGTCGATGCAGCGCCCGTGTAAGCCGCCACGCTGTAGATCGACGTGTTAGAAGAAGAGCCGTGTGCCGCACCGCTATTGGGAACCCATCCATTCAGATAGTTTGTCCAGCCTGTGCCAAGGTTTGCTCCTGTGCGCTGGAATACGTCGTTGAGTTGGTTCGGCAATGCGCGCACGGGAAAACCGCCGCGAGCATTGATAGTCACGTTTCCGGTGCCGCCGGAAGGAGAGATCGTCACGTTTGTACCCGCGCTGATCTGGGTTACGCCACTCGTCGGCGTGCCGTACCCCGTCCCGTCCGCCTTGACGTAACTTCCCGAGGTTGCGCCCGCCAATGTTACGCTCTTCGCGTTCACGTTGCCCACAGGCTCAATCGCCATCCACGCAACATCCACTTCGCCTGTACCAAAAACGATGCCGAACGCTTCGCCGGAGTAACTAGTGAAATCGGCTGCGATAGTCGCCGTCTGGTACGAAGTTGAGCAAGAGGTAGGCGTTGGTCCGGCAATCGTTGTGCCGTTCGCCAGGATCGCAACATTGAATGTCGAGATCACCGGGCACTTGTAGGAGAACTCGACCACGACCGGACCTGCGGGAATATTTGACCCGGCAACGATCTGGTTCGCTGGGCTCGATGATCCGGTGCGCCCCAGCATGTACATGTTGTTGAAGTAGTTGAATCCCCCTCCCGAGGGAAGGTCCACGAAGTTTCCTGTCCACGAGTTTGTATCGGCGATCACGTTGTAAATTACGCCGGAAGTGTCAGTGAAATCCTGCGGCCAGATGAACAGATCGTGATCGCTGTAGTAGGGCGCGGTTCCGTTTCTCACGAAGTCCGGCGTCAATGTTCCCCATGCCTGCTGCCCACGATTGAGCGTGGAAGTCTGCGGCGTGGTCACACGCATCCCCGAGCTTCCCTGATTGCCGGAGCCGGAATAGATGTTGTCCATGCCCTTATTGACGATGTTGTTGTGACTTGCCCCGCCCCCGTCCAGCCAGTTGTCGGAACCGTTAAGATGCAGAGGGCCGCCGCAATCACTGTTGATGAACCGGCTATCTATTGTGTCAATCGTTCCAACTTGCCCATCACAAAGCTCCGTGTTCACCACCGTGGCGCTGCCGCCTTCCAAGCGCCACGCCTCGTTTTCCACGTACTCCATTTCAGGTACATGGATGTACCACGAACTCGGAGTATATTCAGCCGCAGACCCCACCTGGAGTACCTGCGGGCCGCTGGCGGCGGCGATTCCGTAGGCGACGGCAATCTGAATGTCGTCCATCATCATTTCGCCGTCGTTGTAGCTAATCCACGGATAGATATTCCCAGTCCACCATCCGTGATCGAACTTCTGGAAGTCGTTCCCGATCCCAACCATCTGCGGGTTGGTATCTGGCATACCTTCTACAATGCCGTAGGCCGTATTCACGAGCCAGAGATTCTTAGCGTCCAGCATGTATGGGTTCCACACTGCCCCGAAATAAATGCCGCATGTGTTGTTGCGAACTCCCGGCGGATTGTTAATCATCGTCAAGGTCACATTCCAGAGCGAGGGCTGAAGCGTGCCTATGCCGCCCGTAATCACCCAATGTGCAGGGTTGCCATCGTAGTTGTCTGCCGCGAGTACGCAGTTGCCGATATGCTGAGTCACTGGAATATGTGCTGGAGTGATGTAGGTGTAAGCGCTCGTGACGCTTGTACCAGCCGCCGCTGCCAAGGTCACCGTGACGCCGCCGGACCCGTAATTTGCCCAGCAGGGGAAGACGTTGGCAATCGTGGTTGACAGATCGGCTCCGCCCGCTCCCGCCCCCTTCACCAGGATGTTCTCGCCAATGTCCCCGCAAGTGATTTCCTGATTGGGACTGGTGAACGTATAGCTGCTCGCATTGATCGAACCATCATTCGTCCACTTGCCCGGCCAGCGATGTGCGCCCAAAGTAGCCGAAACGTCCTCTGATCCGTCAACCTGAAACACAATATCGCGGATTGCCCACGCTGAGCGCGGATTCACCGATCCTGCCGTATTGGGGTCGGGTTCATGCAGAATGATGGTTCGA
>Ga0224557_1001828_pt1 | contig 19459 bp, 17 predicted proteins | sample 714S31014metaG_FD_180677 | JGI IMG/M metagenome (GOLD analysis project Ga0224557, IMG submission 180677) | Peat soil microbial communities from Stordalen Mire, Sweden - 717 S3 10-14 | ecosystem: Environmental > Terrestrial > Soil > Wetlands > Peat | place: Sweden: Norrbotten County, Stordalen...
ATGGCGGCGTCTATAACAGCTACTGGAATAATGACCGTCAAGGTTATACACCTGGTGTTAACTCCGGTGTTAACTCCGGCGCAATGAATTACCCGACGCTCATGGGAGCAATTGCGCTGACTGCGCCAGAAAGTTGGGGTTGGGCCAAAGGTGCCACCTTAAATTTAGGCATTATCAACAGCGCCGGCACCACGAGTGGTGGTAATTACAATAGCAGTTACTACACCTTGCATGGCACCGGTGGTGGTGCCACCAGTTATTATGCTGGCGTCACGGTGCCAACGCCTTTGACGGCGCTGAAGGTGGGCGCGTCATTTGACTACCTCGATATGCACAATGCCACCGGGAACGGTTATAACAACGGTTATCTCAATCCAGCAAACGACAGCACGTGGGATATTGCGCTTTACGCCAATTACCAATACAACGACAAGCTGTCATTCAACCTGCGTGGTGAATATCTGGATCAGTCAAATCTTGGCAACGGCTACAATTCCTATTACTATGGTTATGGTAATGGAGCCCTCGTTCCCTATATCCCACAAACTGGCTCACCATATTATGCTCCACCGAACGTGGAAGAAGTTACTGCCACAGTTCAGTATCAACTCTGGGCAAATGTGTTAAGCCGGGTTGAATTCCGTTGGGATCATGCCGAACATGGGACTCCGTTTGGCTACTCAACCTACAACTACAGCTATAACAGCTACTACGGCTATGGGAGCGGCGGCACAGCCAACGCTTTTACCCTGGCGCTTAACCTGATCTATCAGTTCTAATTAAATTAGAACCGCACGCCCCTTCCGGCCCGGCCGGGAGGGGCTTTTTGTTTTGGTTTTGGCAGCAGCGGGCGTCAGCCCGCTCATTCTTTTCCGGTAAAATTTAGAGCCAGCTCATGTCGGCTGCCACAATTTCACCACAACAAAACTTGGCTTCCACCGCGTTTCCGCCAATAATTCCGCCGTCCAGATGCAATTTATTCGCGACATTTACGCGGCAAAACGGGCGGCGCGGCAGCCGGTCGTTTCCTTTGAGTTTTTCCCGCCCAAGACCGGCGATGGCGACCGGAATCTTCTGGAAAAACACATCCCCGCGCTGATGACGGCCCGGCCGGATTTTTGCTCCGTCACCTACGGAGCGGGCGGCGCCACGCGCGACAAGACGCTCAAAATCGTGGATTGCATCCAGCAACGGCACGGGCTGACCGCGCTGGCGCATCTCACCTGCGTTCACCACACGCGCGACGAGGTGCGCGCCCTGCTGGAAAAAATCAGCGCACTCGAGTGCAAAAACATCCTGGCCCTGCGCGGCGACCCGCCCGGCGGCGGCGAATTCCAGCCGACGCCCGGCGGTTTTGAATTCGCGGCGCAGCTTGTGGAATTCATCCGCGAGGCGGGCGATTTTTCCGTGGGCGTCGCCGGTTTTCCCGAAGGCCACGTCGCCTGCAAAGATGGCAAGCACGCCGACTGGCGGCACTTGAAGGAAAAAGTGGATGCCGGCGCGGATTTCGTGCTTACGCAATTGTTTTTCGACAACGCCGACTATTTCGAGTTCCGGGATTTTGTGGCCGGCAAGCTCGGCGTGAGTGTGCCGCTCGTGCCGGGCGTTGTTCCGATTTTGAGCGCGCCGGGAATCATCAAGTTCACCCAGACCTGCGGCGCGAAAATTCCGCCGCCGCTGCGCGCGAAGCTGGATGCATTGGGAACCGACGACGAGGCCGCCGCCGACTTCGGCGTTGAATACGCCACGCGCCAGTGCGAGGAACTTTTACGCGCCGGCGTTCCGGGGCTGCATTTTTACACACTGAACAAATCGCGCTCCAGCATCCAGGTTTTGAAAAATCTGGGACTGGCGTGACAGTGTTCGATTTCCGACACGCCAGAAATGTTTGAGCGGCTCCGTCAATCGCCAATCGTAAATCCTACAATCCAAATTGGTTCGCCATGATGCCGATGACACTCAACGGCCCCTGGTCTTCCAGACTGTCGGCGGCCTTGTCCACTTTTTGCAGCGTGAGCTTGGCGTTTTTGTAAAATTCCTGGTCGTTGACCAGTTTGCCGATGGTGCCCTGGCCCTGGTTGATCCGCAGCAAAATCTGGTTCAGGTTGGTCATGGAGGCGGTGGTCGCGTTGTAAAGCGTCTCGTCCGTCACCAGTTTGCCGATGGTGCCTTGGCCGGCGGCGACCCCGTTGATGACGGATTTGGCCGTGGATAGCACGTCCCTGGCCGAAGCGGCGGTGTCCTGCAGGTTGCTCACGGTCGTCAGCGCGGAATCATAAAGCTGGTCCGTGTAAATCATCCTGCCGACGGTGCCCTGCCCGCTGGCGATCTGGGTGGTGATGTTGTCAATGTTGGAAATGGCGCCGCCAATATTGCCGCTGTTTTGTTTGACGAAATCGAGGAGCGGACCGAGCAAATCGTCAATTTTGGTGCCGCTGAAACTCTTCCCGAAATTGTCGAGGCCGGTGGCGGCGTCATTCAGTTTGGCCATGACCGCGTTGAGATCGGGCTGTTCTTCGGTTACGAGCACCGCTCCGTCTATGGCCACTGGCGCGCTCTGCGAGCCGAAACTGATGGCGACAAAATTCTGCCCCATCAGGCCGGTGAACTTGATGGTGGCCGTGCTGTCAATTTTCACCACGGCGTCGGGGTGGAGTTTCATCGTGACCTTGACCTTTTCGTCGGCGTCGGCGAGGGCGATTTTTTCGACCCGGCCAATTTCCACGCCGGCCATTTTGACGCTGTCGCCAACTTTTAATTCCTGCGCGGTGTTGAACAGGGCGTTGACGTGTTTGCCGCCGCGCAGCATTTCCATGCCGCCAAGGGTTTCCATGATGATCCACGCGGCGAACACCACCAGGACCACAAAATAGCCGAGCTTGGTTTCAAGTGAATTTTTCATAGGCTTGATTTGGTTTCGTGTTTGAAGTCAGCGTTCAAAAATTTCTGGACGAGCGGGTCGTTGAACCGCTTCACCTCATCGGGCGTGCCTATCTTGAGGATGCGACCGTCGTTGATGACGGCGATGCGGTCGGCGATGCCAAATGCCAGGGCGCGGTCATGCGACACGACGAGCGACGTGACGTGGATGCGCTTGTTCAGTTCCAAAATCTCCTCGCCGATGACGACGGCGGAAAGCGGATCAAGTTCGCTGGTTGGTTCGTCGTAAAGAATCAACTGCGGTTCGATGACCAGCGCGCGGGCGATGGCGGCGCGTTTTTTCATGCCGCCGGAAAGGTCGCCCGGCATTTTGTCGCCGGCGTCCTTCAACCCGACGTCCTTGAGTTTTTCCGCCACGATGCGCGCGATTTCCTCCGGCGGCTTGAGCCGGTGCTCGGTCAAATAAAGCCCGACGTTCTCGCCGACGGTGAGTGAGTTGAGCAGCGCGCCGGACTGGAAGACCATCGCCAGCCGGTATTTGTCCGCAATTTCGGGAGATTCGATGGACTCGCCGTTGATGAGGATTTCGCCGGCGTCAGGCGGTTCGAGGCCGATGAGGTGTTTGAGCAAAACGCTCTTGCCGCTGCCGCTCGGTCCCATGATGACAAAAATTTCGCCGGGCTTGACCTCGAAATCAATGCCCTTGAGCACTTCCTGGCCGTCAAAACTTTTACGCAGCCCGCGCACCTGCAGGCTGACGCCGGAATGGTTGTTGGCCGGGCTGTTCATTTCAAAAGAATACGCGTGAGCAGGTAGTCAAAAATCACAATCAGCACGATGGAATTCACAACCGCTTTCGTCACCGAACGGCCGATGCCGCGCGGCCCGCCGATGGTCACCAGTCCCTGATGGCACGAAACGACGCCGATGATGAGCGCGAAGCAGAAGCTCTTGAACACGCCGTTGGCGACATCCATGGGTTTCACGATGTCACGCAGATCGGAGAAGAACGCCTGGATCGGAATGCCGATGTTATTGTTCGCCTCCGCGACGACCGCGCCGCCAAACCAGCCGACAAGGATGGCAAAAACCACCAGCATTGGCAGCGCGAAGGCCATGGCGACCACCCGCGGCAGCACGAGATAGTGAACCGGGTTGATGTTCATCGTGCGCAACGCGTCAATTTCCTGATACACGCGCATCGAGCCGATTTCCGCCGCCATCGCCGAGCCGATGCGGCCTGCGATGAGGATGGCCATCATCACCGGCGCGAGTTCCTTGGCGATGGCGATGCCAACCACGCCGCCGACGGCGCTGGACAGGCTGCGCTCCACGAGCACCGGGCCCGTTTGCAGCGCGATGACCGCGCCGATGAAAAACGACAGCACGCAAACCATCAACAAACTGGCGTTCCCAATTTCAAAGAACTGGTCAAACACCTTCTGCCGCTGCCGCCACGCGAGCGGCAACGACAGCAACGTCCGCCAAAACAGCAGGACCATTTCTCCGACGTTCTCAAACATAATGCGCGAACCGTTTCATTTTGCGAACTCGCCTGCCGGTTGGTGGGTTTTCAACACCGGAATGTAAAACAGGCGCAGCCGCTCATTTTCTCCATCAGATTGATACTGGAAAAGGCCGAACAGGAGCGAGCATTTTTTCGAGTCCGGCGTGGTGTCACGGCGGTAAAGATTCCACAGCAGGGACTGGCTGGCGGCGCCGGTTTTGGGATTGTGCTCCCATCGCCACAGCGACCAGAGCGGCGACCAGTTGCGCTCGACGCCGCGGTTGTCCGGCAGCGCGGGCTCGACGGGCGCGAAGATTTGCAGGCGTTCGTTGCCGTCAAAATTGCGGTGCCACGTGAAAAACGGCCACATGTCCAGGCGTTTTTCCGCCGCGCCGGTCTGCGTGTTTTTTTCCGTCGTGGAGGAATAAATATAAAACAGGACGCTGTCGCGTGTCAATGCCAGCGGGTCGGCATGGATCTCCTTGTGGCGATAGATCGGCCAGAGATATGAATCGGTTTCCAAGGTGTCGTTTTGCGACCGGCTGAACAGCGGGAACACGCGCGAGGTGGTCTTGCCTTCGCCCCGCGCAAAAATCACAAACGGCCACGGCGCCTGCCATTCGCGATATTTTTTCTCGCGCTCGTCAATCCAGGTGAAAAGCGGCCAGATTACCGTGGTCGAATCAAGCTTGGGCGAGCGCGTGTAGGTGTAAAGAGGCCAATCAGCGCGGAATTTTTCCAGGTCGTCGGTGCCGATGCCGTTGTTCTGCCAAAAATGGATGGGCCAGAGCGCGAAGTATTTGTCATATCCGCCGACGAGTTCAGTATCGCCAAATCCATTGGTGATGGTGGTCACGACTTTGTGCCGGACGCCGAAGAGCGGCCAGAATTGCCAGCCGCGCAGACCGTCGCCATGCTGCAAATCGAAAACCGGAAAAAGATAATTGTCGGTGACGATGTCGCGCTTTTGCGTCTCGCTGTAAATCGGGAACATCACGAAGAAAATTTTGTCCCGCATCAACCGGTTCTGGAGATGGCCATAAAACGGGACGAGCGCGGTGTAATTGTCATTTGTATCCGGCGAACGCTGCTGGAAATAAATCGGGAACAGGGTAAAGCGCCTTTTTTCAGAATCATTCGGCTCCTGACCACTGGCGAAACTGAACAGTTGGATAAGCTGCCAGCGATATTGCGTTCCGTATCGTTCATAAGTCAGGAGCGGATAAATCCAATCATCCTCCTGTGATTCGACGGCGGGATTCTCGTCGTGTGAAAACAGCGGCGGCAACGCCCACGTCGTTTCCGTGTTTTTTTGCTGGTCGTAAAAGAACGGCCCGACGGCTTCCGTGCGTTGTCCCGCATCCAGCGTCAGCGGAAATTCATCAAAAATCAGACCGGCGTGAAAGTTATTTTCGGCAAAGGCCGAAGAGCAAAAACTCAAAACCAGCCCCAGACCGCAAATTTGCAACCCGCGGAATGGCCGTCGTGATTTTTTGCGTCTGATCTTAAAAAATGGTTGTTCGCGATTCAAATTAAATTGTTACGTTATCGTTATTGAAAAAGATTTCCGACGGTTTTTGGTGGATTTGAATTCAGTTTATCATTGATTAACATTCGTATTGACTTTCGCCGGATTTTCTATATGATTTAAGAACAATTGAGGTTTTCACCTCGGTTCCTCCTGACCCGGTGTCGGCAAGGTTTTGTCGGCACTGGGTTGTTTTATTAAAGGACGCCAGCGGCCCAGCAGATTCAGCAAGGCCGGCAGAAAAGTCAAACCCACAATCATGCATGCCGTAATGCCCACGGCCATCACACAGCCCAAACTGTGAATGCCCTGATCTTTGGCGAGAAGAAGACTGCCGAAACCGGCGATGGCCGTCAACCCCGACACGAGCACGGCCTTTCCGGTGCTGCGCGCCAGAATGTTCGGCGTCCGTTCCTCGGCGAAGCGGTTGAGAATTTGAATCCCGTTGGTCACGCCAATGCCAATCACCAGCGGCAGCGTCATGATGTTGGCCAGATTGAACGAGACGCCAAACCACCCCATCAAGCCAGCCAGCCAGAGCGTGCCGATGCCGACGGGCAGCAGTGCCAGAATGACCGCGCCGAGGCTGCGGAAGTGAAAAAAAACCAGCAACGCAATCGCCGCGAGCGAAAACCACGCCGCGTTAACGTAGCTGTTTTTGAGCAGTGTTTCGTATTCCAAAAGTTGCACGGGCGTGCCGGTGACATCGGGGTCCACCGTCCGCAAATCGGCGACAAAGGCCTCCTGGTTCGTGCGCTCCCACACGTCGGCTTTCGGATACACCTGCAGCAGAAATTTTCCGCTCTCGCCGATGAATTGGTCGCGCAAGGCGGCGGGCAAATCTTCCACGCGCAGCGGCCCGGTGACGTTTTGGTTTTGCAAGGACTCGAAGGTTCCGCGCACGTCGGCGAACAGCGCCCGTTGAAACTCCGCCAGCTTGTCCGCGTGCCCGGCCAGCGCGGAAGCGTCGCCGGCCAGCATCGCCTTCCGCAAATCTTCAATGGCTTGGCGCAGCGAAACAAATTGCCTCGTCAATTCGGGATCGCTGCTAACGCCGGGATCATCCAGCGCTGCGCCGCAATAGCCTTTAAGCGAATACAGTGTCCTGCTTAAGGCGTTAATGTCCACCGGCTGCGTGTCCGGCGCGGCAAATTGCAGCGGCGACACTTCCTGCTTGATGGCGCGAACGAGCGGCAGCTTTTTGATTTGATTGGCTTCGATAAAATTCTCAAGCATGTCCGGCGGCGGCTCGATGTCGGCAATCGTGTTGGTAAGTTCCCCCAGTTTTTTCTCCAGCAAAATGGCGTGTTCCAGATTGGTGGCGACGACGGCGCCGAACAGCACGGATTTGTCTGCATGGGTCAATTTTTGTTCAAACACGACCGATGACAGGCTGGGGCTTTGCAATTCCATCAGGTTGTAATCGAATTTCACGTTGCCCCGGTAAATCTGGGTGAACGCAAGCAGGCAGATCAGGACGACCACGCCCGTCACCAGCACGGGCCGTTGCAACCATAGGTTTTCGATGCGGGCGCGTTGTGCGTCTTCGCGCGTGGCGTGGTCAATCACGTTTTGCCGGCCGCGCAACAGCAGAACCGGCAGCATCGTCATCATGGGCGCCAGACACACCAGCAATCCGCCGCCGCAAATGAGGCCCATTTCCTGGATGCCCTTGAAATTCGTAAAATACATTGCCAGGAACGCCCCCGCGGTCGTCAGCGCGCCGGTGAAAATGCCCTGGCCGGTGAAGACCATCGCCTTGGTCAGCGCGGCTTCCTGCGTTTGGCCGTGGCGCAATTCCTCCTCGTAGCGCGTGATCAAATGCACCCCATAGTCAATTCCCAGTCCGATGAGCATCGGCAGGAAGGTGATCGTCAAGATGTTCAAATGCCCGACCGCCAGCGTCGCGAACGCGAGCGTGTAAGCCAGCCCGACAATCAAACAAATCGTCGCCTTCACCGGCCGGCCGGTTTCGTTGTAGCCGTAGATGAAAATCAGCGCGCACAAAATCAGCGCCACAATGCTGGCGAGCGCCATGTCCTTTTGCGACTGCGCCATTTCGTCGTAATCCAGAACCGCCTCGCTGGTCAGGCCGGCGTTGACCCCGGGCACTTCGGTTTTTGTCTGCTGAATCAACCGGCGCAATTCCCCAATCGCCATGTCGTTGAGCGTGTCTGTTGGCGGGTGGGTCACGAGCAGAAAAATCCGGCCGCGATTCAACGTGAGATAAACATCAGACACGTCGCCGGCACCGAACAGCGCCGCCACGCCCGGCGACGGCGGTTTGCCGGGCATTTGCAGATCATCGGTGGCCTGGGTCAGGATGCGCTGCAACACCGGCAGCGCCTGGACCAGCGATTGGGTCTGGGCATTCGTCTCGCGCGGCGCGGTGCGGAACGCGGTGTTGATCTGCTCGAAAAACGAAATCAGATTGGTCGTCCGCGTGAATTGTTTAATGAACGGCAAGTCATCGTGGAGCGTCGTTTGAATCGCGGCCAGATCGTTCGTCGGGACGAAAAACAAGGCCTTCGTGCCCAGCATCGCCGGATTTTGCTGATAAAAAACGTCGCGGAACAAATTGGTTTCCGGCGCCATTTTCACCGCCAGCCGCTCGACAAATTGCCGGTTTTTCTCCGTGTCGCCGCTTTCCACGACCACGACGAAATCGTTGCCCTGTTGTGGAAACTCCTGTTGCAACGCGAGAAAATTCCGGTGATCCTTCAGGTTATGTCCCACGAGATCGTCGCGGTTCGTGTCAAATTGCAAAAACGCGACCGTGACCAGGATGCTGGCAATAAACAGCGCGACTTGCGGCCAAAAAAACCAGCGCGGATGGCGAATCAACGCCGCCGCCAGTTTGCCCAGCAGCCGCGCAAGCAAAGAATCGGCGCTCAACGCATTCATTTCACGAATTAACCGGCTTCCCGGTTTCTGAAAGGAATTGATGCACGCGTTGCCGGCTGACGCCTAAAACCGCGCCGATTTTTGCGTAGGTCCACCCGTTTTTCCGCAGCTTGCGCGCCTTGATCCGCGCGATCAAATTTCGCGGTCCGGACGGACCGCCGGGAGGAAACGGCGGCATTCCCAGTTGCTTTCGACAATTGTTGATGTCGGCGGATGCGGTATCCGGATATTTTTTCCGGATCATGCGCGGCTTCATCCCGGCTTGAAGCATTCTTATAATCTGTTTGGCGGAGGCTTTCATCGGTTCAATTTCACTCGGAAAATTCCGCATTGGAGAAAACTTCCTTCACGTCGTCGTGCTCCTCCAGGGCTTCAATCAATTTGTTGACCGCCGCCAGCGTGGCGGGGTTGGCGCACGGCGCGGTGAGCGTCGGCAGCGATGTGATTTCCGCCGCCTCGCCTTTGATGCCTCTGGCCTCGATTTTTTTGTGCACACTCTCAAAATCCGCCGGCGCCGTCAAAATTTCATAACCGTTTTCATCGGCCTTAAAATCCTCCGCGCCCGCTTCCAGCGCCAGTTCCATCAGCGCGTCTTCGCCTGCGGCTTCTCTTGAGACAATGATCTGTCCTTTGCGTTGAAACAAACGGCTGACCGATCCGGCCGTGGCGATGCTGCCGCCGCCCTTCGTCACGAGGCTGCGGATTTCCGACGCCGTGCGGTTGCGGTTGTCCGTGCTCGCCTCCACCAGCAGCGCCACGCCGCCCGGCCCGTAAATTTCGTAGGTCAAATCCTCAAAGTTTGCCACCTCGCCGCCGCCGGTGCCTTTTTTTATCGCGCGCTCGATGTTGTCGCGCGGCATGCTGGCCATCCTACATTTGAGCAGCACCATGCGCAGGCGCGGGTTCAAGTCCGGGTCGCCGCCGCTGATCTTGGCGGCAATGGTGATTTCGCGCGCGAGCTTGGAAAAAATCCGCGCACGCTTGGCGTCAATTGCGCCCTTGAAGTGCTTGACCTTCGCCCATTTGCTGTGACCGGCCATTGGTTAATTTATGATGTTTGATTGTAAATTTACGATTGCGACGCCGAACTCGAATTCATGACTCAATCGCAAATCATAAATCGCCAATCGTCAATTTCTAGGCGGCCTCCACAAAAACCGCCGTGCCGTAGCACAGCACCTCCGTGATGCCCGGCGCGATTTCCGTCGCGTCGTAGCGCACGCCGATGACGGCATTCGCGCCAAGCTGGCCCGCGTGCGTGAGCATGAGGTTGAACGTGTCTTCGCGGGCGCGCTCACAAAGGTTCGTGTAAAGCGAGATGTTGCCGCCGAAAATCGCCTGAATGCTCGCGCCCACGTTGCCGATCACCGAACGCGACCGCACCATGATGCCGCGCACCACGCCAAAGGATTTGGTCACGCGATAACCGGGCAATTCGAACGTCGTCGTTGTCAATGGATGTGTCTGACTCATGCGGGAATTGAACACCACCCGGCGTGCCGGCAAAAGCGAAAAAGTTCCACGGTTTATGGCGAGAGGAAGGCGAACGCCGGCAGATTCCGCAACACCGTGAAAACCACGGCAATGGCGAGCATCGCCCACAAAATTCTCGCCGGCAAAAACTCTCCGACCGGCTGCCGCCGAATGCGTCTGGCCGCGAACCAGATGCCGCGCCCGGCCGCCGCCGCGAGCAGAACGACGAACAGTGCGTTGTCCTTCAGCGCCAGCGCAACATTTCCGTGCAACAACGCATACGCCGAGCGTGTCCCGCCGCAGCCCGGGCAGTTCCAGCCCGTCAGCTTGTGAAACTGGCAGACGGGATAAAATCCGTTTGTGCTCGGGTTGAAGAAAAACACCACCGCGCCCGCGCCCAGCGCTGTCGCGCCCAGCACAATCACCGCGAACGCCGTCAGCGAAGGCGGCGCGGAAATTTTCGGCGGGACGGGTTGTGAATCGGCGCGCATTAAATTGTTTCAGAACGAACTGCCATTCACCTGGAAGTTGCCCGTCGCCAGGCTCCACATAAAACAAACGAGGATCAGCAAAAGGCTTGAAATTGAAAGCACCAGCCCGGCAATCGCCTGGGCGCGTCCCTCGTAAAGTTCGGGATGCCGGCTGACTTGCGACCATCCGACGAGCGAAAAAACCAGGCCGAGCAGGTTGAAGGGAAATCCGCCGCAGCAGCAAAACAACACCCACGCCAGAATTCCGCAAATCATTCCGATCGTCGCAAGGGAATTGGTTACGGCCAATCGGCCGGCGGCAAAGCCCGGTTTCAGCGGCGCAATCGCCGGCGGAACCGTTCCGGGAAACCAATTTGCAAACTCCGGCAGCAGGCCGGCAAAATTCCAGTCCTTCGCGCCGTCCACGAACACCGGCGTCCGGCTTTCGACGCGGCCCTCGGCAATCCACTGCCGCAACCGCTCGCCGGAAACCGGCCCGTATTCCCGTCCGTCCGCTCCAATAATTTTATACATGGCTTTTATTCATCGTCGTTCCCGGCGTCCGCGCGGCCGGCGTCCGCGCACACGCCATGTCTCGCGCCTGCCAGAAACTCTAGCAGAACTTTCGCCGGGGCGCTGGTAAATTTTTTCCGCGCATCCGCCAGTGCCGCGCGCAGGTTTTTTCCACCGCGGAACAGCAGATGATAAAGTCGCTTCAATTCCAGCCGTTGTTCCGCCGTGAACCCGGCGCGGCGCAAACCTACGACGTTCAACCCGCAAAGCTCGTTCACGCGCTGCACCACCGTGAATGGCGGCAAATCCTGGCTGATGGCCGCGCCGCCCTGCATCAGCGCCAGCGTGCCGGCGCGCGTGAACTGATGCACCAGGCAATTGCCGGAAATAAACGCGCGGTCCTGCACCACCGCATGCCCGCCCAGCAGCGCGCCGTTGGCCAGAATCACGTGGTCGCCAATGACGCAATTGTGCGCGACATGCGAATGCGCCATGAAAAAATTATCCGAGCCGACGATGGTTTCCGCGTCCGGCTTGGTCGAGCGGTGAATCGTGACGTGTTCGCGGAAAACATTATTGTCGGCGATGCGCAGCCGCGTCGGTTCGTTTTTGTATTTCAAATCCTGCGGTGCGTCGCCGATGACGCAGCCCGCGTGAAACTGGTTGCCGGCACCGATTCTCGTTTCACCTGTCAGATAAACGTGCGGCCCGACCAAGCAATTCGCCCCCAGCTCAACGCCGGCGTCAATCACGGCGAACGGCCCGACTTGAACGGTCGCGCCCAGCTTTGCCTTCGGATGAATGATGGCCGTCGGATGAATCATTTCCACCATAGATTCACATAATTCGGCGCGGATTAAAACTGAATTTTGCCGGTGGCAATTCGTCCTCCTCGGCGTTCTCGTTCTCGTCCCCGAAATTTCATTTTTGTCGAGGACGAGGAGGATTAAGAATCCGCCGCGCGAAGATTCTTTGTGCCATCGCGCCTTCGTGGTTAAATTGAGCCTGAAATGACCGGCGCAGTCACAGGCGGTTCAATTGGCAATCGGCAATCGGCAATCGGCAATCCGTTGCCGGAGCTGCTCGCGCCCGCTGGCGACTGGGACTGCGTGAAAGCCGCCGTCGAAAACGGGGCGGACGCGATTTATTTCGGCCTCGATAAATTCAACGCCCGGATGCGGGCGCACAATTTCACCGAATCCGATCTGCCCAAGCTGATGAAAATTCTGCATCGGCGCGGCGTGAGCGGTTACGTCACGCTAAACACGCTCGTTTTTGAAAACGAACTGGCCAACGCCGAAAAATATCTGCGCGCCATGATTGTCGCCGGCGTGGACGCCGTGATTGTTCAGGATGTCGGCATTTGCCGGATCATCCGCGAGCTGTCGCCGGATTTTCCGATCCACGCCTCGACGCAGATGACCATCACCAGCGCGGCGGGAATTGAATTCGCCCGCGACCTCGGCTGCAACCTCGTCGTGCTCGCCCGTGAATGTTCGATTGCGGAAATTGAGAAGATAAATTCCGCACTCCGCACTTCGCACTCCACGCTTCCTCTGGAAGTCTTCATCCACGGCGCTTTGTGCGTCGCCTACTCCGGCCAGTGCCTCACGAGCGAATCGCTTGGCGGCCGTTCAGCCAACCGCGGCGAATGCGCCCAAGCCTGCCGGATGCCATACGATTTGATTTGCGACGGCAAACCGATTCCGCTCGGCGACCGGAAATATCTGTTGAGCCCTCAAGATTTGGCCGGCTTGGAATTATTGCCGGAACTGGTTCGCGCCGGTGTGGCGTCGCTGAAAATCGAAGGCCGGCTCAAGTCGCCGGAATATGTCGCCAGCATCACACGGATTTACCGGCAGGCGCTCGACAAACTTTCGGAGGGACGAGTTCCACGAGTCTCAAATTATTCTGAACAAAGCGGGACTCCCGGAACCCGTCCCTCCGACCGCTATGAACTGGAAATGTCGTTTTCGCGCGGGCTGTTCACCGGCTGGTTCGGCGGCACCGACAATCAAAAATTGGTCCACGCCCGCTTCGGCAAGAAGCGCGGCGTTTATCTCGGCGAGATTGTGAAAATATTGCGCGATGCGGTGGCCGTGAAACTTGAAGGCCCGCTCAAGCTCGGCGACGGCGTGGTCTTCGACGCCAGTAAACCAGAGGAAAATGAGGAAGGCGGCAGAATTTACGAAATTGGAAAGCGAAAGGCGGAAAACGGAAACGTGCAGTTGGTTGAATTGCGTTTCGGTCACGGTGATATTGATTTCTCGCGCATCCACAGGGGCGATAAATTGTGGAAAACGAGCGACCCGGAACTCGACCGTCGCCTGCGCCGGAGTTTCGCGGGTGACGCGCCGAAGTTTCAGCGGCCCATCGAAATTGAAATCCACGGCTGCGCCGGGAAACCAATCACACTGATTGCCCGCGATGAATTTAGCAATGTGGCGAAAGTCGAATCCGCGATGCCGCTGGCGAAAGCCGAAAAGCTGCCGCTCACGCTGGAAAAATTGCGCGAACAACTTGGCCGGCTCGGTGGCACGCCTTTCCGGCTTGGCGCGCTGGAAAATCTCCTGACGGGCGAAGTTTTATTGCCTGTGAGCGAGTTAAATCGTTTGCGCCGCGAGTTTGTCGCCGAATTGGAACGCCTCCGGGCGCTGCCGAAGCGATGGAAGCTGAACGATTGTAGCAGCCGACGTGAGTCGGCTCTGGCTGGACACTCCGAGATTGATTTGAGCCGGCTCACGCCGGCTGCTACGGCGCAATTGATCGTTCTCGTCCGTAATTTGCCGCAACTGGAAGCCGCGCTGAAATGCGGCGTGACAACAATCTATTGCGAATTCGAAAACCCGAAAAAATACCGCGAAGCCGTGCGGGCGCGTGACGAGTGGCAAGTGACAAGTGACGCGAAACACGCCGGTGATTTCACGTCACCCGTCACCCGTCACCCGCCACAACTTTTCGCCGCTCCGCCGCGCATTTTCAAGATGGGTGAGGAATGGACGCTTGAACAAGTCCGCTCCTGCAACGCCGACGGCTATCTGATCCGCAATTACGACCACCTGAAATTTTTCGCCAACGACCGGCGCGTGGGCGATTACTCGCTGAACATCGCCAACCGGATTTCCGCGGATTATTTCAAAAATCAATTCGGCCTGGAACGCGTGACGGCCAGCTACGACCTGAATTTTTCGCAGCTCGAAGCGTTGCTGCGCGCCGCGCCACCGGAATGGTTCGAGGTGACGATACACCAGCACATGCCGATGTTTCACATGGAGCACTGTGTGTTCTGCGCGTTTCTTTCCAGCGGCAAGGACTTTCGCGACTGCGGCCGCCCGTGCGACCGGCATGACGTGCGGCTGCGTGACCGCGTCGGCGCGGAGCATCCGCTCAAGGCCGATGCCGGCTGCCGCAACACCGTGTTCAATTCACAGGCGCAGACCGGCGCGGAATATGTCTTGAGGATGATCGGACTCGGCGTGCGCCATTTCCGGGTGGAATTTCTCAACGAAACGCCGGAGCAGGTCATACAGACAATTTCCCAATACCACCAGCTTTTGCGCGGCGAAATTTCCGGCACGCAACTCTGGCGCGAACTGAAATTGTTCAACCAGCTTGGCGTCACGCGCGGGCAGATGGGAAAATAAGCGGTTCACGCGTAAAAATATCCCTTATGCCGCGCTCGGCATAAGGGCCATTTCTATCCGGGAATCGTGCAACGCGGATCAACTCTCGTTTGTTTTTCCTCCGATTCGGTCTGGCGTCTTTGTGCCGTTGCAACTATGCGTTAAATCTGAATTTCGAGTTGCTGGTTAATTCCCCTTTGCGCCCTGAACCGCCGCCATTTAACCTCGACGCATGACTTTGACCGAAGTTCTCGCCAATGAGGAACTGCGCCGGAAAGAATTTCCCGTCGCGCGCGACAAAATCTTTCTCGCGCACGCCGGCGTCTGCCCGCTGCCGCGCCGCGTGGCCGACGCGATTATAGAATGCGCGCAACAAAGCACGCTCGGCGACCAGGAGGCTTTCGTGATGCGCCGGATTGACGACGCGCGCAAGCTCGGCGCGCAACTGCTGAACTGCCAGCCGGACGAAATCGCGCTCGTCGGCCCCACCTCGCTCGGGTTGAGCTTCGTCGCCGCCGGGTTGAAATTCCGCCGTGGCGACAACATTCTCATTTACCACGACGATTATCCGTCGAACGTTTATCCGTGGATGGCGCTTGCGGAAAAGGGCGTCGAGGTGCGCCTGCTCAACACGCGCGGCCTCGGCGTGATTCGCGCAAAGGACGTGATGGGACAGGTGGACGAAAACACGCGGCTCGTCGCGCTGGCGTCGTGCCATTTCATCAGCGGCTTCCGGCTGGAACACGATGCCGTCGGCAAATTTCTGCGTGAGCGCGGCATTTTATTCTGCCTCGACGCGATTCAAACGCTCGGCGCATTTCCGACCACGGTGGAGCACGTGGATTTTCTGGCCGCCGACGCGCACAAATGGCTGCTCGGCCCGTGCGGCGCGGGAATTTTTTATGTGCGGCGCGAGCTGCAGGAAAAATTGAATCCGCCCATTTACGGCTGGCACAACGTGCGAAACCCCAATTTTGTCGCGCAGGAACAAATCGTCTTCCGCAGCGGCGCGGCAAAATACGAGGCCGGCACGCACAACCTCATCGGCCTTGTCGGCCTGATTGCCGCGATGGAACTGGCGCTGGAAATCGGAGTCGAAAACATCACCGCCGAACTGCTCCGCAAACGCGCGTGGCTCGTGCCGGCGTTGCAGGCGAAAGGCTTCACGGTGCTGAACGCCGACGCGAAACCGGAAAACGCCGGCGGCATCGTTTCATTTTTCCAGCCCGGAAAAGATTTGGCGGCGCTGCACAAAAAGCTGGCGGAAGCCGGAGTCGTCGCCTCGCTGCGCGGTGACCGGAAGGGACAGCATTACATCCGCCTCTCGCCGCATTTTTACAACACGGACGCGGAATTGCGGCGCGCGCTGGAGTTGGTTAGCGGAGCTTGAATCCGCCCTGAAAAATCACCTCCGCCGCGACCACAATAAAAAAAACCGCGCTGACGACGGCATTGAGCCGGAAGAACGCCAGATTGATCCAGTTCAGGCTGCGGCGGCGCGCAATCCAGTGCTCCATCACGAGGCAGCCGACGATGAGAAACCAGCCGATGACAAACGCGATGCGGAATCCGCACAGCAGTCCGAACGCCAGCAGAAGTCCGCACATGACCATGTGTGCCAGAAACGCCGCTGCCAGCGCATTTTTCGGTCCCCACGCCACGACCAGCGAATGCAGCCCGTGCGACTTGTCGAACTCGTAATCCTGCAGCGCGTAAATGATGTCGAAGCCGACCAGCCATAGAATCACAGCCAGCGCGAGAAGCAACATCTGCAAAATCTCCCAGACGGAAACGTCCGCGCCTTTCACCGCCAGCCACGCGCCGATTGGGGCGAGCGCCAGCGCGAGACCGAGAAAGACGTGCGTGTAATCCGTGAACCGCTTTGTAAGTGAATAAAAGCAAATCACCACGAGCGCCACCGGCGAAAGCCAGAAGCAAAGCGGATTCAGAGAATTGCTGGCGGCAACCAATCCCGCCGCCGCCACAATGCAAAGCAGAATAGCGCCCGCCAATGAAATTTGCCTGGTCGGCAAATGACGATTGGCCGTGCGCGGATTCAGCGCGTCGAACTTGCGGTCAACGATCCGATTAAACGCCATCGCGCACGTCCGCGCGCAGACCATCGCGGCGAGAATCAGTCCGAAAGTTTTCCAACCCGGCCAGCCGCGATGATTGCGCGCGGCCACCATCATCGCCGCCAGCGCGAACGGCAGCGCGAAAACCGTGTGCGAGAAGCGCACGAACGAACCCCACTTTTGAAGAACGGAAAGCATTTTTAATGCAAAGGCGCAAAGGCGCAAAGACGCGGAGAAAGGACCGAAAAGACATTGCGCCTTTGCTCCTTTGCGCCTTTGCGTTGAATTCTCATTCCTTTTCCTCCGACCAGCGCGGCACCAGCTTTTGCGGCATGCCGAGATGGTCGAGCACGCGCGCGACCACTGTGTCCGCCACGTCTTGAATTGTTTTCGGGCCGGCATAAAAACTTGGGTTCGCCGGCAAAATGGTCGCGCCAGCCAGCAGCAGCAATTCCATGTTTTTGACGTGCACCAGGCTCAACGGCGTTTCGCGCGGGACGAGAATCAATTTTTTCCTTTCCTTCAACACCACGTCGGCGGCGCGCAGCAAAACGTCCTCGCTGTAACCGTGCGCGATGCGGCCCATCGTGCCCATCGTGCAGGGAATCACGACCATCGCGTCCGGCGGATTCGAGCCGCTGGCGAACGGCGCGTTCATGCTTTTCAGCCCGTGCGATTTCACGCCGTCGGGCAGGCGCAGGCCGCCGGGCAGTTCCTCCGCGATGACCTGCTGCGCGTAATGGCTCTGCACGACGTGGATTTCGTGCTGGCGCGAATCCAGATTGTCGAGCAGCCGCTGCGCATAAAGCGCGCCGCTGGCTCCGGTGATGGCGACGAGAATTTTCAATTGCGGAAAATCATGCCGCAATTGCGCGCCACAAACAAGCGCGCGAGGAAACACACAATTGACTCCTCGTCGCCCTCGTCCTCGAAAATAGACAATTCGAGGACGAGGACGCGAATGAGGGCGAGGAGGACTGAACTCGAAACAGCTTGAGTCCGGTTTCGCGTTCCGCACAATTGGCGCGTGTTCAAATTTGCGGGAATCATTTTGGCCGCGGCAATGTTTCTGGCCGGCTGCGCCACGCCGCCAGCGCCGCCACCGGAAGTCATCAGCGAAACCGGGCCGGTGATTTCATCGCCGCTGAACTGGACCAATCCCGCCGCCGCGAAAGCGTTCGCGCCGCAGCCCTCCAAGCCGGTTGCGCCGCAACCCACCATGCAGGTGCCGCCGGTCGTTTCCACTGTTACCATCAACAAACCGCCAGTCACCGTTTCAAATCCGGCACCGGTGACGATGTGGACCTCGCTGAACCGCTGGGCTGCTGCGCACAACCTCGGCGCGCCGCACCGGCTGACCGGTTTGCCGGTGACCTCGTATGCGCTCGGCTCGAAAAACGGCGTGATGGTGCTGGGAATCGGCAGCCACGCAGCGACTTGGAACGGCGTCGAAATCAATCTCGGCTTCGCGCCGGAGATCATTGACGGCGAAGTTTTCCTGCACGGACTTGATTTGCAGAAAAATCTGGAGCCGCTTTTGTGCGCGCCGCCGCTGACATTCGGCACAAACCGGATCGTCGTCATTGACCCCGGCCACGGCGGCGGCAATCCCGGCACGACCAGCGTTTTGGATGGGCGGCTGGAAAAAGAATTCACACTCGACTGGGCGAAACGGCTCGCGCCATTGCTCGAAACCAATGGCTGGAAAGTTTTTCTGACGCGCACCAGCGACGTGTATGTGACCAATGCGGACCGGGTTGTTTTCGCCGAAGCGCATCATGCGGATTTGTTCATCAGCCTGCATTTCAATGCGACACCGGACCGCGAGAAAAAGACCGGTGGCCTCGAAACCTATTGCATCACGCCAACCGGAATGCCCTCGACTTTGACGCGCGGTTTTGCCGATCCGTGGTCGGAACAATTGCCGAACAACGCCTTCGACGCGCAAAATCTCCAGCTCGCCGTCCGCGTTCATAGCGCAATTTTGCGCGCGGTTGGAATGGAAGATCGCGGCGTCCGCCGTTCGCGGTTCGACACGGTTTTGCGCGGACAAAATCGCCCGGCGATTTTGATTGAAGGCGGCTATCTCTCGAACCCGGCGGAAGCAAAATTGATTGAAAGCGCGGAATACCGGCAGAAACTGGCCAAGGCCGTCGCGGAGGCGCTTAAATGAGAAATGCAAAACATATTTTGGTCACCGGCGGCGCGGGCTTCATCGGCTCGCACTTGGTTGAACGATTGCTGCATGACGGGAAAGCTGTTGTCGTTATTGACGACCTTTCAACGGGCAGTTTGGAGAATTTGGCCCCGGTGAAATCAAACCCGCGGCTGAAAATTGTCCGATCCAATATTTCCGGGTGCAAACAATTGCCAAAGCTCGCGGCAAATGCCGAGTTCATTTTCCACCTCGCCGCGACTGTCGGTGTGGAACTGGTCGTCAAATCGGCGCTGCACGTTTTGGAATCCAGCTTTCACGAGACGGAAAT
>Ga0224557_1001830_pt1 | contig 19454 bp, 20 predicted proteins | sample 714S31014metaG_FD_180677 | JGI IMG/M metagenome (GOLD analysis project Ga0224557, IMG submission 180677) | Peat soil microbial communities from Stordalen Mire, Sweden - 717 S3 10-14 | ecosystem: Environmental > Terrestrial > Soil > Wetlands > Peat | place: Sweden: Norrbotten County, Stordalen...
GCTTTGGGCTCGGTGCCGTGTGGTCCTACCCACTGCTCACACCTGATGGTGAGGTGCTCGGGACGTTCGCTGTCTACCGCCATCGGCCGCACACCCCCAGCGACAGCGAGCGCCGCTTCGTCGGTAACGCCGCCAACCTCGCGGCGGTCGCGATTGATCGCGCTCGCTCGGCCTCGGCGCTTCAGGTCGCAGCCAACCTCGATCGGCTCACCAATCTACCCAACCGTGCTCGATTCCTGGAGATGCTCGGTCGCGAGCTCCAGACACCGCAGCGGGAGGTCGGCGTGATGTGCCTCGAGCTCGATCGCTTCCAGCAGATCAATGAGACGCTCGGTTACATCACCAGCGATCAGATCCTGATCGAGGTCGCGGCCCGACTCGAGCAGGTGGTTGGGGACGCGGGAACGGTCTCGCGCTTCGGGAGATGCACTACCAGCCGATCCTCAATCTCGAGGAGATGCGCTGGAGCGGGGTGGAGGCGCTGGTGCGCTGGCAGCATCCGCGGCGCGGGTTGATCGGACCTGACGGCTTCATTCCCTTGGCTGAAGAGACCGGACTGATCGTCCCGCTCGGTGAACTCGTCTTTGAGCTCGTCGGCGAGCAGGCGCAGCGTTGGGCGCAGACGCTGCCAGGCCTTCATATCGCCGTCAACGCATCGGTCGTGCAGCTCGCGCACCCGTCAGCCGCGCCCGCCATTGAAAGAATGCTCGACCGCTCCGGCCTGCCCCCCGAGGCATTGATGGTTGAGGTGACCGAGTCGGCCCTGATGGAGCGACTCGATTCCACTCGGGTCTCCCTCGAACGGCTGGTGGACGACGGTGTGTCCGTGCTGATCGATGACTTCGGAACCGGGTACTCATCGCTCGCGCGACTCGGCGAGCTGCCGATCAGCGGCCTCAAGATCGATCGTCGCTTCATTCGCGGGCTGGGTGTGGACCCGAGCGTACGTCCCGTGGTCAAGGCGATCTCGGATCTCGCGCGCGCTTACGGGCTGGAGGTTGTGGCGGAAGGGATCGAGGATCAGGAGGCACTGGCTGGAGTGGTGGAGCTTGGGTGCGAGTACGCCCAGGGCTTCCACATCGGCCGTCCGGCGGTCGTCGAACTGGTTGAGACGCTGCTAACCGGGCCGCCGCCGCTGGGTACGCGCGTCCCTTAGACTGACGCCTCTGACTTCACCCACGGACACCAAGACGCTGATTGAGACGGCGATCAAGCGCTTCCTCGAGGAGGTGCCTGGGTTGGCGCCGCTTCCGATAGTGGCCGGACTGGAGCTGCATGGACGTGGTGATGTGCAGCTCTACCGCGTCGAGATGCCCGCTCAGGAAGTCACCAAGACGATCCCTTCCGATGCAAAGGTCACGCTTGAGATCCGGCGAGACCGCTTCAACGAGCTCGCAGCCAAAGGCCACGTGGCCGACTGGCGCCTGGCGTTCGAGCACGGTGATGCCAAGGCCACGGGGATAGAGCAATACCTCAAGTTGATCTTGAAGGTTGTCGAGGCGCAGGAAGAACGCTCGCGCACTCGGCGTCCGAAGCATCACTGACCACACTGTTCGGCACGCGACGCCCGTTTCTTGAGCGTCCGCATACGACAATCCAGATGGGTACGACGCGCCGCCGGCGTCTCGGCTAGGCGAGCGCGAACTGGCTGACGAGCCGCAGAGCTAACCGTAAGGCTAAGCCTGAAGCTCGGCGGCGAGCGACTCGGCTGCGCTCAGCTGAGCGTCGACCAGCGCCAGCCCGGCGTCCCAGAAGCCCGGGTCGGCAAGATCGATGCCGACGATCGCGCTGAGTTGCTCTGGCGCCAGCGAACCGCCGGCGGAGAGCATCTCGATGTAGCTCGGAACGAACGACGGTCCGACCTGCTTGTAGCGTCCGAACACGGAGAGCGCCAGCAGCTGCCCGTACGCGTACGCGTACACGTAACCGGGGCTGTTGATGAAGTGCGGTATGTAGGACCACCAGCTCTGGTAGCCCTCGGTGATCTCAACGGCGTCGCCGAGCATCTCGCTCTGGCTCTCAACCCAGGCGGCCTTGAAGTCGTCAACCGCGAGCTCACCCTGGGCCCGCCGACGTGTGTGAACCAGGTGCTCAAAGTGGTTCATCGCAATCTGGCGGAAGACCGTCGCGACCATCCCGTCGATCTGGTCGGCCAACAACGCCAGACGCTCCGCGCCGCCGGGAGCGGCGTCGAGCAAGCGCTCGAACACGAGCGTCTCACCGAACACCGAGGCGGTCTCGGCGAGTGTCAGGCCGGTGGCCTGATGGAAGACCCCGCGCGGCTGCGCGAGCGCCGCATGTAGACCGTGACCCAGCTCGTGCGCAATCGTCAGGACATCACGGCGCTTGGCGGTGTAGTTGAGCATCACGTACGGGTGCACGCTCGGCACTGTGTACGCGCAGAAGGCACCGCCGCGCTTGTGCTCACGCACCGGCGCGTCGATCCAGTTCTCCTCGAAGAAGCGCTTCGTCACAGCTCCGGTCTGCGGCGAGAACTGCGCGTACGTATCGAGCACCAGGTCGCGCGCTTCGGCGTATGAGAACGAAGGCTCCGCAGTGGTAAGCGGGGCGCTCCGGTCGTAGTCCGCGAGCTTCTCAATGCCGAGCATTTTCGCCTTCAGCCGGTACCAGCGCTGCGGGATGTCATAGCGCCGGTGGACCGCGCTGATCAGCGCCATGACCGACTCGTCAGACGCTTCGTTTGAAAGGTTGCGCGATGCCAGCCAGTGCGGGTAGTTGCGCAAGCGGTCATCAACCGACTTGTCGTAGACGAGCGTGTTGAAGATGAATGCGCGCGTGCGCAAACCCGGCTGCAGCGCCTCGGTCACCGCCTCCGCGCTCTGGCGCCGCAGGTCGCGGTCAGACGATTGCAGGTTGCTGAGGGCGAGTTCCAGCGAGACCTGCTCACCGCCGAGCGTCGCCTTCACGGCTGAGATCTGCTCGCCGAAGAGTCGCGCCCACGCGCCCTCACTCGAGAGACTCTTCTCGGCCATCACCTTCTCTTCCGCCTCGCTCAGCAGGTGCGGCCGGTAACGGCGGGCGCTGCGCAGGTGGTGCGCGCAGAACTCAAGATCGTCACCGGCGAGCAACTGCTCCGCCTGTTCATCCTGCAGCGCGGCCCACTCCAGATCGAAGAACAGAAGCTGGGTCTCCATCTCGGTGACTCGCTCCTGCATCTTCTGGAGCTGAGCGCCACGAGCCGGGTCGGCGGTGTCTGTGGAGAACCGCAGTGAGGCGTAAGAGCCGGCCTTGCCCGCCAGTTCGCCGATCGCCGCAAGCTCCTGCATCGCCTCGCGCAGTCCGGCTGAATCGAGCTCCGCGACCTTGCCGGCGTGGCGTTGAGCGAACACGCCCGAGCGCTCGATCGCCTCGTCCAGCAGCCGGTCGAAGCCATGCGCCTCATCGCCGTCCACCAGCGGCGCCAGGTCCCAGGCAGCCTCCAGCAGCTCAGCGTCGGCCATGTGTTCAGCGGCGGTCGTCATCGTTGCTGGCAGGTTAGAGGCTCGCTTCGGTCATCCGCAGCGCGAGCCGGCTCGCCACGTGCGCCACCAGCTGCAGCCCCTCCTCCGTAACCTGTTCCCACGTGGTCCGGGCGACCTCGATCTCGTGCTCTTGAAGAACCTGCTGCTTGCGGCGGTCACGCTCAAACGACTTCTTGGTTCGGTTGTGCCACTGAAGGCCATCGATCTCCACCACGAACCGAGCCTCCGGCCAATACGCGTCAACTCGGAACCCGTACAGATCTACCTGAGTACGCGGAGTCGGCAGTCCCGCGTCGAGCATCAGTGCCAGGAACCGCTGCTCGGCTTCGGACTCGGTCACCGTCGGAAAGCGCCGGTTCTCAATCAAGCTCGTCAACCGTCCCCACCCCGGATGACCCTGGTGCCTGGAGACCAAATCCGCCACCTTCGTGTAACTCACAACCCGCCGAGCGATCGCCTCATCCAAAGCCTGTCCCAGCTCACGCTTCGTCAACAGTGGAGCGCTGTCCAGCAGCGCCCGCTCGGGCACGGTCACCGGCAGGCCGGCAACTGATCTGATCTGCCGGTCGGTGAGCGTTCGGCTCGAGTGAACCTGAATCCCCGTGCGCTGGTATGCGCTCCCGCCGGCTGCGACGGTCGCGTCGATCGCTGCCCCTTGATCCGGGGGAAGTAGGCAGTAGAGACGCAACGCACTCAGGTGGCTCAATACGGCACGTCCTCCGAACGCAAGCATCGCGGCGGTTTCCGCACCGAGCGGAACGGGAGCAGTGTGGCCCACTTGGTAGACGCCGTAATGGACCCGATGCAGCGTCCCGTGAGCCTGGAGCGTGCGGACCTGGTTCGCCGTGAGGCCGACCGCTCGAAGTTGGGCGTAGCTGATGTGTCCTCGCTGCTCGCCCGCGATGTCTGCCACCAGGTCTCGGCTGCGGCTGTCGGGCGCCACCACTACTGCACGACCCCCGACGGTCTGGATCTGGGTCTTAGATAGAGTGTGCTGAGAGCACGTCGGATCTAAGACCCTCTGCGCCGGCGCGGGGGTTCGTGTGGAAATGGTGCTTCGGAGGTCCGCCATGGACGCCACGGTGGCGCGATCCGGGCGGCGGGGTCAAGGAATGTGTCGGGATTGGTACAGACGCGACACAAGCCGACACGGACGCGGCACAACCGGGGTCTCGGTGCCGGAGGGCTACCTGGCCCACCGGCACCGCCGGAGGTATCCGGTGGACGACGCTGGGGTGCCGTGGACCGACGCCGGGTCCGGTGGACGACGCCGGGTCCGGTGGACGACGCCGGGTCCGGCGGGGCGATGTCGGGCCCGGCGGCGCGGCGCAGTGACCGGCTAGCCGAGTTCGTGCAGCTCTAGACGCCGGCTCTCGCCGACGGCCAACGCTGTGCGACCGCTCAGCAACGACTCCAGATCGGAGCCGACCAGCTCGCGCCGCCAGCCTGTCAGCGTGCGGACCTCCGGCTCGGGACCTGACTGCCGGGCGGCGGCGATGATCTGCTCGAGTTCGCTGCGAGACGCGATCAATTCGTATGCCAGGCCGGCCTCCGTTGAGCGAGCTCGCAGCAGCGCTTCCGCCAGCGCGATCATTGGGGCGTCAGACGAGTCGGAGCTGCCACGTCGGGTCTCACGCGGAATCGGCGGGTCGGCCAAGCCCTCGCGGATCGCGTCGAGCAGCGCCGGCCCCCGCCGTTTGATCAGTGATGGGTGGATGCCGCGGATCTGGCCCAGCGCGCCCAGATCCTTGGGGTGACGCTTCGCCAACTCCATCAGCGCTGGATCCTGGATGACCTGCCCGACCGGGCGGTCCTCGCTGGCGGCGGTGCGCTCACGCCAGGCCGCGAGCTGTCTGGCCACGGCACGGGCCTGCGGCTCAAGCTGGCCGACGCGCGGGAGCCGCTCCCACACGGTCTCGGGGTCGCGCTCATCGTTCGCGGCCTCCAAGCGGCGGCACTCCTCGACCGCCCACTCGAGCCGTTCCGTCTCGCGCAGACGGCGCTGCAACTCGTCGGTGAGCGTCGTCAGATGGGCGACGTCCTCGGCCGCGTAGCTGAGCTGCTCATCGGTGAGCGGGCGCGCATCCCAGCGCGTGTAGCTGGCCGTCTTGCCGACGCGCAGATGCAGTACGGAACTCAGCAGGTTGCCGTACCCGGCCTGAGCACTCTCACCGACGAACCCGGCGGCGATCTGAGTGTCGAAGATGTTGTTGAGCTCGGTGCCCCAGGCCCGACGTAGGATCGTTACGTCCTGGCGGCCCGCGTGCAGGATGACTTCGATCTCGGGATCGCCCAGCAGCTCGGCGAGGGGCTGCACATCGACGCTGTGGTCGAGCCCGTCTATCAGGATCGTGCGAATCCCAGCCGCCTGCGCCGGATCCTCGACCGCGACCTGGGTGAGGCAGAGCAGCGCCCGGTAACGACCCTCTGACATGAATTCGGTGTCGATCCCGAAGCGGCCGGCGGTGCGCGCGAGTGCGGCGCAGGCGGCAACGTCTGCGGAGGTGGCGAGTGCGTGGCTCTCGGTGCTCATGGGTAGTCCAACCCTACCGGGGCGCCCGTTGTGGGGGCACTGTCACCAACGGCTGCGAAGCAACACCTAGTGCGGTGGTAGGATTTACCACATGATCTTCTCCTCCAAGGCTGAATACGGTGTGCGGCTGATGGTTGAGCTTGGGCGCCAGGCGCCCGAGCAGCCGGTCAGCCTCAAGGCGATCGCCGACGCCGAGGGCCTACCGCTCGCTTACCTCGAGCAGGTCGTTGCGCGTCTGCGCAAGGCCGACCTGGTGATGAGCGCCCGCGGCGCGCACGGTGGTTACTGGCTCGCGCGCGACGCCGCGGAGATCACGATGTATGACGTGGTCGGGGCTCTGGAGGGCACGATCGCTCCGATGGAGTGCTTCGTGCACGATCAGATGGAGCGGGTCGTCTGCTCCCATCAGCCGCAGGCCGGCAACGGCCCGTGTGCGACCAAGTTGCTGTGGACCCGGGTGCAGGGCGGCATCGTCCGTTCGCTGGAGATGACGACGCTCGCCGAGCTTGTGGAGTTCTCGCGGCGGTCCGAGCGCGAGTCACAGAGCCCAACACTTTTGACAACGCAATTGACTGAGAGCTTGAGAACCTGATGCCAGACCTAGTTATCCGCAACCTCCACGTCCGAGCAGGTGACAAGGAGATTCTGCGCGGCGTCGACCTGACGGTCGGCGGCGGCGAGATCCACGCGATGATGGGGCCGAACGGTTCTGGTAAGTCGACGCTCGCCAACGTGATCATGGGCCACCCGAACCTCGAGGTGACCGAAGGACAGATCATCTGGGGCGGCCAGGACATCACCGAGGCTGGCACCGACGAGCGCGCACGCATGGGCCTGTTCATGGCCTTCCAGCACCCGGTCTCGGTTCCGGGCGTGACGGTCACCAAGTACCTGCGCACCGTCTTGAACGCCCACCGCACCGCCAAGGGTGAGGAGCCGATCCCGCTCAAGGACTTCCGCGAGACCGTGACCGCCGCGATGGAGATGCTCAGCGTCCCCGAGGAGTTCACCCGCCGCTACCTGAACGAGGGTTTCTCCGGTGGCGAGAAGAAGAAGCTCGAGATCCTGCAGCTCGCGATCCAGCGGCCGTCGCTGGCGATCCTCGACGAGACCGACTCGGGCCTCGACATCGACGCGCTGCGGATCGTGTCGGAGGGTGTCAACACCATCTTTGGTCAGCGCGGCAGCGACCTTGGCGTCCTGATCATCACCCACTTCCAGCGCATCCTCGATCTCGTCCAGCCGAGCCACGTGCACGTGCTCTACGGGGGCCGGATCGTGCGCGAGGGCGGCCCGGAGCTGGTTCACGAGCTCGAGGCCAAGGGCTACGACTGGGTCACGGATGAGGCAGGGGCAATCGCGTAATGAGCGCTGGTGCGTCACAGCTGCGGGATGTCGCCGCTGACTTCCCGATCTTGAGCCATGAGTTCAACGGCAAGCCCCTGGTCTATCTCGACTCAGCCGCTACCTCACAGACCCCGCAGGTCGTGGTCGACGCGATCGTCCGTTACTACACGGAGACGCGTGCGTCGGTCCATCGTGGTGTCTACCCGCTGATTGTGGAAGCGACCGAGCTGTTCGAGGGCGCGCGTGAGCGCATCGCAGACTGGCTGGGTTCGACAGTTGAAGAGACGATCTTCACCAGCAACGCCACTGCCGGCATCAACCTCGTGTCTCACTCGTGGGCGCGTGCGAACCTGAACCCCGGTGACACCGTGCTGGTCACCGAGATGGAGCACCACTCGGACCTGGTCCCGTGGCAGCTGATCTGTCTGGAGCGCGGCGCGACACTCGAATACATCCCCGTGCTCGATGATTGGCAGCTCGATCTGGACGCCTACGACCGGCTGCTCGAGCGTCAGCCGAAGCTCGTCGGCATCGCGCATATCTCGAACGTCCTCGGGACGATCAACCCGGTCGCCGAGATGACTCGTCGGGCACACGCCGCCGGCGCCGTGGTGGTCATCGACGGGACTCAGGCGGTGCCGCAGATCCCCGTCGATCTGCGCGAGATCGACGCTGACTTCTACGTCTGGACCGGCCACAAGGTCTACGGGCCGACCGGCATCGGTGTGCTCCATGGCCGCCGTGAGCTGCTTGAGGAGATGCCGCCGTTCATGAGCGGTGGTCACATGATCCGTCAGGTCTTCGAGTCCACGTCCACCTGGACTGAGCTCCCGGGCAAGTTCGAGGCCGGCACCTCCCAGATCGCCGAGGCGATCGGCCTGGGCGCAGCCGTCGACTACGTCAACGAGCTCGGCATCGACACGATCCGCGCGCACGAGCAGGCGCTCACGGCCGACCTGCTGGAGCGCTTCGCGGAGTTCCCGGGCCTGTCCATTCACGGCCCCGCCGACGCCGCTGACCGTGGCGCCCTGGTGTCGTTTGAGATCGAGGGCGCGCATCCGCATGACATCGGCGAGATCCTGGGCCGCAACAACGTCTGCGTGCGGACCGGGCACCACTGCGCACAGACACTCATGCGGCGGCTCGGAATCGGCTCATCCGCTCGTGCCTCCTTTGCTGTGCACAACACGTCGGCCGACATCGATCGGCTGATGGACGGCCTCGAAAACGTACGACGCGTGATGGAGCTCTGAACCGGCATGGACGACCAGCTCTACCGCGAGTACATCCTCGAGCACTACAAGCACCCGCACAACCACGGGTCGCTCGACCAGGCTGACATGGAAGCGCACGACCTCAACCCGCTGTGCGGCGATGAGCTCACCTTCCAGCTCGGGCTCGACGCCGAGGGCAAGGTCGATCAGGTGGCGTTCGACGGTCACGGCTGTGCGATCTCGCAAGCGTCGGCCTCGATGCTCTCCGATGAGCTCAAGGGCAAGACCCCCCAGCAGCTGCTGACGATGGATCACACGACAGTGCTCGATCTGCTCGGAATCGAGATCTCGGCCACGCGCATGAAGTGCGCGATGCTGTCGGTCAAGGTCGTCAAGGCTGCCGCACTCGGTCACGAGGTCGAGTGGGAAGCAGAGGCGGTCTAGATGACTGAAACGCTAGACATCTGCACGCTGCAAGACTTGCCGCCCGGGGCGATGCGCCTGGTGGAACACGATGGCCTGGAGATCGGCGTGTTCAACTGCGCCGGCACGGTCTACGCGATCGAGGATCGCTGCTCACATGACGACGGTCCGCTGGTTGAGGGCATCCTCGACCAGCAGGCCTGCACGATCGAGTGCCCGCGCCACGGGTCGCTCTTTGACCTTAAGACTGGTAAGCCGCGCACGCTGCCCGCTTACCAGCCGGTGGACACCTTCCCGGTGATCATCGATAACGACATGATCAAGCTGGAGGTGGAGTAGATGACGACCACTACCGATATCCCCGTGACCGGTGCCGCACCCGAGCTGACTGAGAACGAGCAGCTCGCGCAGATCAACTCCGATTACACCGAGCGCTACGGCTTCCACGACGCTGAGAACTATCTGTACAAGGCACCAAAGGGCATCAACAAGGAGATTGTCGAGAAGATCTCTGAGTTCAAGAGTGAGCCGCAGTGGATGCGCGACTTCCGCCTGAAGGCGCTTGAGCACTTCTTTGCGAAGCCACAGCCGACCTGGGGCTCGCCGATGTTGGCCGAGGTCGACTACGACGACATCCATTACTTCGTGCGCGCCTCCGAGCGTGCCGAGCGCTCCTGGGACGACGTCCCGGAGGACGTCAAGAACACCTTCGACCGGCTCGGCATCCCCGAGGCCGAGCGCAAGTTCCTCTCCGGCGTCGGCGCCCAGTACGAGTCTGAGGTCGTCTACCACCAGGTCAATAAGGACCTTGAGGCGCAGGGCGTGATCTTTCTGGACATGGACACCGCGCTGCGTGAGCACGAGGACATCGTCAAGCAGTATTTCGCGACGATCATCCCCGCCAACGACAACAAGCTCGCGGCGCTGAACAGCGCGGTCTGGTCAGGCGGCTCGTTCGTGTACGTGCCGCCGGGTGTCAGGGTCGAGATGCCGCTACAGGCTTACTTCCGCATCAACACCGAGTCGATGGGCCAGTTCGAGCGCACGCTGATCATCGCCGACGAGGGCTCCTACGTGCACTACGTGGAGGGTTGCACCGCCCCCACATACAGCGCCAACTCGCTGCACTCCGCGGTTGTCGAGCTGATCGCCAAGCCGGGCGCACGGATCCGTTACACGACTGTGCAGAACTGGTCGGCGAACGTCTTCAACCTCGTCACCAAGCGTGCGGTCGCGGAGACCGACGCGACCGTCGAGTGGGTTGACTGCAACCTCGGCTCGAAGCTGACGATGAAGTACCCGAGCGTGTATCTGATGGGTGAGCGTGCGCACGGGGAGATCCTGTCGATCGCCTTTGCCGGCAAGGGCCAGCATCAGGACGCCGGCGGCAAGATCATCCACGCCGCTCCGAACACGACCTCGAACATCTTTGCCAAGTCGATCTCCAAGGACGGCGGCCGCGGCTCATATCGCGGACTGCTCGAGATCGCAAAGGGCGCTCACGGTTCGAAATCCAAGGTCGTCTGTGACGCCCTGCTGCTGGACGAGCACTCCCGCTCCGACACCTACCCGACGATCCGCATCAGCGAGGACGACGTCAACGTCGGCCACGAGGCGACGGTCTCGAAAGTCGGTGAGGATCAGCTCTTCTACCTGATGTCTCACGGCATCTCTGAAGAAGAGGCCTCGAAGCTGATCGTGAACGGCTTCATCGAGCCGATCACCAAGGAGCTGCCGATGGAGTACGCGGTTGAGATGAACCGCCTGATCGAGTTGCAGATGGAGGGGTCCATTGGCTAATCCCGCCCACCCACCCCTCGCCACCAGTCAGACCGACGTGGCAGCTGTGGAGCTGCCCCAGTTCAAGGGACGGCCAGGCTGGGAGTTCACCGACCTCTCGACGCTCGATCTGACCGGCTACGCGCTGGTCACCGAGGATCAGGCCACGACCGCCTCTACCCCCGAAAAGCTCTTCGATCTCGGCGCTGAGAGCCGCCTTCCGGACGGTGTCATCGTGACCACCATCGGTGAGGCCGCAGACCAGCATGGCGCCCTGCTCAACAAGCACATCGGCTCGCTGGTATCGACACAGGACGACGTCTTCGTGGCACTCAACGACGCCGGCTTCCGCAGCGGCGCGTTCGTGTACGTGCCCCGTGGCGTGGTGGTCGAGGACCCGATCTCACTGACGACCGTTCACGCGAAGACCAAGACGCTCTTGAACCAGCGCACGCTGATCGTCGTCGAGCAGGACGCTCAGGTTGAAGTCTGGGAGCAGTACCTCTCAGGCGGCGACGACTTTGACAGCGTGCTGAATGTGGTCACGGAGCTGGTGGTCGGCGACGGCGCACGGCTGCGCTACGTCTGCGGTCAGGCGCTCTCCGAGAAGAGCTGGATCTTCGGCGCGCAGCGTGCCCAGGTCGGCCGTTCGGGCTCGCTTGACTGGGTCGCGCTCGGCTTCGGCTCGGCGGGCGGACGTGTGCGGATGGAAACGCGACTGGTCGGCGAGGGCGCCGATGCCCGCGTGACCGGTGCCTATGCGACCCACGGCCGCCAGCACATCGACTTCGACACCACCCAGGAGCACGCTGCTCCCCACACCACCTCGGACCTCGCCTTCCGGGGCGTGCTGCAGGATCGCTCGAGTGCCGTCTGGAAGGGCAACATCATCGTCGATCCGGGCGCGCAGAAGACCGATGCGTTTCAGGACTCGCGCAATCTGCTGATCTCCAAGCGGGCGCACGCCGACTCGATCCCAGGGCTTGAGATCCAGGCGAACGACGTGCGCTGCACGCACGCTGCCGCGATCGCGCAGGTCGACCCCGAGCAGCTCTTCTACCTGAGATCACACGGCATCGATGAGGCCACCGCGAAGCAGCTGGTGATCGAAGGCTTCCTGGCGGCCCTTGTTGAACGCTTCCCGGCCGGCCCCGTTCGTGAAGTGCTCGCGGTCGCGCTCGAGAAGCGCCTCGCGCTGATCCTCGGCTGATCGATCGCCTCGCTGATGCCGCGTCAGGCCATCCTGCTGCGCGGCATCAACCTCGGTGCCGCCAATCGGCTCTCAATGCCGGAGCTGCGTGAGGTCCTCACTGCCGAGGGCTTCACCGACGTCGCGACCTACATGCAGGCGGGGAACATCCTGGTGTCGTACGCCGCCAGTCCCGCTGGACTGGCGGCTGAGATGAAGCGGCTGCTGGCCGAGCGCTTCGAGCTCTCGGTTCCGATCCTCGTCCGCACCTGCGACCAGTTGGCGACGGCGGTACGCGACAACCCGTTCGCCGACCTGGCCGACCGCGACCCCAAACACTTCCTGGTGACGTTCCTCTCACAGGAGCCAGACGCGAGCGCGGTGGACGAGCTCAGCGCTTTCGCGGCGGAGGGGGACGATGAGTTCGCGGCCAGCGGGCAGGCCCTCTACAGCTGGCATCCTGGAGGTATCCACCTCTCCAAGCTCGCGACCAGACTCACCGAGAAGGGCCTGGGCGTGGAAGTGGCGACCGCAAGAAACTGGACCACCGCCACGACACTTCTGGAGATGGCCAGTGCCTGAACTAGTGGCCCGGTCGGAACCATTGGCGCACCCATACGAGATCCTCGACGTCTTCACTGACACGCCTCTGCAGGGGAACCCGCTCGCGGTCTTCACCGAGGGTGAGTCCGTGCCGAGCCGGCTCATGCAGGCCGTGGCGCGTGAGATGAACCTGTCGGAGACCGTCTTCCTGCTCCCTGGTGACGGTAGCTACGACGCTCAGCTACGGATCTTCACCCCGGCGACCGAGTTGCCGTTCGCGGGCCACCCGACGCTCGGTGCTGCCGTTGTGGTCGGCGATCAGAAGGGTCTTGAACACGTGACGCTGCTGACGTCGGCGGGCCTGGTACCGATCGAGCTCAGGCGTGAACAGGGAGAGATCGTCTACGGGGAGATGGAGCAGCCGATCCCGACGATCTCGCCGCTCTACGACTCCGGCACGCTGCTGCGGGCGCTCGGCCTCACCGATTCGGTGGTGCCGATCGAGATCTACGTCAACGGCCCGGAGCACGTGATGGTTGGCCTGCGGTCAGCTGCCGAGGTCTCGGCACTCGACCCCGACATGACCGTGCTGGGGGCGCTCGGCAACCTGCACGGGTTCACAAAACCGACCTTCAGCTGCTTCGCCAAGGTCGCCGACGGTCAGTTCAAGACGCGCGTCTTCTGCCCCGGCTTCGGCGTCCGTGAAGACCCGGCTACCGGCTCGGCCGCCGGCCCGCTGGCCCTGCACCTCGCTCGTCACGGGCTCAGCGAGTTCGGCAGCACGATCGAGATCGTCCAGGGCGTTGAGATCAACCGTCCCTCGCGGCTCACGGCACGCGTCGACGGCACCAGCGAATCGCCCGAGCGGATCCTCGTCGGCGGCTCGGCTGTGCGCGTTGCGCACGGCCACTTCCGCCTGCAGTAGAGCCCCCACTCACTGCGATATGCAGTAGAGCGCCTGCCCGTCACGATAGAGAACCGCGTGCGATAGAGCAGAGTGGGCAACGCCCATCCGCTCTATCGCACGGAGCTCGGCCCTTAGTCCTCTTCGTCGAAGTCGTCGTCGTCTTCGTCCGCGTCAGGATCGTCGAACTCGGACTCGTCGCCGAGTGTGTCGTCGTCCTCGTACTCGTCGTCGTCGGCGACTTCTTTTTCATTGACCTGTGACATGCCGCGCAGGGTAGTAGATCTTCCGGCCGTCACCGGAGGTTTTTCGGTGAAGCACTAATACGGCCGTACTAGTGCTTGCTGATGACTCGGTCGATAAGGCCGTACTCGGCGGCCTCGTCGGCCTTGAAGAAGCGGTCGCGCTCCATGTCGAAGTGGACCTTCTCAACCGTCTGGCCGGTGTGGCGGGCGTAGATCTCGTCGATCCGCTTACGGATGTTGAGGACCTCGCGTGCATGGATCTCGATGTCCGTCGACTGGCCTTCGAAGCCGGAGGACGGCTGGTGGATCAGGATGCGGCTGTTGGGCAGTGAGAAGCGCTTGCCCGGAGCTCCGGCCGCGAGCAGCAGCGAACCCATCGACATCGCGATTCCGACGCACATCGTCGAGACCTGCGGCTTGATGAACTGCATCGTGTCGTAGATCGCCAGCCCGGAGTAGATCGAACCGCCGGGGCAGTTGATGTAGATCGAGATGTCCTTGTCCGGATCCACCGACTCGAGATGGAGGAGCTGGGCCACGATCAGGTTGGCGACGATGTCGTCGATCGGCGAGCCGAGGAAGATGATCCGCTCGTTGAGCAGTCGGCTGAAAATGTCAAATTCGCGCTCACCGCGGGCGGTGCGCTCGATGACCATGGGGACTAGTGGCATGTACCTAACCCTACGAGATCGCGTCGGCCGGCGTATCAGCCGCTGTAGTCGAGCCAGGCGCGGCGGCTCGTATGCGCGCTGGCGCTGGTGCGCTCGCCGGACAATTCCTCGCGGATCTCGCTGAGCGTGCCGAAGCGTTCTGCCACCACGTTGTGTTGGTGGATCGTCTCCAGGTTCTCCTGGCGGGCCGAGACGAACACCTCGCCGGGAAGCTCCGGGAAGCGATCGACCACGCCGCGGATCATCTCGCGCACACAGTCTTCGACGAAGCGTGGGTGACGGTGCGCCTTCTCCACGACGTGCGCCTCATCGCTGCGCTTCATCAGCTCGTAGATCTCCGAGGACATCGAGTTCTCGACTATCTCAACCAGAGTCCCGGCGTCGAGGTCCAGCTCACAGCCCTCGGGCAGCCCGATATGGAGCGTGCCCAGTCCGCGCTGGTTGTGGGTTGCCACCGGGACCGCCTCGATGATGCGCTCGATCTCTTCGCTGCCGTAGCCCGCCTCCCCAAGGCGGGCGCGGGCCGAGGCGGCCACCAGCTCCTGCGCACACGGGCACGCGGTCATGCCCTGGGCGGTCACACCGACCAGACGGCGGGTGCCGGACTCTGTCGCGACGGCACAGCCGTGCAGCGTGTACAGCTCCTGGGTTTGAATGCCGGACACCGGGGCGGGCTTGTGCTCCGGGAAGCGAGCCTCAATCGTGACCTCGGCGCGACGCGCGCCCTGGCGTTTGCGCACAAGCTGGGCGATGTGCTCGGCCAGGGTCTCGGCCCTAAAGGGCGCCTCACCCAGCACCACTTCGCCGATCGCCTCGTTGACAACCTCCTCAAAGCGCGACATGTGCGCGCCCTTCTGGTTGGCTCCGAGTTCGACCACGCACTCGAACCACGCGGAGTAGAGCTGCTCGCGTCCATCCTGTTCCAGGCGGATCACTTTCTCGACGCCGGTGACGCCGACCTCGGATAGGCTCAGCTGCACGGCCGGCTGGCGTGCCTGAACGTCCACGGACGGCGTTGAGGTCAGAACTGCAGGGCTTGGGCTGGGAGAAGGGCTGCTCATACCACCAAAAGGTTAGAGCAGCGGCATTTGCGCCCCATGCAAGACGTTGTGCGACTTGCCACTAGGTGGAGTTGCGATTCGCGATCTTGTGGTATCACTCGGACTGTCTCTGAGTGGAGACGTAGGGGCAGTCACCGCGCATGCGGGGGGCTTGATGCTTGGGATCCATCCGGAAGGAGTCGGGTAGTGAGCCATAAGGCAGGTGCGTTACTCAGTGATGAGGCGCCCGTTTCGGAACTCGAGGAATTCCGTTTGCTGATCGTCGAGGGCCAAGAGCGTGGCTTCCTGACCTTCGAGCAGATCGCGGCCTGTCTAGAGGAATTCGAGGTCACCAAGGAGCAGGTGCAGGAGCTCCACGCGTACCTCGATGAGCAGGGCATCGAGGTGGTCGAGGCTGATGGCCGGATTGCGCGTTCGGAGACGGCCGGTATCGAGGCGCGCGCCGCCGCCGTGAGCGAGCCGGACAGCGATGTTCCCCGCAAGAAGGTCGAGGTCGACCTCACTGTCGAGCCGAGCCTCGATTCGTTGCGTCTGTATCTGCGCTCGATCGGTCGTGTCAGCCTGCTGACGGCTGAGCAGGAGGTGATGCTCGCCAAGCGGATCGAGCGTGGCGACATGGTCGCCAAGCAGCACATGATCGAGGCGAACCTGCGGCTCGTCGTGTCGATCGCCAAGGCCTACCTCGGACGCGGCCTGACCTTCCTGGACCTGATCCAGGAAGGATCGATGGGGCTCATTCGGGCGGTTGAGAAGTTCGACTATCGCCGCGGCTACAAGTTCTCCACGTACGCGACCTGGTGGATTCGCCAGGCTGTCACGCGGGCGATCGCTGACAAGGGCCGCACGATCCGGATCCCGGTCCACATGGTGGAGAAGCTCAACAAGGTGATTCACGTCGAGCGTCAGCTGATCCAGCAACTGGGCCGTGAGCCGACGCCGGTTGAGATCGCCGCCGAGCTCGAGATCACCCCACGTGAGGTGCGCGACATCCTGCGCATGGCGCAGCAGCCGATCTCGCTTGAGAAGCCGGTCGGTGAGGAGGACGAGTCGGAGCTTGGGGATTTCGTTGAGGATCAGAACGCCATATCACCGTTTGAGCAGGCCTCCGAGTGCCTGCGCAAGGAGAATCTCAGGCGTGCGCTGGCGGCTCTGCCCGAGCGCGAGCGCGAAGTGATTGAGATGCGCTTCGGCCTCACCGGTCAGCGTCCGTACACGCTCGAAGAGGTCGGTCGCGCGTTCAACGTGACCCGCGAGCGGATCCGCCAGATTGAGAATCACACGCTGAAGAAGCTCGAGGCGTTGCCGGAAGCACAGCGCCTCCGCGACGCCTCCTAGGGCGGCGTCTGGACGCGGGTGGGTCCACCCACTTCGCGGCAGATACCACCAGTATCTGCCCTGCGAATCGTGCAGCCCCACCCACGCCCCGCCACTCACCCGACCATCAACGGAATTCCGGAGCGATGCACCGCGAATCGTGCGGCCCCACGCACGCCCAGCCACTCGCCCTGGCCGTAACGCCGTAATTCGCCCGCACGTTCTAAACTGCTCGCCGCTTGGCGGGATTCCCGAGCGGTCAAAGGGGACGGACTGTAAATCCGTTGGCTCAGCCTTCGAAGGTTCGAATCCTTCTCCCGCCATGTGTGTGATGTCTCGGGACATAGGTCACACATGTCTCGCGACATAGGTCTCATTTTTGGGAGCTTGGCCAGCGGCCTGGCTCTCGTTGTTTGTTGCGCCAGTAGCTTTTCTGCGGGGCGATGTCGTAGGTTGAGAGAATTTCGCCGGTGTCGAGCTCGATCACTGTGACCTCGTGCTCGTCAAACGAGCGCGAGGACGCGTTTGCGGGCGTTCGCTCTGCCGGTCCCGAGGTGGTGCATCCGGCCGGCGCGGCGGAGACTCATCGCGCCGGTGCTGCCCAGCGGTCGTATCTGAGGCGGTAGTGCCCTTGAGCATGCCCGGCGGCGGGAACGGCCTTCGGTGTTGCTCGGTAGGCGTTGTCGGGTGTGGTGCGCTCAAGCGCGCGGTGTGGGCGCTGTTCGTTGTAATGCTCGCGGAACTCGTCAAGTTGGCGCTGTAGCTCGGGGATGCTGCGGGCTGTCGGGCGGGCTGTGAGCCAGCGTTCTGATTCTGGTGGAACCGCTCGATCTTCCCCTGTGTTTGAGGGTGGCCTGGGGATCCGTTCTTCTGCCGGACACCAAGGATCGGCAGGAGGTATTCGAACGCGTTGCGCCCACCCACGAAACGGAGGTATAGACCGTCCCGTTATCTGTCAGCGTCGAGGCCGGCGTGCCGCAAAGATCGATGGTCTCTAGGAATACGCTCACGACCACATCGCCAGTGACTGCCTGGTGGGCGGTCGTCGAGAGCAGGAACCGGGGGTGGTCATCAAGCCAGTTCAGAACCTCCGCGAAGGCTCGTACTTGGTGGTCGCGTCGGCAAGCTCAGTCCCGCATGTCGTCAACGTGGTTGACATGCCAGATGCACACCGATAGCCTCCGCTTCAGCTATTGCGCAACCAGCTCTAGCATAATTCGAAGGGCTGTAGCTCAGGCCCGAATGGAGAGCCAATGCATTACGTGCCAACCGCCAGGCGGCACGCGCTCGCGATATCTCTACTGGTCGTCCCACTTGTGTCTGGCATATCTGCGGTAGTGACTACCTCGGCTGGGGCCGCGGCCGCCGCGACCACAACGCTCACAGTGCCAAGCACAGTGCTTGTAGGAGGGATACCGGTGTCCGTGCCGTCTAGTGGCATGATCAACATTGACGGCGTAACTGTGTCGGTGTTGCCCGGGGCGAAGAGCGAGACTCTGACAGATCCGCCCCCAGCCGGATCTGTTGGGGCCTTTCCTGCACCTCCGAAGGCGCCCACGACACTCACCGTGCCGACCGCGGACCTCAACTCCACGCCGAGCACGAGCGCACTTGCCATCACTCCATTCACCACAAAGACGCTTGGTTTCTGCACGCTCAATATAATCACCCCAACCAAAGTTGCCAACATCAAGCAGGTGAGGGGCACTGTTTACACTTCCGGTGGTAACTGCGACGATCTAGACTACAACGTGCTCTCAAACACAACGTATTCGGCCCCGACAGACTCCGGGGGATGGACTCAGCGCGGACAGTCCACGAATGACGGGTTTGGCGTCGTCACAGCTCCAGTCCAGACGGCCTGCACCGGGAGTGCGTGGTGGAAGACGTATGGGTTGGGCGAACAAGAATTTCTGCCTACCGGCGAGCAGTTTAACACGGATGGGAACAGCGCCGCCAGCGTGGTTGCCTGCTGAATCGGCGTTTCCCGGTGCATGGTGAGGGTCAATCGATCCTCACCATGCACCGAACTGCGCAGCCGAACGTGCCCGCCGGGTGCTCTATGCCTTGCCCATGGCCGCGACCAGCGATCTGAACAAGCGGTAACCGATCGTTAGTCCTTGCGAGCACCGTGTCGATGCGGGACCGTCCTGCGCGCATGGAGGTGGAGCGCGGGTCGGAGGGCGCTCCTCGCTTATCGGGCCATGTTAAGCTGAGGGCCATGAGCAACAGTAAGGTAGAGGCTATACTCGTGTCGCTCGACCACCAGGGCCACACATTTGGCATAGTTCAGAATCGAAGTGGCGATTGGTTCCTGAGTGACTCTCTTCGCGAGTTGTCGGGCACTGGTGTCGAGGGTGTCAGGCCCGCGACGCTATTACTTACTGACAGTCACTCCATCGTTGGGGGACGGTTGCCGTGCGGAGCTGTCACCGCTGAACTCGTTGGCGAGGATGGCCGGAGGGTAACCTGCGTAGTTCGTGACGGTGCTTGGATCGGAGCAATTGCGGATCTAGAGCCGGGGAAACATAATCCGGCAGTTGTTTGGCGATCTGCTCATGGCGTCCCGGTAGCGCCGCATTTGCCAGCGGCGTGGCCGCGGAGTCAGATCGTCGATACCGATGTGCGGTGCCCGGCATGTAGCGCACTTAGGGTTCACGACTCAATTATTGAAGGGTTGACGGTGTAGTTCCAGTCGCCGTGGAAGGTGTGTCGGGTGATGTTGACCGTGGCGAGTTGGTCGTCGGTG
>Ga0224557_1001835_pt1 | contig 19421 bp, 20 predicted proteins | sample 714S31014metaG_FD_180677 | JGI IMG/M metagenome (GOLD analysis project Ga0224557, IMG submission 180677) | Peat soil microbial communities from Stordalen Mire, Sweden - 717 S3 10-14 | ecosystem: Environmental > Terrestrial > Soil > Wetlands > Peat | place: Sweden: Norrbotten County, Stordalen...
AGCGGAGACGCAATAAACAACAGAAATGTTGGGGGCGATTGCATGTTCCGGCACCACGCTTACGAGCGGCGTTAATCCCGTTGCAAAAAGTACGTGGCATTAGCCAATCTTGGCCGCAGCCGGCTTTTAGCCGGCCCACGCGAGCTTCGCTCGCGACAGAGCGGGGCTGAGAGCCCCGCGCAGGCTGAGAGCCTGCCCCACTGTAAATGGCCAAACTCCAGAGCCGGCTTTCAGCCGGCCCCCACAAGCCCGCGCCCGCCGGCGATGGCCCCCACGATGAGAAACGGCTCCGCGCCCGACGCCACAGCGGCGGGCAGCGGCACGTCCGGCGCTTCGTGGGACAGATCCTCCTCACAAGCGAAGAACCTCACGAACGGCCGTCGCTGTCCGGTGACCTGATCCCGGATGGTCCCGCGCAGCATCGGGTAGCAGTCCTCCAGCGCGTCGAGCACGGAGCGCTGCGTAGCCTGGCCCGCGACGTCGAGCTGCACTTCACCCGCGGCGCGCGCCAGGATCCGCAGATGCGCCGGAAGCACCACGCGGATCATTGGAGCGTCTGGACCTCGATGGAAAGCACGGCTGGAAGATCGCGGACGATGGGCGCCCAGTGGTCGCCCGCGTCGGCCGAAGCGTAGACCTGCCCGCCAGTGGTGCCGAAATACACGCCGCATTCGTCGAGCGAGTCGACCGCCATGGCGTCGCGCAATACGTTTACATAGCAATCGCTTTGCGGCAGACCTTCGGTGAGGGGCTCCCACTCGTTGCCGCCCGTGCGGCTGCGGTACACGCGCAGCTTGCCCTCGGGCGGATAGTGCTCCGAGTCGCTCTTGATGGGGACGACGTAGACAGTGTCCGGCTCGTGCGCATGAACGTCGATCACGAACCCGAAGTCGACCGGCAGGTTGCCGCTGATCTTCTGCCACGAGTCGCCCGCGTCGTCGCTGCGCATCACGTCCCAATGCTTCTGCATGAACAGCACGCCGGGGCGCGCCGGGTGCATGGCGACGTGGTGAACGCAATGGCCGACATCGGCCGTTGGATCGGGGATGTATTCGGAGTGCAGCCCGCGATTGATCGGCCGCCACGTCTGTCCGCCGTCGTCTGTGCGGAATGCGCCCGCGGCCGAGATGGCGATGTAGATGCGCTGGGGATCGGACGGATCGAGAATGATGGTGTGCAGGCACATGCCGCCTGCGCCGGGCTGCCAGTGGGGGCCCGAGCCGTGGCCGCGCAATCCGGGGAGTTCCTGCCACGTCCGGGCGCCGTCGGTCGAACGGAATAAGGCGGCGTCTTCCACTCCGGCGTAGACGGTATCGGGGTCGGTCAGCGATGGTTCCAGATGCCAGACGCGCTTGAACTCCCAGGGGTGGGGCGTGCCATCGTACCACTGATGAGTGCCGGGGACGCCGTCGTACACGAACTTGTTGCCCACCGGCTCCCAGGTCTTGCCGCCATCGTTGGAGCGCTGGATCAACTGCCCGAACCAGCCCGTGGATTGCGACGCATACAGCCGATTCGGGTCGGCGGGAGAGCCCTTAATATGGTACATTTCCCAACCCCCGAAGTGCGGACCGCTCACCTCCCACTGTTCCCGCTTGCCGTCCGATGTCAGGACGAACGCGCCCTTGCGTGTGCCCACCAGAACTCGTACTGTGCTCATCCCTTCCCTCCTTCCAGATAGAGTACCCCAACCTCAATCCCCTGTGGGGCGTGCGTCCACACCTGTCGGGATGGGCCTGCGGCCCACCGATAGTGATGAAAACCAGGTTGGAGGGCGGGCAATTCTGCCCGCAGCCGGCTTTCAGCCGGCTTCTGGCCGCCTGAAAGGCGGCTGCGGCCAAGATTGGCCGCCCTCCAATTTCAATAGCTTGCGGTGAGCTTCCGACCCTGCGGCGGTCTCCGGACCCGCCCTTTTTTCCCCCAATGCCCGCAGGCCTGCACCACTGTTATGTTGAACTGGAGGAGTCGCCCCATGCGCACGTTCTTCCTGTTCCTCTCGCGCCAGAAGCACTTACGGAAATGGATGGAAACTTCCGGCTGGGCCAGACGCTTGTCGGCCCGTTTCGTGGCCGGCGACAATCTGCGCGACGCCCTGGCCACCTGCCAGCGGATCAACGCCGAAGGCATCGCCGTCACCCTCGATCACCTGGGCGAGAACGTCACGTCGCTCGAAGAAGCGGCCGCCTCCCGGGACGCCTACCTGCAGGCGCTTAACGAAATCGCCGGCCTCAAGATCGACGGCAATGTTTCCCTCAAGCTCACGCAGTTCGGCATGGATCTATCGCTGGCCGACTGCGCTGCCAACGTGGAGGCGTTGGTCGGCCAGGCCGCCGCGCTGGGCAGCTTCGTGCGCGTGGATATGGAATCGAGCGAGTACACCGACCGCACGCTCGACCTCGTCGTCAATTTGCACCAGCGCTACAAAACCACCGGCACGGTGATCCAGGCTTACCTGTACCGCAGCCGCAAGGACGTCGAGATGCTGTGCGCCCGCGGCATTCCCGTGCGTTTGTGCAAGGGCGCTTATCTGGAGCCTCCCGCGGTGGCCTTCAAGCGCAAGGCCGACGTGGACCGCAATTTCGTGGAACTGATGAACCTTCTCCTCGAAACCGGCGTATATCCGGCTATAGCCACGCATGACGAGCAGATCATCGAACAGACCGAACGCTTCGTGGAGTCGCGCAAGATCCCGCGCGACTCCTTCGAATTCCAGATGCTTTACGGCATTCGCCGCGATATCCAAAAGCGGCTGGCCGGCGAGGGATACCGGTTGCGTTTGTACGTGCCGTACGGGCAGGCGTGGTATCCCTACTTCATGCGGCGGCTGGCGGAGCGGCCGGCCAATGTCTTCTTCCTGGCGCGCAACCTGTTGCGAAGTTGAACACGGGCGCGCCGGAAACTTCGCACTTCGCGCTGGCATCTAAGCATATATGCGGTACTGGGCCTATTTGGCGGGAAAGATCTTTTTCTGCGCGGCGTTCATGTACGGATTGCTGTGCTTGCTGGACCATTTCTTCCCCGCCGATAACCACCACCACATCATCCCGCCCGGCATCTTGTTGTACATGCTGCTGATGGGTCTGTGGTTCCTGGCGTCGAGCGGTTTGCTGTTCGTCTGCATCTGGGACCAGCGTTGCCGCTGCCGGGTATGCCTGCGGCGCCTGCGTATGCCGGTCGAAACCGGATCGTGGGGCGGCATGTTGCTGCTCGGCAGGCCGCGCATCGAGTACATCTGCCCATACGGCCATGGCACGTTGAAGCTTGCCGAGTTGCAGATCTCCGGCCTGGAGAATCCCGAATGGAACCCTAACGGCGAGATTTGGGAAGAGTTGTGCGCTTCGGCGCACGATGCGGACGAGCGGCCGTGATCGCCTCCCGTTTGCGCCAGGCAGCCGGGGTAGCCGTGCTGGCGATCCTGGTATTCCTGGGGGTGCGGCTGATTCCCATTTACTTCCACAATCAGGAGCTGCAGCAGTTCGTGGAAGACGTGACACATCGTGCCGCGGCGCCCACAAGCTCGGACGACGTGCTGCGCTCATGGGTTTTGTCAAAGGCCGCCGATCTGGAACTTCCCGTAGTGGCCGGTAACGTGCATATAGAACGTACTGCGGAAAGTGTGCGCATCGACGTGCGCTACGTGGTGCACGTCGATTTGCCGCTTTATACGGTCGACCTGCACTTTTATCCGGGCGCCGGCAGCCGGTAGGACTGTACAGCAGTTAGCTGTGGGGCAGGCCATCGTTTTTCGTGGCCTGCCGAGTTCGAGCACGGTGCGCAGACGACAAACAACGATCGTCTGCGCCACGCCGGGCACCGGAACTGTACAGTTAATTCGCGGACACTACATTAGGAACCAGCGCGACCAATACCGAGCCGCGACCGTAAGGGAGCGGTTTCCCCTACATATGAGAGAATCGTTGTTAGTGCCAGAAAAGAAATCTGACTCGAAGAGCAGGAAAGTCAGAGTCCGGGTTCCGCGGAAAGCCTACCTGGTCCGGTTCTTTCTGCATCCCGCCGGCAAAGCTCTGGTGGTTTCCTTCACGCTGGCGTTCCTCCTGGTGGCCGGGGTCCTCACGTACTACTATGCAAAGTATTCCAGCCTGATCGACCAGAAGCTGCGCGCCGGCCCCTTCGCCAACACTTCCAAGATCTTTGCTGCGCCCCGGCTCATAGCTGCCGGCGATCCCACCACGGCAGACGAGATCGCCGCCCAATTGCGCCGCTGCGGCTACACCGCATCGCGCGGCAACGCCATCGGGTCGTTCCAAATGCGCGCGGATGGGGCCATCGAGATTTTCCCCGGCCCGGATTCGTATTTCGACGAGGAGGCCGGCCTGATCAAGTTCGCCAACGGCCGCATCTCCCAGATCGTCTCCCTGCGCGACAATACGGCCCGCGGCCAATACCAGCTCGAGCCGCAGCTCATCACCAATCTCTTCGATCGCAACCGCGAGAAGCGCCGCCTGGTAAAGTTCACCGACATCCCGAAAGTGCTCATCGACGCCGTCACCTCGGCCGAAGACAAGCGCTTCTTCCAGCACCAGGGCTTCGACCCGCTGCGCATTATCAAAGCGATTTACGTGGACCTGAGAGAGGGGCGCAAGGAGCAGGGCGCGTCCACGCTGAGCCAGCAACTGGCGAAAAACCTTTGGCTGGAACCCGAGAAGCGCTGGACGCGCAAGGTGGCCGAACTCCTCATTACCTTGCGCCTGGAGCAGACCCTTTCCAAGCAGCAGATCTTTGAAGACTACGCCAACCAGATCTATCTCGGCAGCCGCGGCAGTTTCCGGATCAACGGCTTTGGCGAGGCGGCCGAAGCGTATTTCGGCAAGGACATCCGCCAACTCACGCTGCCGGAAGCCGCCACCCTGGCCGGCATTATCCAGCGCCCCGGCCATTACAACGCTTACCGCTATCCGGATCGTGTGCGCGACCGCCGCAACGTGGTGCTGTCGCTCATGCGCCAGAACGACGCCATTAACGACCGCGAGTACGCCCTGGCCGTGGAATCGCCGCTAAGCCTTGCCAAAGGCGCGGTCCAGTCGCTGGACGCCCCCTATTTCGTCGACCAGGTGAATGAGTTCCTGCAGAGCCAGTTCCAGGATATCGATTTCCAGTCCAGTTCGTTCCGGGTCTACACCACGCTCGACCTGGACCTGCAGCGCGCCGCCTCCGAAGCCGTCCGCGAAGGCATGCAAAGCGTGGACGATCTGATCCGCAAACAGAGGCGCTTCAAGGGCCAGCCGATTCCCGAAGCGCAGTGCGCGCTGATCGCGCTCGACCCGCATACCGGCGAAATTAAAGCGTTGTCCGGCGGGCGCAACTACGGCGCCAGCCAGCTCAACCACATCCTGTCCAAGCGCCAGCCCGGTTCCATCTTCAAGCCCTTCGTTTACACCGCCGCAATGAACACGGCCATCGAGGGCGGACCGCATATCCTCACCGCCGGCACCACCGTGGTGGATGAGCCGACCACCTTCTGGTACGACAACAAGCCCTACGAACCCAGCAATTTCAAACACGAGTTTCACGGCACGGTCACGTTACGCCAAGCCCTGGCCAAGTCCATGAACGTTGCCACGGTCAAAGTGGGCGAAATGGTGGGCTTCGATACCGTCGTCGCCCTGGCCAAACGGGCCGGCCTGAATTACAACATCCAGCCGACGCCCGCCGTGGCCCTGGGCGCCTACGAGGTGACCCCCATGGAGATGGCCGGCGCCTACACCATATTTGCCAATCAGGGCATGTATGTGAAGCCCAGTTTCGTCTCCATGGTGCGCTCCCAGGACGGCACAGCCATCTACAACAATAAGAAGGAAGGGCGCACCGTGCTCGACCCGCGGGTGGCCTACCTGATGACCAACCTGATGGAAGAGGTGATGCGCAGCGGCACCGCGGCCGGCGTGCGGGCGCGCGGCTTCGGGGTCCCCGCCGCGGGCAAGACCGGGACCTCCGACCACGATGGCTGGTTTGCCGGCTACACCTCCGACCTGTTGTGCATCGTCTGGGTGGGCTTCGACGATAACCGCGAGCTGGACCTGGAAGGCGCACACTCGGCGCTGCCCATCTGGACCGAATTCATGAAGCGTGCCCTGCAGTATCACGCCTATCGCGATCCCAGACCCTTCCAGGCTCCCGACGGCATCGTCTCCGCGCAGATCGATCCCGAGTCGGGAATGCTGGCCACGCCCTACTGTCCAACGACGATCTCGGAAGTTTACATCTCGGGGACGCAGCCGGTAACGTCCTGCCCGCTGCATGCCAAAGGGCAGAGCGTCACCCACGTGGCCGGCTGGGAGATCCCCGGCAGTGCGCCTCCGGGTTCGGAGGGCGCCACGCCTGCGCCCCATGTGGGCGCGCCGCCTGCGGCGTTCGGGGCGCGGCGGACGCCGGGCCCAGCGGGCGCCCCAACGCCTTCGCCGCAGACCGCCGATAAGGCCGAAAAGCCTAAGGAAAAGAAAAGCTTTTGGCAACGCCTCCGGGGTGTGTTTAAATAGAACAAAAGGAGGCCGTATGGTTTCCGCTCGCAACCTCGTCGTTCTTTTCGCCGCGTGCCTGGCTTGGGGGATAGCTTCCGCGACCGCTCTTGCGCAGGATACTAAACTCGCCCTCGACTCTCAGCTCGCCGCCAAACCAGGCGTTTCCGAAACCGCCCTGCCGCCGCTCACGCCCGAGGGCCGGGGTGACGTCTTCATGGCCCGCAAGATGTATCGCGAAGCCATCGAATCTTACGAGCAGGCCCCCCAGGATTCCGCGGTGGTCTGGAACAAGCTGGGCATCGCCTATCACCAGATGACGCAGTTGGATGCGGCCATGAAGCGCTACCGGCGCGCCATCCGCCTGGATGCCAAGTACTCGGAAGCCATTAACAATCTGGGGACCATCTACTACGCGGAAAAACGCTATGGCAAAGCTACCGGCACGTATAAGCGGGCGCTGAAGCTGGCGCCGGGCTCCGCCTCGATTTACAGCAACCTGGGCACCGCGTATTTTGCCGAGAAGAAGTACAAAGAGGCTTGGGAAGCCTACAACACGGCCTTCCAGCTCGACCCCGAGGTGTTCGAACACCGCAACACTTATGGCGTGCTGCTGCAAGAGCGCACCGTCGAGGAGCGCGCACGGTTCCACTATTACCTGGCCAAAATTTACGCCAAGAAAGGCCAGAACGATCGCGCGCTGCAGTATATCCGCAAGGCGCTGGAAGAGGGCTTCACCGACCGTAAGAAGCTGTTGCAGGATCCGGAATTCGCGGCACTGCGCGACCTGCCCGAGTTCAAGGAGCTACTCAAGCTGGAGCCGCGTGTCCTCTGAAGCTTTCAGCTTTCAGCTTTTAGCTTTCAGCTTTCAGCTTTCAGCTTTCAGCTACGAAAGCGGCGCGGCTCGGCGGACCTAATGCGCTACCGGGCCGCTGCGGTCATTCTGTTGGCTTGTCTCACTGCCTGCACGCGCCGCGATAGCCAACAGACGGTCCCCCAGGTGGCCGTCCTGCGCTTTGAAAACCTCTCGGCCGACGCGTCGCCGGATTGGATGGGCCGCGGTTTTGCAGAGATTATATCCGGCGAACTCCAAGGTTCCCCGCAGCGCTACGCGATCCAATGGCGCACCCTGCGGGCCTTCGACGCGTCGCTCGGCCAGCGGCCGGGAGCGCCGGGAATCTCGGCCGAGAGCGCCGGGGCGCTGGTGGCGGGCGCCAACGAAATCGTGTACGGCGACTTCTCCGCGATCCATGGCGTCCTGCGCGCCAGCGCCACCGAGGAAGATCTGGCCACGCACAAGATGGTGCGCACCGCATCGGCCAGCGGTCCGGCGAGTGACGGCATCTTTCCGGTGGCCGAAGCTCTGGCCCGGCAGTTGGGCGAGTCGCGTGCGTTCGGCACGCAAAACCCGCAGGCGCTGCGCAGCTACGTGGCCGCGCTGGAATCGCCCGATCCCGTGGCCGCTTCCCAGGATCTCGCCCAGGCGGCCGCGGCCGACCCCGGCTTCGGGCGCGCCTATGTGCTCTGGCTGGACATGGCCATTGCCCAGCGAGACCGCGTCGAGGCGGATCGGGTCGTGGAGCAGGCTCGCGCCCACCAGGACCGTTTCCCTGCGCTCGACCGGGCGGGGCTGGATCTCGCTGCAGCCGCTGTGCGCGGCGACTTGCATGCCCAACTGGAGGCGCTCCGGGAACTGGCGCGCCTGGATCCGGCGGATCCCAATGGCCATCGCGCGCTGGCCGAAGCGCTCATGAGCATGCGCGACTATGCTGGCGCTATCGTGGAATTCCGGCGCGCCCTCTCCATACGCCCCGAGGACGCCGCGTCGCTGAACTCGATGGGCTACGCGGCGGCTTATTCCGGCGACTTGCCCACCGCCATACGGGTCTTGCGCGGCTATGAACAGTTGCGCCCCAATGAGCCGAATCCCCTGGATTCCCTCGGCGACGCGCACTTCGCCCTGGGCCACTTCGCCGAAGCCGAGCAATTCTATCTGGCGGCGCAGGCCAAGGCGCCCGGCTTTTTGAACGGCGGCGAAGTGCTGAAGGCCGCGCAGGCGCGCCTGATGACGGGCGATGTCCCGGGCGCCACGGCGCTCTTCAACCGTTACCTTGCCGCGCGGGAGGCGGCGCACGATCCGCATGCCCCGTATCACGCGGCGGAGTGGTCCTGGCAAACGGGTGCGCGGCGCGCGGCCATCGCCAGCCTGGACCGCTTGGCCCAGACCATGACCCGGACGGATGCGACCGGGCCGATGCGCGACGCCGCCAGCCGCGCCGACGCCCAGACGGCCATCTGGCTGCTCAACCTGGGAGACCGTGCGGGAGCCGCGCAACACGCCCGCAAAGCGGTGGCCGAGGCCGTCCCGGCGCCTTCGCCGATGGTTGCCCTGGCGGCTTTCCTGGCGCAGCCAGACGCCTTTCCGCCGCCCGCGCAATCTCCGTTGCGGGATTATGCGCGGGCTTACGCGCTGCTGTTCGACAAGCAGTTTCAGCCCGCCCTACAAGCGCTGGAGGAGATCCGCCGGCGTCCCACGGGCGAGCAGGACGACGGCTTCGACGTGCTGCTGGCATGGGCCTGCGAAGAGACCGGCGATTGGCAGCGCGCGGAACCCTTGCTGCGGCTTACACCGCTGCCGCAGGCTTCGGGCCTGCCGATGTTCTCCTCGCTCTATTTTCCCCGTTTGTTTTTCTTGCGCGGCGCGGCGCTCGATCGCACCGGCCATCGCGCCGAGGCCGCCCGCTACTACCAGTTGTTCCGCACGCTTTCCGGTCCGGACAGCGCGATTTGGGGCGAAGAGCGGCGCGCCCAGTAACGGTCAGTTGCTTCCCAGGCGGCGAAACCGCTCATCATGATCCGCCGCCACGTGGCCGAGACGGTTGATGGTTTCCATTACGTCCGCCATGTGCTGCGCCAAGCTCCGAACGTGAGCGTCTGTCTCAAGCTGGGCGGCAGCGATCGCGCGCACCCGCCGCCGGTCGTCTCCACTTGCTTCTCCAGTAGTTCCACATTCAGGCTGAGCGCCTCGTGGCGCTCGACCAGTCTCTCGAGCCGTTCATCAATGTTCATCGGCCGCCCGGCTCCTGATCTTCCATGCGGTGGGCTACCCCGCCGGTTTTTTTTATGCCCAGACCCCACCAGAACACCCACCGGGCCCTAAATCGTGATAATGTTTGGCCATCCATCGATGGACATCGGCGCTACCACCGCAACTCTCATCGGCGCTGTCGTTACTGGCTTATGTTTACTTCTGTCTGTAGGACTGAGCCGTAAGGGATCGTGGACCAGAGGCTTCATCACTGGTCTAGCCTAGCTGCCGCATCTATCACCGCTGCAGCGATGCTCGCCTACTTCAACTACGCGCGCCCCTTGACGCCCACAGAACGAAATCTTAAAGCGTGGGCTGGCGATTGGAAAACCCAGTTCGACGGCGATCTCGGTAACGGGCAGGGCCTCACTACTATCAAAGTCGATCAATCTGGCGCTCAGACGCAGATCCTCGGCTCATTCACGGCCGCCACCACCAATGGAACAATCAAAGGGATTCTTCGGGGAGCAGGCGATTGGCACCACCCCGAATACAAAGACGTTCACATCTACTGGCGTGCCGAGAATGGGGTACAAGGTGACCTTTGCTCACTCTAAGCGACGATCGCAGGACATTCTCTGGCCGTTACGGCCGACCCAGCACCTGTATGGTCTTTAGCTCCTGTACAGCCGGGGGAACCTGGAACGGAACAAAGTAAACTCCATGCTGCTTTGGACGCCCTCACACCTGCCGTGCGGGTTTGCGCAGCCTGCGTGACCCGAGTGCCTTCTCCACACAGTCCAATCGAGAGGGGATTCAAGTCGGGACCGCCGTTGCCCTCATGGTTTGCCGCGGCGCTGCTCACGGAACCGACACGATCCGTTTCCGCCACATCTGGGGGAAGAACCAGCGAGCGGAATTGCTAGCGTCAGCCGAGCACGACGGCGCTTCCCCAGTTAGGAGCCAAGGGGCCGCTGCTGCCTCACCCCCCTTGTTCGAGCCGCCCTTGCCTTTAAGGGAATATAATCGAGCAGATGGGGTTCATTTTATTCCTGATCCGCCTTCCGTTCTTTATCGTCGGGCTCGCTTTGTACATGACCGTGGTAACTGGTTTGGGCGGAATCGTATGGGTTGCCTGGGCGGCCTGGCTGATATTCACACTTCCGCTGCGATTCATTGGAAAACTACTCTCAGCCGCGTTTTCGAATGACAGCCGGGAGTTGAGCGACTGGAGAGCTTACAGCAGCGCATGGGATGACTGGGCGTGCGGCGGGCTGAGGACCTTCACGTCCAGGCCGTAAGCGTCGTGCCACCAATTATCGAACGGCGCCGACGCGATCATGGCTGCGCCGCCCCAGGCGCAGACGAAAGCGCCGAACGGTCCGCGGAAACCCCACATGCGCACCGAGGCTGCCCGCGCTTCGCCCGAGTGGCTGAACGAACTGGACAGGATCAGGTAGCCGCACGAAATCCCCGCCAGGATGCCGCACAGGTAGATCAACATGTGCGGGGCCGTCCAGAAGGTATCGCGGCCAATGCTCTTGTGCCAGGAGATGTCCCAGATGCCTCCGATGGAGGCGGAGGTGATCGCGATCATGCACGTCCAGATGTACCAGGGGACGGAGGCCGTGCGTGCGGCGGCGTGTTCCCCCCAGGCGATTGCAGCGCTCTGAGCCATAGCGGTCTTCTCTCAAGTCTACACCTGAGCGATGGCGGGCGAGACGGGTGAAAGCATCATCCCCGGTCGATCTGTTCCCGCAGCTCCACGGGGTAGAGCGACTTCAATTTGGGATACGCCTCCGCCAGACGGATCAAGTCCAATTCGTCCTTTTTGCGCTTGCTCAGGCGCCGACGCGGATCGCCGTAGGCCCACAGCTTGCCTTGCGTACTGTCTTCCAGACATGCGATCTTCACGCGCACGCCCAGAACTTCAGCGGCGACCGACCGGGCGAGAAAGGCCTGATATCTATCGTCGGTCGTGAACTGGATGCGGAGTTCGCTTACCGGCGGCGTGGCGTTGAGCGTGTGAGAAATCACGATATCGGCGTCCAGCGTATAGACCGGCTCGACAAAACAATTGACGGCCAGCCCGCCAATCAAGCAATACGGCCCGAACGCCTCGCACGCCGCGATCAGCCGCGCGAAATCGGTTGCGCCACCCTCGGTCGTCAATTCGTAGGCCTCCACGGCGGTCACAACTTCACTACATGCGACCCGGCGCGGTGGCCGCCAGGGCCAGAATGCTAAAATTAAGGTTCCCCTGGAGGTTCGATGGCAGTGAAGTCCCGCCGCGCGGCGGCCGTAGTAGACGTGGCAGGTGTCAAAGTGGGCGGCAATCATCCGATTGTGGTGCAGTCCATGACCAACACCGACACGGCGGATGTAACCGGCACGGTCAATCAAGTGATGGCGCTGGCGCGGGCCGGCTCCGAGCTGGTGCGCGTCACGGTGAACACCGAACAGGCGGCCGCGGCCGTCCCGAAGATCGTGGACTGCCTGGACAAGTTCGGCGTGCGCGTGCCGATTATCGGCGATTTTCATTACAACGGCCACATCCTGCTGCGCAAGTATCCGGAGTGCGCGCGGGCGCTTTCCAAGTACCGCATCAATCCGGGCAACGTCAACATCGGCAAGAAGCACGACGATAATTTCCGCACCATGATCGAGGCGGCCATCGAATACGGCCGCCCTGTGCGCATCGGCGTGAACTGGGGATCGCTCGACCAGGCTTTGCTCACGCGCATGATGGATGAGAACTCGCGCCTGGCGGAGCCCAAGGACGCGCGCGAAGTGACGCTCGAAGCCATCGTGGTCAGCGCCGTCGAATCGGCCGCCGCCGCCGAGCAGTACGGCCTGGCGCACGACCGCATCATTCTGAGCGCCAAGGTCAGCGGCGTGCAGGACCTGGTGGATGTCTACCGCGCGCTGGCCGCCCGTTGCGACTACGCGCTGCACCTGGGGCTGACCGAGGCGGGCATCGGAGCGAAGGGCATCGTAGCCACCACAGCGGGCCTGGCGATCCTGTTGCAGGAAGGCATCGGCGACACCATTCGCTCGTCTCTGACGCCGCTGCCCAATGGCGACCGCACCGAGGAAGTCATCGTTTCGCAGCAGATCCTGCAGTCGCTGGGCATTCGCAGTTTCACGCCGCAGGTGACTGCATGTCCCGGTTGCGGCCGCACCACCAGCACCTTTTTCCAGGAGATGGCCGATCAGATTCAAACCTACCTGCGCGAGCAGATGCCGGTGTGGAAGGCGAAGCATGCGGGCGTGGAGAGCATGAAGGTGGCGGTGATGGGTTGCGTGGTGAACGGGCCGGGCGAATCCAAGCACGCCAATCTGGGCATCTCGCTGCCGGGCACTTTCGAAGAGCCCAAGGCGCCAGTGTTCGTGGACGGACGACTGGTGACCACGCTCAAGGGCGACCACATTGTGGCCGAGTTCATCGGGATGCTGGACGAGTACGTGGCCACGCACTACGCGGAACCGGTCGCCTGACATGGCCAGACACTTCACGCTGTGGGAGGCCGAACGCATGCTCCCGCAGGTCCGCGAGTGGATGCGTGAAGCGGCGGCCATGAAGTCGCAATACGACGAGGCGGAACGCGCCGTGCAGTCGCTCGCAATGCGCATTACCATGATGGGCGGCATTGTGGTGAACCGCGAGCGGGCCGCGGAAGACATCGCCCACCGCGACACCGCCGGGCAGCGGCTGCGGGCCGTGTTGGAGAACTTCGAGCAGAGCGGAGTGCTGGTCAAAGATCTCGACAAGGGGCTGGTGGACTTCCCTACGCTGTTCCGCGGCGAGGAGGTCTACCTATGCTGGAAGGTGGACGAAGCGTCCATCCAGTTTTGGCACGGCACGCACGAAGGCTTCGCCGGGCGCAAGGCGATCGACCAGGATTTCTTGGATCACCACGAGGGCGAGAAGGCGCAGTGAGGTGGGGCGGATGGGGTGCACCGATGTTTGACGGAACGAAAGGCGCGGCCTACACTGAAGTGGCCAGGGTCTCGAAGTGAACGCATCCGGCGGTGTCGTCACGATCATGCCAAAGCTCACGCCCGATGAGTTGCAGGACGAAAGCGAGATTCGGGACCTGAGAATCCGCGCGGCGATCCGAAAGGGCCATGAGGACTTTCTCGCCGGCAAGACCCGTCCCATTGAGAAGTTCTTCGCAGAACGCGAGGCGCGCGCAGGGAAGCGCCCGCGCCGGCTTCCCGTCCCATCGGGAATAGTCCTCAATATGACTTCCGAAGAGTAACCGCGTCCTCGAAGCGGCCGGACGCAGCGCGGTAACGATTCTGTTTGCGGACCCCAGTAACCGTTCACGAGTGCCAAAAGATCAAGAAACTGGAAGGCGTGCCTCGCGCCGAAGCGCATTATCAGCTTCCCCTCGGCCGATGGCGCTTCCGCGATGTCCGGTGAGAGGGAGAATGAAATGCTCGAGAATCGATGAAGCCGTTCGCATGGTTGTCATCGATAGGTCCTTTCGTTGCGGAGGAGAACGGCCAGCACCTCCACGGTGCTCGTCGAATAAACCGGTTTGAAAATAATGCGATACCGGCCTGATACCTTGCGGTAGTGGCCCTTGTGGTCCCTCCCCTTCAGCGGCTTCACCAGGCCGCGGAAAGGGTCCGCTTGGAACACGGCGATGTCGTCCAGGACGCGCTGGCGCCGGTCGGGCGGTATCGCTCTAAGCTGTTTTGCGGCCCCGTCGTGAATGTGAACGATCCAGGTCATGTCGCAGTTGGGCGAGGGTGACGAATTTTCCCTCGTGCATCTCTCGTTCGGCTTTCTTCACGAGGGCACTCTCTTCTGGGGTGAGGATGTCATCGGCATCAACCAAACGCTTAGGCTTGATGAGCACCCCGTTCTTCTGTTTGGCGAATGCCACAAAATCCCCCTCCTGGAGGTTGAGGGTTTCGAGCATATCCCGCGGAATGACCACTTGGCGCCGTTGGCCCACGCGGCCGATCCGCTCCTGGGTTGTGGTTGATTTTACTGGCATACTCTTTCAGATTATCTGACTATCAGAATATGTCAATACCCCTTCGGGCGTTCCATATAACGCCCTTGCCGGGCGGCGGGCCCTCACGGGGCTAGAGCGAGGAGCCAAGTATCGCCACGCGCGGGGCCGGAACTGTAGCCACCGAACATGAGCACGACTTTGTTGATGGGATCGTAATCCATCCCGACCCCGTACCGGTTAGGAGGTACGGTGGCCGGTTGGATCTCCGTCCAGGTTATCCCGTTCCAGACCCAAGTATCGTTCAGGGAATTCGGCCAGTTTCCTGCATATCCACCGAACAGCACGACCCTTCCGAGGGCCGCGTCATAGGTCATGTTGGCGCCGGTTCGTGCGGGCGGGCAGACGCCGGGAACTGTTGGGTCCAGGTTGTTCCGTTCCAATTCCAGGTGTCGGTGAACTGAACGCCACCGTTGCCGCTGCCGCCGAACAGGACGACGGTCTGGGTCGCCGCATCATAGGCCATCGGGGCTCCCCGCGGGGAGGGACTGGTTGTAGGATTCTGCTGGGTCCAAGTCTTGGTTACTCCGTTCCACGTCCAGGTGTCGCCGAGGACGCCAGCACTGGCGCTGTTGTTGCCGCCAAAGAGGACTACCGTCTGGGTCCCTGCGTCGTACACCATACCCATTTGGCTGCTGCGTGTTGGTGGAGAAACGGACGGGGACTGCTGGGTCCAGGTGGTTCCATCCCAAGTCCAGGTCTCATTGAGAAATGTTCCAGTGCTGCTGGCGCCTCCGAAAAGCACAATGTTGCCCGCTGCCGCGTCGTACGCCATTGCGGCGCCTGAGCGGGCAGGTGGCGGGCGATAGCCGGAACCACCCACCTCGCCAAATCCAGGTATCACCATAGATCTTCCCGGTGTTATCGCCGCCAAAGAGCACCGTTGACTGCGTCGCTCCATCATATGCCATTCCCATGCAGCACCGGGCAGACGGAGGTCCCGACGGGACCCAGTTCACCGTTTGCGCTGCCAACACGCCAGCCTGCGTGACCAACACAGCGGCCAGAATCAACTGATTTAGTTTCATGCACCCTCTCCTCTTCGGGTACAAAGTACCATTTATACCCCCCCCGCAACTGGACGACTAATGCATTGCAAATCGAGTCACTCGCGTCCCACAAGCGAACACTGCGCATCGCCTTTGCCACTGTAAACCCGCGTATTGCCATTGGCAATGCAACTGCTCTAAGCATGGACCTCAAATTTGCCCTACGATCCCTGCGCAAGAACCCGGGATTCACCCTGCTCGCCGTGGTGGTGATGGCTCTGGGGATCGGCGCCAATACAGCCGTATTCAGCGTAGTCAACGCGGTGCTGCTCAAGCCGCTGGCGTACCGCGATCCCGACCGCATCGTCACACTTTCGTCCCTATGGCGGAAGAGCGGCGGCCACGGCCTGGTTTCCGCGCCGGACTTCCACGACTGGCACGATCAGAGCACGGCATTCGCCGCCATGGCCTACTATCAGGACGATTCCACGTCGGTGATGTCCGGCGCATCGGCCGAGTACGCACACGTGGCCGCGGTCACGCCGGAGTTCTTCCAGGTCTTCGCGGTGGAACCGGTGGCGGGCCGGCTGTTCTCGGCCGAAGAGCTGAAGCCGGGCGGCGCCGGAGCGGTGGTCATCAGCTATGCATACTGGCAGAGTCACTTTGGGGCGAATGTCAACGCGCCTGGGCAAGCGGTGCGCATGCTGGGCAAGCGTTTCAGCATTGCCGGAGTGCTGCCGCAGCAGTTCCACTTCCCGAACGGGACCGATATCTGGCTGCCGGCGAATGTGGTGTTCTCCGAAACGACTTGGCGCTCCGCGCACAATTACAGGGTGGTTGGGCGGCTGAAGCCGGGCGTCAGCCTGGAGCAGGCGCAGGCGCAGATGACGGCCATCGGCGCGCGCCTGGAGCAGCAATATAAGGACAGCAACGCGGGCAAGTCGGTGGCGGTGACGCGCATGCGCGACGAGATGGTGCGCAACGTGGAGCTGACGCTTTACCTGCTGCTGGGCGCGGTCGCGCTGGTGCTGCTGATTGGTTGCGCCAACGTGGCCAATCTGCTGTTGGCGAGGGCCACGGCGCGGACGCGGGAAATCGCCATTCGCGCGGCGGTGGGCGCCAGCCGCGGCCGCATCGTGCGGCAGTTGATCGTGGAAAGTATGGTGCTGGCGCTGATGGCGGGCGCGGCGGGATTGCTGCTGGCCAAGTGGGGCTCGGACGCGCTGGTCGCGCTGGCCCCCGGCAACGTGCCGCGGCTGGCGGAGAGCGGCATTGACGGCTGGGTGCTGGCGTTCACGCTGGGCCTCTCGGTGGCCGCCAGCCTGCTGTTTGGCCTGGCGCCCGCGCTGCAGGTTTCGCGCGTCGATCTGAATGAAACGCTGAAGCAGGGCGCGGGGCGCTCTATGGCCGGGGGCAAGGCGGGCCGGACACGCGCGGCGCTGGTGGTGGTGGAAGTAGCGCTGTCGGTGGTGCTGTTGGCGGGCGCAGGGTTGCTCATCCGCAGTTTCGCCGCGCTGCACAACGTCGCGCTGGGCTTCCATCCCGAGCATGTGCTGGTGATGCAATCGGACGTGCCGTCGGCGGGCCTGGAGAGTGCGCGCCGCGCCACCCGATTCTATAAAGACCTGCTGGCGGATCTGGCGACGCTGCCCGGAGTTTCGGCCGCCGGGGGCACACGCAACACGCCGGGCACGGTCTTCTCGGATGGCAGCTACTTCATCGACCGGGTTGGCGTACTCACCCCCAGCACACCGAACGCGGTCTTATCCGTGGTGACGCCGGGGGCCTTCGCCGCGCTGGGCATCCCGCTGAAGCGCGGCCGGGATTTCAACGCGGGCGACACTTACGACGCACCGTTTACGGCCATCGTTAACGAGGCGCTGGCGCGCAAATCGTTTCCCGGCCAGGACCCGCTGGGCCGCTTGATCTACTGTGGTCTCGACTCGGGAAAGATCATGAAGATCGTGGGTGTGGTGGGCGATGTGCGGCAGTACGGGCCGGCCGTCGAGCCTGCGCCGGAAATCGTGATGCCGTACGAGCAGCACCCGCAGACGGCCACAGCGCTCAATATCGTGGTGCGTGCGTCCACCGCGGGCGGCGCGCTGTGGGGGCCGATCCAGAGCAAGGTGCGCGCGCGTTCGGCGGAGGTGCCGGTGAAGTTCACCAGCATGGAAGATCTGCTCGCGGAGAATACGGCCGCGCCGCGCTTCCGCACCTTGCTGCTGGGGATCTTCGCGGCGATCGCCGTTTGCCTGGCGATGGCCGGCGTCTACGGCGTGGTGGCGTACACGGTGAGCCAGCGCGCGGGCGAGATCGGCCTGCGCATGGCGCTGGGAGCGGATACGGGCGACGTCCTGCGGCTGATTCTGCGTCAGGGCATGGCGCTCACGGGCATCGGCCTGGCGGTCGGGTTGGTTGCCGCGGTGGCCGCCACGCGGGTGGTCGCCAGCATGCTGTTCGAGGTCAAAGCCAGCGATCCGGCGACGTATATCGGCGTGGCGTTGCTGCTGGGCGTTGTATCGCTGGCGGCCAGCTACATCCCGGCGCGGCGCGCGGCGCGAGTGGATCCGGTGTCGGCTCTGCGGCAGGATTAGTGTGCCGTCGCGCCTGATGTGGCGCACGTTCTCAACGTGCCGTGTCCGCACTCCTGTGGACACGGCGCAAACTGTTACGTTCCAACCTGGGGACGCTGCTTCCCCCCAGATCTCGGTACGCCAAAATAGCGTGCAAAGTTTCACGCCAGCCTGATTTGCAGAGTGACATCAATCTAATCGCCGCCAACTAGCCAACTAAAGATACTTGCATATCCCGACCAGTAGCTGGTGAACATTCCTCCGTGCTGCTGATCTGCGGCATGCTGGTCATCCGCATCGGGACGCTGCTGCTCATCATGGGCCATCTCAGCCACGCGCAAGGCGCCCTGCGCACCAAGCTGCATGCGCTCATGCTCTACACCTACACCTTCCTGCTGGTCACCTCGTTCGGCATCTTTCAGGAATACCTGCTGCGCAATTACATGCACAGCGCGCTGTTCTATCTGCTGATGACGCTGGGATCGTGCTTCTTTCTGGCGGGGCTTTACCGCATGTCGGATTACCGCTGGGCGGGGACGGTTGTGGCAGGCATCTACACGACGCTGAACCTGCTCTACGTCTGGATCTTGCCGCTGTTCCCGGCGGAGCCCAAACTGGGCCCCGTCTACCAGCACATGACGCACTTCGTGCCGCCCGATTTTCCGATCTTGTTCATCGTGCCCGCGTTCCTCCTGGACCTGACGCGTCCCTACTTTCAGCGCTGGAGCTATTGGGCGCGAGCCGCGGCCATCGCCCCGATTTTCGTGATTGCTCTGGCGGCGGTCCAGTGGCCCTTCGCCGATTTTCTGATGTCTTCGGCGGCGCGCAACTGGTTCTTCGGATCGGGATACTTTCCCTTTTTCGTTCCCAGCGATACGGACTGGGTGCGCAACGTCTTCACCCAAGTGGAGCCCGCCGCCCGCCAGTTCTGGACCCGCATGGCCATGGCAGTCGTGCTGGGCGCATTGATGGCCCGCGCCGGCCTCGCCTGGGGCGGCTGGATGCGCAAAGTGCGGCGCTAGCGGGCACCCCGCGCCGATTTATAATAAAGATATTGAGAGTCCTCCTCCTCGCAGCCCTTTCGCTCGCCGCGCGTCTCTATGCCGGAAACAGTCTGGTTGACGAAGGCTACGACCACTTCTACAACCTCGAATTCGACCAGGCGCTGGCCGATTTCGACCAGGCCATCGCCAAGGATCCCAACAACCCGGACCTGCACAACCACGCCGCCGAGACGGTCGTCTTCAGCGAAATGTATCGCGATGGCGCGCTCGAAAGCGAGCTGGTAACGGGCAACAATTCCCTGCTGCGCCGCGCCAAGCTGAATC
>Ga0224557_1001837_pt1 | contig 19416 bp, 20 predicted proteins | sample 714S31014metaG_FD_180677 | JGI IMG/M metagenome (GOLD analysis project Ga0224557, IMG submission 180677) | Peat soil microbial communities from Stordalen Mire, Sweden - 717 S3 10-14 | ecosystem: Environmental > Terrestrial > Soil > Wetlands > Peat | place: Sweden: Norrbotten County, Stordalen...
AAAATCGTTTGCAGCACGCTGGTGAGTCGGTTGCGGGCCGTTGCGACGTTTGCCATGTCGACCATGCGGTCAGCGTCTTGGAGGATGCCGAGTGTGTGCGACACGAGTGAATGAATCATGCACGCCTTGAGATCGCACTCAAATTGCGACTCCGTCTCGCGGCGCCGGTCGTCGTACTGCGGCGCGCAGAACCTGCATCCGCTTCCCGGAACCATCACTCCCATTTTCGGAGCATCAAGAGTATTGCGCTGCAGGGCAGCGATCAGCTCGTCAGCCGTCAGCCTATCCATTTCGGCGGCGATGATATCGAAAACAGCGTGTTCCAAGTCGATCATTGTCTTTGCACGTATGGTCGTTGAAGACTATTTATCTATCTGCCTCTTTGCCGTGACCACATTTGACTCGTTGAAGGATGGCTTGCCGCACATAGCTCAGCGATAAGCTACAGAGGGTTAAGCAGAGTCTTGCAATATTGAATGTGACGTCTCGCACGCGGAAGTACGCCAAAACTAAGCCAAAAATGTACCACAATTTCGCGCGCGGGAACTAAACACCGTTATTTCCGAATCGACACATCTGTTGGCCAACGGCGTGTGCAATGCCTAGCACTCTAAAAATGCCAAAAATGTTATTATATTAATTTTATTATAATTTAGAAAATATAATATTTTGAAAAACTTACTTGTCGGGCGGGACGCCTGAACTTCGTTTAACACCAACTGCCTGGCACTACTCTTAGACGGTTGTGGTGAGATTTAGGTGGAAGAGAACGACGCACGATGAAGTTGCGACACGCGAATACGGTAGGGACCTCACAATCGGACTTGCATCGATCTCTGCGAGGGACAACCAATCATCCAACATAAAGCACGTCAGCCGTCTCAGCCAAGCGACAGCTAAAATGGAGCCCCAACATTCATTTACTATGACGTCTGAGTGGGATTAAGGCTTAGAAGTGAAAGCAGGCCGCGCAGTTGACGCCAATCAAAAACGGCCTGCTCTCACGCAAAGCAAGACGCAATTCAAAGTGACTGGACTATTGTATATAGTTTTGGATGTTTGTCTGCGTCTTTCTTTGTGTGATCCTTCGCTTCGAGCATAGCTGCCGTCGTACGACGGAAGGTAAACCCATGAAAGGAGCACATACAAGACAGAAATTCCTGGAGCTACGAGCTCAGGGGAAGTCGTTTCGAGCTATTGAAATCGAAATCGGTACAAGTAGAGGCACGTTGGCAAAATGGGAGCAAGAATTTAGAGAAGAGCTCACGAACCTAAAGGCCATCGAACGTGACGCCATGCGCGAAAAGTACTTGCTGACCAACCAGGCGCAGCTGGAACTCCTCGGGACGCAGTTCACGCGCCTGAAGGAAGAACTCGAAAAGCGCGATCTCTCAGACATTCCTACGCCCAAACTCTTTGAGTTGGTCTTAAAGTACAGCACAAGGCTTACAGAGGATTTTCCCGCGCAGACTATTGACACCGAAGAGGAGCTTGCTAAAGAGAAGGCTAGTCGAGAAGAGATGCGAGAAGCGATGCGAGAAGCGATGCGTGGGGTGAAAGCCACGATGCCGATAAGAAGCTGGCAATAGCTGCGACGCTCTGCTGGGGAGCATCGATACGTCAAAGCAGTAGAGAAGAACGCTGGTATTGACGAGGAGTTCTGCCGGGAACCGGGTTGCTCGTCGAATTCACGCGAGAAGCACGGAGCACTCGGTGTCGATGGGCAAAAATTAAGCTTTCATAGCCAGGGCACCGCTGTGCCCGAGCCCCGTGACTACATGGTGCTCTCCAAGCGAGTGCCGAGTCGTTCGGGCGATCTTACCGGATGGGTTATCTAAATGCAATTCGTGCGCTAGAATCCTCCGCTGCCTAAGTGCGTTTACACGTGGCCCCGGGGTGTTGTGGGTGGGCGGGTTCGTTTAACGGGTGGTATCGGCGTAATTGAAGCGAATATGCTCGGTGCAGAACAAGGGTTGAGTTTGGAGTAGGCGTAGAAGCTGCCGTTGCCACTCTCGATGCTGCTGTTGACGTACGTGGCACCCGCTGCACCGGTCGTCGGCTGAGGAGAAGCGGTTTGATTGGTGGCGCGTCCCCCCCTGTAATCAGCAGCACGAACGCGGCAACCACTAAGATGCACACTGCTTGTTTCATATCCTTTCGTATCTAACACGCGGTACGTGACGCGAATCTTTTTGGATCAAGCCATACGGTGACGAAACCGCGGAGCGTAAAGCGTTGACGCTAGTCATGCGCTCGAAAAGCCCGCCTTGGTGCGCGAGAAAAGTCTCCTGCAGACGCAAAGATTGATCGGCTCCGGTCTAACGGACGAAGCAAAAGGTACCGATGATGCAACGAGGAACGAACCGATGAAGAATAAGAAGGTGTATCAGACGACGCTGCGGCTCCATGATATCAACCACCTCTTTGATGACCCGAACATTTCACCATTTTCTGACTACTACCAACCGTACAGTTTCAAGACAGGTATGGACTACATCGTCGATGAGTTGTACAGCCACCCATCAGCAGAGGAGATTAAACTTACAGTGCTGCTTCCCGCAGAGCAGATAACGCCGGATCTGGAGGCGAAGACGCTGAAAGCCGTCCGTAAATACTCTGAAGCCTGGGCACAGAATGCGCGACAGGGACAGGACATCGCACGATATAAAGGCCTGCGCACGTTGCGAGTGGGCATCCTCGCTTTTCTTGTGTTGAATGGGCTCGCGCTGTGGTTCGGATCGTATGCGAATTTTGGGATCAGGCTGCTGAGCGGGGGTCTGCTTATTGGCGGATGGGTACTCTTGTGGTGGCCGCTTGACGCTTTGGCCTTCGGCGTATGGGAGAACCGGCTGGAAGAGAGCGCATATAAAGCGTTAAAAAACGTGCAGCTCACGATCAGTTCAGAGTGACACCGAATCCTGATTGGTTTCTTAATTGGTTCGACCGGATTCGAACCGGCGACCTCCGCCATGTCAAGGCGGGCGATTTGGCGCTTTTTGCGGCATTTTCTGATTTCTTTGCACTTTCTTCTGCGGCTTTGTTAGAAGGCGAAACAACAACAAGAAAGGCAAGCGCCCCATCGTGCACCGTTTGGTAGACACGCGTTGAGAGTCCTATAAGCGCCGAGAACACTTCTAAGTTTGAAGCTGCCGGTGACCACCCGTTTGGGTCTAAAAAATAAAAATGAAGTCAGAGAGCGCAGGACCTGTTCGGTGGAAAAAAATAAAGTCTCTACAGGCTTATCAACAAATGACTAAGCCGAAATAATGCCGGAGGTGATACGTCGTGGAAGAAGACGAACCAAATTTTTACTCAGAAATAATGAGTGGCATAGAACGTGCTGGTGCTGAAGGTGCTTCCCCTGCTGAGATGGTCGCACTTAGAGCCGCGATGGAGATAGCGTGGGAGGGGACGCTCCTCGCAGAAATATTGGATTTTTTGGAGGAAAAAAAAGGTTATGACGCAAGAAGAGGGGCGGAGCTAATAGCAAGCACCAGAAAGACTTTAGAACAAATGAGCAAAGCTACCGCAGAGAAATACCCAGTGTGGGCCAAGGGAGTCGATAAATTCGACAAGGAACACCCATAGTATCTCTCTCTGTGGAATTGACTGCAACAAAGACAAGGAGGTGATGCATTTGGACGAAATACTGATTGGTGACTTAGCGAGTCAAATAGCAGACTTCGAAAACCGCCTGGAGAAACTTGAAAAATGTTGTGAAGGACTCCGCAAGGCAATGAGTCCGATAATCTAAAGAGATTAGTAGAGAGGGCCGTCAAAGAAGATGTAAGGCGGTTAGGAGGTTCGCGCGGCTAAGAATGGCTAAAAGGCTCACCCAAAGAGCACCTAATCAATAATGCAAAAGGGAAGGGAATAAGAAACTTCCCAATCGATCTATTTTGGGAAATGAATAGGGTCATATCGCGCTCCGTTGAAAATCAAGTAAACAAAAGCGCATTTTGTATACTAACTAACGGTGCTACGGGCTCCGCTCTAACGACTGACACATTATGAGAATCCCAGGCTCGAGGTTGCACTATACGGCTAACAATTACCACAAAACAAGAAAGAATATGGTCGTAGTGGCGTTGGATCTGAGCGGCCAGGCTCCCATTATTCCACAAATAGGATAACTTGAGAACCGGCTAATATGAACGCCACGAAAGAACTTGCTGCTAAGGGAAGCCGTGTAGCAAATTTTGAACAGGCTAGCAGCCAAAATTGAGCGAAAAAAAGGACGGCGCGATAGCCACGTTACGTAAAATTCGTATGTGTCATCATCTTTAGGGTAGACGTGAATCGCCGTAACCCCGACGGCGGTTGTGACGCTCAGGGTACTCAAGAAGAGCAAGGCCACGGCGATACCTCCCATCCCTGCTGAAGCCAGAATCCGGGGTTCGATTCTGTCAGAGACCTTTCCTGTTAGGGGGGAAAAAATAACGGTGACCGCGGGAATCACAGCGAGGATGGTTCCGGCCTCCAACGGACTTAATCCTTTAACAGTTTGCAAATAGATGCTCACGAGGAAGTCCACGCCATATGAGCTGGCTTGATAAAAAAGTCCCGCTGCGATGGCGAGCGCAAACGCGCGATTCCTCTTGAAAAGGCTGATGTCGATAATGGGTTGCGGCTCACGCGCTTCCCACACCACGAAGGCGACGAGACCGCCGGCCCCGAACAAGCAGAAAGACGACGCGCTGGCCGGCGTAGCGAAGAACGCGATGCCGACCGCAATCGCACCAGCTTAAGACAGGGTCCCGCCAAGCAACCTGTGGGGTGCCGCCTTCAGTGGATCGCAGTCAGAATGGCATGCACTTCTCAGGATCCCTTGCGCCCCTGGCGTTGTGCTGAGGCGGGGGAATGACGTCGAAATCCCCGCATGTTTGACCTGTTGCGGGAGAAAAACAAAAGATTAATCCTTCAGGAATTAACAGCTGAGATTGCTTTTCATGAAAAAAGAAAATCTGCTAGGTGAGGCCGTGGACCTTGCCAAAAGCCGGTATCTGGAAGGTGAGGTGATGCACCTTACCAAAAGCCGGCTGGAAGCCCTGACGGATGGGATCTTTGCCTTCTCGATGACATTGCTTGTTATAGGCATCAGCATACCGGCGAAGGCGGACCTGGTCCAGTCAACACCCTTCGTTGCGAACCTTCTCCTCTCGCTGTACTCTGATTTTTTCCATTATGTGCTGGCCTTCCTGATCCTCGGGGCATTCTGGCTTAGCCACCATATCGAGCTCCACCCCGTGAGTCGCTTGAACCGGACGTATGTCTGGCTCAATATGGGGACCCTCATGTTCGTCGCCCTCCTTCCTTTCTCCACCCAGTTTTCGGGTGCTTTTCCTAATGTCCCCCTCGGTCAGATCGTATTCGAGCTGAACCTTTTTGCACTCGGGATGGGGATGTTCCTGCAATGGAAGTACGCCACGGGGAAAGACCGCCTGGTTGAACCCGGAATGACCCCCGGTTTTGTCCGGCAGGTTGGCGCCCGCGCCCTGGTCGTTCCCTTGGTCTCCCTCCTCGCGGTCCTTATCGCCCTGACGGGGAAGACGTGGAGCACGGCGGTTTACCTGCTCCTTCCTCCGATCGAGTATGTCGTCGTCCGCTGGGTGAGGAGGTCGGCAGAACCTTCGGCGTCTATGCGCCCGCGCGCCTAAGTCAGAATCGATGTGACAGACGCGGCGAGGGTTTGGACAGGTCTAGGTCAGTCTTAACGCCGCTGTTCAGAGCCTCGAAGAGTTCATCAGAGACCTCAGCTTCACGCGAAGACTGAGTGTTAGCGTCACAAGAACATTGGACGAAATCTTCCTTAGTGCCTCTTTCTTCTCTGAGAACCCTCGCAGTGGGGGGTTACATGGGGAGGATCTCCACCTTTGCTGGCGATCGTTTTTGGGGAACAACGAAAGAGAAGTGTTTTCCGATAATCTCCGAACACGGTGACCTAAAGCTTTTAAACTCTAAGCGGCGAGGAGCATCAGTTGGTCTTCGGCATATATGTCCAATGTTTACTATATGAATCGGGCCTTTTCCGTTAGTAGTGCAGCATGCTCAACTCAAGAGCGCCTTGCTGCCGCGGATGGACGGCTGTGCCAAGACCGGAAAGCCGGGCAGCGACGACTGGGTGCGGACGTGTGCCGCGCAAGGTCAGCTCTATCCGCAGGTGCAGAATCTGATACAGGAGGTACAGGCACTGTGATTGTTGCGACGGCCAACCTAACGCTCAGGGTCGATTGACCGCAAAAGTATGGTCGAAACGCTCACTCGATGGTCGTGTGAAGCGGCTATTAGTTACCCGTATTGTTTGGTTAGCCGTATTGTGTAAAAATGGCGAGGCTTTCGTGGCGTTACAGGAGTGCGAGAAAATCCTCTTTAAGGCAATATTGACAAAATAAGGCAATATTGATAAAAAAGGGCACGGCAACGTTTATTAAACGAGTGCATCATGATTTCTAGCTTGCCAAATCGGCGGTTGCAGCATCGCAGCCGCCTGATGAAAGAATATGATGGGATGACCTACGATGAAGAGACAAACTATTGCTGCACTTGTTGTCATCAGCGTGCTGCTCGGTTCAGCGGTGCATGTCATGCCGGTAAGCGCTACACCCACAGCGCAAGCATCCGGGGGGTTTGCAGAGCGGACGGGGAGCTATGATTTTGATATGTTGAGGTTGATCCGGGCATGAGCGAAGTAACCAGCCCGTCATTCCTCAGCCGGATGAGGGACTCACTCAGCGGCTCTGCGGGGGACATCGTATACGGCATGGAGGATGGTGCCGTCTCGATCTTCGGGCTCGTGCTAGGTGTCGCAGTAGGCGCCCAGTCCGGAAGTGCCGTGTTTCTTGCAGGTGCTACGGCCGCCGTTGCGGCGTCGGTCTCGATGATGGCGGGGCTTTACCTCGATCTCGAGTCCGAGAGAGACGAAGCCCGGGTGGAAGCAAAGCACCGGGAAGCCGAGATCCGTCGTGATCCTGACCATGCAGTGAACGAGCTGATGGGCGTGCTGCAGGGAGCAGGCCTGAGCAGTAAAAGCCTCGATACGATCCGGACTGATATACAGGCTAACCCCCTGGCGATCTGCACATTCGAGGACGCGGTCGCCAGTGAGGAGACCACCACCTCCGGGAAAGACTCCGCGCTCGTGCAAACCGGCTGGATGGGGATCACGGATCTTACAGCCGGATTCACCCCAGTGATACCTTTCGTATTTCTGCCGTTTGCCGAGGCCCGGATAATCTGTATCATGGGAACTGCTACCCTCCTGATCCTGCTCGGTCTCTTCAGGGCAAGGATAGGCAAACGCCCGGTGGGAAGGACGGTAATGGAGACCCTAGCCATCGCAACCGCCGCAGCTATCGCGGGTGTCCTGATAGGATTGCTGATCGGCGGCTGACAGCGATTGCAAGTGATGCAGTGAAAAGATAAATCCGCGGGCGGCAAAGACGCTCAGGAGTACGCCGCACCCCTATGGCGCCTTTTTCGCCACAATCCTCACGTCCGACAAATGCCCAACAGACGGCTTCAGCGTGTCCTATTTGAAAAAGGACAGTGGGCTCGGCCGGATTCGAACCGGCGACCTCCGCCATGTCAAGACGGGCAATTTGGCGCTTAGGACGGCGTCTTCAGACTGGTTAGCACCTTTTTCTGTGGCTGCGCCAGAGACAACGACAAGAAATGCGAGCGCCCCATCGTGAACCGTCTGATAGATACGCGCCCACAGTCCTGCAAGCTTTGAGACTGTAAAGGGAAGGCGTATTACAGGGTAGCCGTACCTGCCTTGGCGTGGTGGAGCGAGATTTTGCTCCGATGAATCTCAAGCAGCTCGCAGTTCGGCATGGCATAATCACGACGAAGATCTTGGTAATGATCTGCAACTAACATAGTAACCGCATAACGGCACTGCTCACCTAATCGGTATGATTCGCCTTCCGCGGCTAAACAAAAACAAGCGCGTGAAGCGCCCAGCGTGAGACATACAACTCTAACAAATCAACTGGGGGCAGAAAGCCCCCAAAGTCTGCTAAATCGACGTTCTTTATCGACTGGCGGTTATTTCATCGAATCTGGCCAAGAGCTTAGCCGTGTTCTTGGTCGATTGGTGGAAGAACGACGAAAGGGGAATCTCGACAGGACATGCGTCCTCGCACTGACCACAGTCCACGCAGTCGGCATCCATAAGTGCCGCCCGCGTGTACTGCAGCTTCGGCGAAGGAGGAATACCGCTTTCAACCCAGCGCGGCTCACAGCTCTCAAACTTGCAATCATCGCACGTGCAAATGGGACACGCCTTCCAGCAGCCTCCGCATTTTATGCATTTCGCGAACTGCTCGAGCCAGAACTCATCGCGCTCCTCACCGCTCAGGAAGTCGTGCGCCTGCCACTTGGCCCCGAGCTTAAGCATCGCCTTTTCGACGTTTGCTCGAATCTCAATCCCCTTTGGAAGTGGATCCTTCGTCGTCAGGGCACCAGCATTAACAGCGTCCTCGAGCAGTTGCGCCCCCGCCGCAGAGCAGACCTCGACAAATGTAGCCTTACCCACGTCAGGACCGATGACTCCCCAGTTCCCGAACGCGAGGTCCATCGTTCTCGGGATCTTCTCCTCACAACGGCGGCAGCTAGCCCGTCGGCCGTAGCCCTGCTCTTCAAGATCGTCGATCTTAAACTCCTTGTGCTCGTGATCCTTCGTCTCGATGATGAAGTTCCCCTTGGCAATCTTACTCTTGACGACGTCCATCGGATCGGTCTCGTAGAACTTCTGGATCATTTCCTGGGCCTGCACCGGTGGGAAGGTTCCCCCGCAGTTGAGGCCAATACGGACGAGGTTGTCAGCGTTCAATTCTTCTTTTCGTATCTGTACTTGCATAGCGAGCGAATCACACCCGACGCCAACGACAGCGAGCTTCATGTCCTGAGCGCCGTTGAGGTACTTGAAAAGCACGTTTGACTGAATGACAGGGGCGCAGTGCAGCGACCCCGAAAGCTCTGTAATCCTCGCCGGATCGGTAACGAGCGTCGGCACGCCGTCATAGATGTCCACACCGCGTTTCATCGCGAGCACCCCGTCGACAAGCTTGTTCTCAAGCAGGTACTTCAGCGTCGCGGTAACGGCGCCGCCACACTCACCTTTTTTCTGAATGGAAATATCGGCTGCTTGCGCGTAGAACATATCGCCTACTTTAACCATCTTTGTGTACCTCCTCACGCTTTCTCAAGCGCCACAGCGCAGTACTTCAGCTCTGGCATCTTTGACATTGGATCCAGTGCCGTGTTCGTCAGAACGTTAGCAGGGCCTTCGCTGAAGTGGAAACTCATATACAGCACGCCTTTAGGCATATCGCTCGTGACGCGTGCAAGCGTTTCAGCCTCACCGCGACGACTTCGAAGCTTTACGCGGTCACCTTGTTGTATGCCAAGCTCTTTCGCATCTTCAACACTGATCTCAATATATCCCGTTGGGACTTCATGGTCAAGCGTTGGCGATCGCCTCGTCATAGTTCCGGTGTGGTAATGGAACAAGATCCGGCCCGTCATGAGTTCAAACGGGTACTCGACATCTGGCAGCTCCGCAGGAAGTCTGTCTTCTATGCCATAGAAGGCCCCTAGCCCGTCCGGCGACTCGAATTTCTCTTTGTGGAGAATCGGCGTTCCTGGATGTTCTACCGTTGGACACGGCCATATAAGGGCTTCGGGCTTCTCGAGTCGCTCATAAGATATCCCTGCGTACGAAGGCGTCACTTTTCGCATGTCGTCAAAGACGTCCTCGACACTTGTGAACTCAAAGCCCTCTAAGCCGAGTTTGTGAGCGAGATCCGTTAAAATTTCCCAGTCAGCTTTGGCCTCGCCTGGCGGATCAACTGCCTTTCTTATACGCTGCACTCGGCGTTCACCACTGGTAAACGTGCCGTCCTTTTCCGCAAAGCACGCGCCCGGGAGTATGACATCGGCGAGTTTCGTCGTTTCTGTTGGAAAGATGTCCAACGTCACAAGAAAATCGAGTTTCTCGAGTTGCCTGCGGACGTGGTTGGAATCTGGGAACGACATCATCGGGTTTTCACCCATGATGACCATAGCTTTTATCTCGTCGCCGCATGCGTCTATCTGCTCGGTCAGGGTCAACCCATATTCGCCAGGAAGTCCCTCGACGCCCCACGCCTTCTCCATCTTCTCGCGATTCTCAGGAACTTCGCATTTCTGATAGCCGGAATACATATTCGGATAGGCCCCCATGTCGCAGGCGCCCTGGACGTTGTTTTGACCTCTAAGCGGATTGACGCCAACCCCGGGTCTTCCGATGTTTCCCGTCAACATCGCAAGATTCCCGAGCGACATAACGTTATCCGTCCCAGTTGTTTGCTCGGTAATGCCGAGGCAGTAGATAATTACGGCATTTTTAGCGGCCGCGTATTTCCGCGCCACTTCTTTCACTAACTCAGTAGGCACTCCTGTTCTAGCTTTCACGTCTGCGTACTTCTGAACCGTCGCCTTTAGGTCTTCAAATCCCTTCGTCCGATTTGCGATGAAGTCCTTATCGTGCAAGTCTTGCGCAATAATCCAATACATCATTGAATTAAGCAAGGCAATTTGAGAGGAAGGCTTGTAACGCATGTATGTATCAGCCTGCTTCGCCGTCATTGAGTACCGTGGATCGCAGACGATTAGGTGTGCGCCCTTTTCTTTGGCCTGGATGATCCTTCGCGCAGCGAGCGGGTGCGCTTCTAACGCATTTGAGCCGATCATGAAGATGCAATCCGCGTTCAGAGCGTCTGCAAAACCATTTGTTGCCGCGCCAGAACCGAAGGATAACGAGAGTCCAGCGACAGATGGACCGTGACAAATGCGCGCGCAATTATCGACGTAGTTGGTCTTGAATCCGACGCGCGCCAGTTTTTGCATCTCGTAGCATTCTTCGTTCGTGGTTCTGCACGACACCTGAAACGCGACCGAGTTCTGGCCGTTCGCTTCGTGAATTGTCGTTAATCGCGAAGCCACAAGATCGAGCGCTTCGTCCCAAGTAGCCTCAACAAACTCGCCATCTTTCTGGATCAACGGAGTCGTGAGCCTATCCTCATCGTGCACGAATTCCCAGCATGAGAGGCCTTTAGGACAGAGTTTTCCCTCATTTACGGGGCTTCTCTTCCACGGCTCAACCCCGACGAGGTCGCCGTCCTTAACCACTAGGTTAAGTCCGCAGCCGACCCCGCAATAGGGACACGTTGTCGGCACGTATTTTATTTCCATGCGTTCTTCCCCTAAATTCAATCTGATACGAACCTGAATAGCAGCGACAGTAATGAATTGCTTAATATTTTGCGCCAAACTATAAATTCGCTATGACCCAATCAAAATAACGAGTTAGGAGCCAAGAACTGGCTAAAAGAACACGCAACGAGGCCGAATACATAAAATAGAAGTATATGATATAGCATATACGTGAGGCCGTTTTTGCGAACTCTTTCACTATTTTGAGAAGTGTCCAAGACCATCACGCGCCGCACTATTTTTAGCGTGTGCTTAGTGTCCGGATGAGGTTAAACTACTACGATTGTGCCCACTATCACGGCGTTATGAGCCAGGATGATAAACAAAGAAGAATAGTATGCAACCGTTTAGACGGTGTTTATCTCAATGTGCTAATGTGCAAAACAGCGTCTACGGTAGTTTTGATATCACCGCTGTTTTTTAATGCAGCATGCGATAAGAGATGGGGCGCAGCCCCGGGCGAAGGTTCGATCTCACCACTAGCACGCTGGTCGGTTGAGTTCACCGTGCCTCGTCTGACCGTTCAACCAACCAATTTGTGATGACAGAAAGGGCATCGGAATCTAGAACACGGCCTTCGGCATTATAACGCGCTGAAACTTCAGCGGCCACAAGCTCGTCTTGTGGTCGAGGTTCGCGCTTGAGCACGTGATCGGTGTTGTCCGGGAACACGAAGGTAGCGTTGCCATTGGTAGCGGTGGCGGTTTGTAGCGGACCACCGTCAGCACGCCAGTCGATTTGAATGTCCTTCTTGCCGATAACAACCAGCATAGGCTCCGATACCTGCGACGCGAGGTGCGCCGGATTCTCGAGCCACAGCTCGCGAGCGAATGGTAGGTTTACGGGGACAGTTAAGCTGGCTAAAAGGCTTTTCATAACTTCAGGCAAGGCTGCATCAGGTGCTATCGGTTTGCCAGCGACGAACGCGGCGATGCAAGCATCGTAGCGTTTCATTATTTCATCTCCGTTGGCGAGAGGCCCGACTTGCGCGAGCAGTTGATCCCGTGCAACGAGACCAATCGGACGGCCCGGAGCGCCGGTCAGGACGAGACCGTCGAATCGGCGATGAGCTATCCCCTTTTGATAGTTCAAGGCGTGGATGGCTCCTTCGCTGTTCGTCAACACAAACAATCGCGAGACATCGACGTCGGTTAGCGACATGAGTGTAGTGACAGCGCCGATCAGCTCGTCGAGGTGTCCTTGCATGCTTATCTTTCCGATAAGCTGCGGGAGGTTTTCACGCACACGTGGCCCCGCGGCTCGTTTGTCATATCGCAACGTAATGAATCCCTGTTTAGTAAGGGCGTTAGCAAGGAGCCGACCACTGCAGTTCGTACCAGGCAGGAGTGGTGAGCACCAGTCTCGGTCAGTCGGTCCGCTGCCGGCGACAAAAACGATGGCTGGATGCGGGCCGGTATTGGCGGGGCGCGTCAAAGTCCCATAGACCGCGATCCCATCGACATCCCACGTCACCTCTTCACTATCACGTTCTTCGCTCACCATTTTCCCCCCGCGTCACTCTCTTTCTGCACCGCTGGCCCTATCGAGAAGCGTCCCCAGGACAAGCCGCTTACACAAGGGGCTAAGATATGCGTGACCTGTTTCTTTTTCTTCTTCTTCCCTCTCCATAGTTTTGAAACACGAAACAATGGCATCTAATGCTTGGGTATCATCTAAACTAGTCTCGGACTTCTCATAGACTTTTGTCTTGACCTCTGAAAGCGCACGGCTCAATAGCTCCGCGTCGCTGCCCGTTAAGATTAGCCCATTTTCTATCATTTTTCCCCTCCTGGTCGGTGTTTTTTACATGAATCATATCACATAATGCATGATCGCTTTGTTCTGATGATGATATTGGCTTCAAACTGGCCGTTATTCTTAGTGGCGAGCGCCAAACTTTCTTCAAAGGGTAAACGACCATCGGGTGAGTCTCTAATATAGCGCGGACGGCGGTACTCCTCACAATATGGAACGGCCTCTCTATCGCCACGCAGTTTACAATGGGCGTAATTCTTGCACCGCCGACAGTTCATCATATGTGCATCTCATGAATGACGGCGTAAAGAGGCCTACCCGTGCGGTGGGAAACTAACAAGTCGTCTCGCGCAGAAGAAATGTGGTCACGCTTGACGGTATCGTAGGTCTTCAACTTGGGCGAGAATAGTCTATCTCAAAGATCCGGTCGTCCCGATGCTCTTAGCGAGCTATCTTGCGCTTTCAACGGAAAAGATACAAATAAAGTTGGGCTTGGTACCAACCAACAAAGTCAGGGAACACGTCCTCAACGTTTTGACTCTGGGAAAGACGTCGAATTAACGAACGAGAGATCGTGTAAAGAAAAAAATCACTGTTCCTAAACTCAAGGAGAGAAAGATGAGCACAATCAAAACCAAAGACGGCACGCAGATCTATTACAAGGACTGGGGCAACGGTCAGCCCGTCGTGTTTAGTCACGGCTGGCCACTCAGTGCCGACGCGTGGGACGTCCAGATGCTGTTTCTGGCGCAAAACGGCTATCGTGTGATTGCGCATGACCGCCGAAGTCACGGACGTTCGGAACAAACGTGGGACGGCAACACGATGGACCAATACGCGGACGATCTTGCCGATCTTATCGAAACGCTAAACCTGCGTGAGATGGTGATGGTTGGTCACTCCACAGGCGGCGGCGAAGTCGCTCGCTATATCGCACGGCACGGCACAGCCCGCGTCGCGAAGGCAGTGCTTGTCAGCGCGGTCCCGCCGCTGATGCTCGAAACAGCAGCCAATCCCAAGGGCACGCCGCTTGCTGTGTTCGACGACATTCGGAAACAAGTGTTTGATAACCGCGCGCAGTTTTTCAAGGACTTTACGCTGCCCTTTTATGGCTATAATCGGCAAGGTGCCAACGTATCTGAGGGCGTTCGCGAATCCTTCTGGCTACAAGGAATGCTGGCGGGGATGTCTGGAGTGTACGATTGCATCAAGCAATTTTCCGAGACCGACTTTACCGAGGATCTGAAGAAGATGACTATACCTACGTTGGTCGTGCACGGCGATGATGACCAAATAGTGCCAATTCAAGCCGCAGCGCTGCGCACTGTCGAAATCGCGCCGCTGGCAACATTGAAGATTTACAAGAGCGCACCGCACGGCTTGCCCACCGTCTGCCAAGATCAGTTGAACGCCGACTTGCTCTCCTTTATCAGGGGCTGAGTACCAATCTTCACCAGGTAAATGGCCGCGCTCCTAGAAAGTTGCGCTCACGACCCCTCATACGCATAGCCGTATTCCCGACGTTGATGTAGCTGCACCTGTATCTTTTTGATTATCCGTCGCAACTGCTGACGTGCACTGTCGGGTAGCCAGGCATCGTGCGCGCGGTCTTGCAGGTATTGATACGCTTCCCAACTGGTCGAACACTTCCTCAAAAGTTTTTCGGCAGCCATATCGGCATAGTCGTTTTTGTAGTCCGAGATCTCAAGGATAAGTTCATCGACCTCAGCCCGATCGTTGTTCATGGGCCAAAATGGTGGGTCTATCCGGGTAATTGTTAGCTAAAAGTATGGCGAAAGTGTGATAAACTTCAGAGGCTTGGCGGCCAACGTCAAACAAGCTTCAAAGGGTAAATGGCCACAAGTGTTCGATAGAGTTATGGCATGAAAAGGTCTTACTCAGGGTTCGCAAGGGGGAAAGAAATGGTGTTTCACTGGTTTAACATCGTGCTCATTGCGATCGGAATCTATGTCGCCGTAGACGGCGTCGCAAGCGTATTGGTCAAACACGGACAGTACCACAACGTCTGGTTCGACGGCGAGAGATACGTCAGAGCGTTGGCTGGAATCGTGATAATCATTTTAGGGATCGCCGTGACGTGACTAAAAATGCCGTACGAGGCGCACACCACCACCCGGTCCCCAGAAGTGAAGTTTTGAGAGACAAATGCCCGGGCGTACTTCTCTGCATAACGGTTCCAGTTCTCCCAGGTCAAAAAGAACGATTTAAGGTTGCCGCTGGTGCCGCTGGTCTCGTGGACGGTGTCGAGAATGGGGTTATAACATCTAGGCATAAACGTAACCCCAATTAGCGCAAGACAAGGTCATTTGCCTGATTCTAAGTTGCTTTGCAGTCAATAGCTTTTCATACAGACCGGCACGCTTACGCTGCGTCCGCTGTCGTTCAGACGTCGGTGCTGAGCGTTGACCTCGGCGCACGAGTGCGCCGCAATTACTTGAGGTATGTGCCGAAGAAAGTGCACGCCTTCGCCCACGCATCATCTCTCGCGGCGGCATTTGCGCTCTCAGTGCCGCCAATGGCCATGTCGCCGGCACCGATCGGCCTGGCCGGCGCAAGTCGGCTCGGCCCTGCAAGCAGGTGCCCTGCGCCATCGTAAGAGAAATGTTGAAAGGAAAAAGCGAACTCGCGCCCTCTGAGCCGTTCGACGACCTGCTCGCACATCGTGCTCGACGGCCAAATGGCATCATCCGTCCCGGAGAGTAACAAAAGGGGGCCGTTGATACGTTCGACGGGAATGACCGCACGTTCTACTGCTTGCTGGTCCTGAAGGCTGCCGAGATACAACCCCAAATAGAAGCCATACCGCTCTATGCAGTCGTTGTCCATTCGGAAGGGCACGAATGGCACCGGCTTTCCGTCTAGCATCCAGGAGGATTTCGACGCCGACGCATTCGACCACGCCTCATCGATGCCCTGAAAGACGACATGGCTTGGCGAATACGCCACGATGGCGCGGATCTCTCGGTAGGTGGCGCCTACCAGCAGCGCAGCTTCACCGCCTTTTGAGGTGCCCACGAGGCCGATTTTGCTGGGATCAACCGTCGGCTGCGCGCACATCCATTCGATTGCCCGCTTGAAGTACTCGAGCGGTACCTCCCGAAGCCGAGCGGGGAGGTGCTCGAGCCCAAAGTACGCGAGCGCGAGCGCTGCGTAGCCCTGCTCTGCGAGGAGCGAGCCGACAGCGCTCGTACTGCGCAAGCTGCCGCCCGCGCCACCTATGACAATGATTCCCGGGTGCGCGCCAGACGTTGACGGTCGGTGGAAGTTGGCGACGAGGCCGTTCCCCCTTACTGCGCTAGGTTCCAAAAAATCACTGTCCCGCGATACGTTCTAGCCCGTCATAAGCCTATGTGCGGCGACCGATGCGTTAGTCCCCACACAACAAAAGGAGTCGTGGTGAGTTACCAGCGCGGCACTCCAGATATGGGCAGTCCAACTCGCCAACGACGGTAAACTGTTTAATAGACAAACTCGCCATGCTGTGCAACGCAAAGATGAACGCACTTGACAGTCGATGGGCTTTACCCGACCTGCAAAGCGCAGTCGCTTGGTGTTCGCGGAGGAACGCTCAGAACATCCGGTGCGTCATCGACGTGCTCGGGGAATACGCGCGCGAAGAAAGCCAAGCTGCTGGCTCGGTTGAGGCTTATTTGACCGCTGCGAAGGCTATTTCCAACTGTAGGCTAGCCTCATCGTTAACTGTCAAATTGAGCGCTTTGGGGGCGCTATTTGACCAGGAACGCTGCAGGAAAAACGTACGGACAATCGCCCGAGAAGCAGCACGCCGTGGCGTCGGATTCGAAATCGATATGGAAGGGCAAAGCCTCGTCACATACACAATTGACGTTGCCGCAGCGTGCGCAGAAAAGCGGCGTGTGAGCCTGGCGTTGCAGGCATACCTTGACCGCTCACGTGATGACGTTTTGCGCGCGTCGGAGTCCGGTATCAGTGTTCGGATCGTAAAGGGAGCGTACGCTGGATCAAATACGGACTTTGCTGATATTCAGAATCGTTTCAAGCAGCTATCAAAGATCCTGTGCGCGACGGCTACTTTTTTTACTGTCGGAACCCACGATCCAGACCTTATCGAGTGGATGACTGCGAAGATGGAAGGGAAGAAGCACTTAATCGAGTTTGGCTTTCTTAAAGGTCTCGCTGATCGCACGAAGGTTGCTATGGCCCAGGAGGGGTGGCTCATCTCGGAATACGTGCCGTTCGGCGAAAATCGCACGGCGTACGAGGCGAGGCGGCGAAAATACCTCAAGGAGCTTGAGAGCTTGGGACGTATCCCCGCTCCATAGGCGCCATGAAGGCGCGCCTGGAAATTTTGGCGCCAGGCGACACGTTTCAAAGATCTACCGCGTCTATTTTCTTGGAATCCCGTACGTTCCCATTCCGAACGTAAGCGGTCCTGCCGCAATTAGCTTCGCGATTTTAGCGAAGATTGTCGTCTGCTTAGTCCATCTATCTGTTTGATTCGCGCGTGTCACCGAGGTACGAGGCGTGTTTTTGGGCTATTCGCGTTTCCGTGCGTGAGGCTTAATGACACTTAAGCTCCGCTCACACAGTGGTTCAAGGCGTCGATACGGACGTTTAAGTGCGTGAGCCGGCGCAGAGGAGGGGATGGGTTAAACCCATCGCCCAACAATGCCTGAAACTATCGCCTCTAATCCGAAGATTATGAGGAACACCGCGAGCAGCAACACGAGCGTTGCCAAGCCGAGACCCGGGAATACTATCACGACAAAGCCTATGATAATTCCGAGTATCCCGACGACGATGCCTCCTGCTGTACCGCGTGCAGCGCTTGCTATCCCGGCGAACAACAATGCTAAACCGAGGAGATAGACGAGCGTCAGCGATCCATAGATGAACGGATTATCGATTACCAAGGCGGCGATGATAATCATTAGCACTGATAGAATCAGGTTGAGCAGCCGTCGCCATCCTGAAATGCCTTTTGCGAATACTCGTATGAAGTACGCAATTGCAAGGATAATCAGCGCTATTGCTAGGAATATGATGAGTGTTGCTATTGCTGCCAGTGGATAAGCGATGACGTAGCCGGCCAGGACGAGGATGATAAGACCTGCGATGATTTCAAGGATGCGTAGCCATATGGTACTCTTTTTTTCGTCAGCCATTTCAATTTTCACCTCCCTTGACGTTTTTTTTGTAATTCAAGCTAGCTAATACGTTGCCGTGTTTATATTGGTTCCGGTTTTGCACGGCTCCGCGCGTAGTTCCTGCTTTAAGCTGCTCTCTTTGCGGTTCGCTTGGTGCTAGAGGCCCGTTGACGGCTAATGCATGTGGAACCAACAGTATTGCATAAAGAATTCGTGGCCATTGCAAAAAAAAAGAAAAGACACGCGGCGTGTTAGCCGCGGCTGCCTGCTCCTGCGATGACGAGCTGAATCCCGAAGAGGAACAGCACTAGCGCCACTAGGAGCCCAAGAAATGTGCTGGCAAAACTGGAGTCTACGAAAGCGACTATAGCGAGTATGAACGCTATGACACCGAGAATTATGTTCGCCCAACGAACCGAGGGCGGCATTCCGGTTGCCATAGAATAGCCCGCAAACTGAAGCCTTCCTATCGCGTTCAGCAGCAATCCGAAGGCAAACAAGAGTATAACTAACGTTGTGCCAAAGTTGCTATAGATTATAGCTCCAGCTCCCACCGCTAGAAAAATAAGCCCCAATATGACGTTGACTATCTTGCCTCCTGTCGAGAGAACCTTTGAGGAAGCTCCTCGTATCAGCATTATGAGGCCTAGGATGAGAACTCCGATCCCGAGTAATAATCTGAGTGTATTTACAGCAACATTGGTATTGAAAAGGACGTAAACTGCGAGGACGAGCACAATTATCCCGGCAATGATCTCGAGGAGACGAGCCCACATCGGGGTAGCTTTTTCTGCCATTTTTATGTTACACCTCCTTTGGTATTTTTAGAACTCTAGCCTGTTTTGTATGTGCTGCCCGGTTTATATCGCTTCCTATTTGGCCGTACCGCGCTCGTTGGCTTTCTAGGCAACCTACATTCTCGTTTTTCGCTAGGCAGCGGCGGCTGAGGAAATGGCCTACTATGTAGCAGATCTAGTGAACGGCTGTTCGCATCAAGAAATCGCGCCAGCAGCGAAGCCGTAGAAAAAAAGGAAGCGGCTTGTAACCGCTTCAGTTCGCCGCCCCAGAGACAATGAGCTCAATCCCTAACAAAAGCAGGGCCAAAGCGACTAAGACGACGAGAAGTGCAAAGCCGATCCCAGGGAAGACGATTACGGCTATAGCGATTATGAGCGCTATGATACCAAGGGCGAAACTCGCCCCGCGTAGCGATGCTGGGAGTCCGGCACCGGTTGCGTATCCGGCGTACGATATCCTG
>Ga0224557_1001840_pt1 | contig 19395 bp, 18 predicted proteins | sample 714S31014metaG_FD_180677 | JGI IMG/M metagenome (GOLD analysis project Ga0224557, IMG submission 180677) | Peat soil microbial communities from Stordalen Mire, Sweden - 717 S3 10-14 | ecosystem: Environmental > Terrestrial > Soil > Wetlands > Peat | place: Sweden: Norrbotten County, Stordalen...
CAGTAATTCCGTCGTGAGCCCTAAGAGCCCCGACTCATGTTCAAGCGCGGCAGCCAGCTTCTGCTCCGTCAAGCCCGTCCGTTCCAGCAGCCAGAGCAGTAGCCCAGGGTCGACGCTTCCGGATCTTGTCGCCATGACGAGGCCGTCCAGCGGCGTGAAGCCCATCGTCGTATCGACAGAGCGGCCCTCCGCGATCGCGCACAGTGAGGCGCCGGCACCAAGATGGCAGCTGACGATCCGCAGCCCGGCGCCGACTGTCGCCGCTACGTGACTGGCGATGTAGGCATGGGAGAGCCCGTGGAAGCCGTAGCGGCGCAGCGGCCACCGCTCTCGCCACTCGGCGGGCAGTGCGAAGGTCGCAGCGGCGTCCGGCAGGGTTGCGTGAAAGGCGGTGTCAAAGCAGGCGACCGCCGGCAGCTCGGGGAGCAGCTCCGTGACCGCGTCGAGCGCGGCAAGCGACTTCGGCTGGTGCAGCGGTGCCAGTGCGGTCAGCTCGTCCAACGCCGCCCGGACATCATCGTCAACGAGCACCGCGTCGCGAAACCGGGAGCCGCCATGCACGACCCTGTGCGCGACGATGTCGGCGGCCCCAAGGCCGCCGGCAAGAGCCTCCTGCAACCAGTCACGATCAACAGCACCTGCACCCATGGTCGCCGGCGTGCTCATACACGCCTCTGGTCGCTGGCCTGAGATCGGAAGCTTATTGTGCGGCTCCAGCCGGGTTTGCGTCAGGACCCAACTGGCACCGGTTGGCCGCGCTGGCTGTCGCCTTCGTATGCGGCAGACGCAGCCTCGGGCAGGACGAGCAGCGGGCAGCGAGCTCTGCGGGCAAGGTGTTGGCTCCTGCTGCTGTGCAGGAGCTTTCCCACGTGCCCCAGACTCCGGGACCCCATGACCAGGAGATCGACCGTGCCACTCGCGTTAGCCAGCTCGCGGCCCACGTAGCCGAAGCTCACCTGGGGCTCGAACTCCCCGAGCTTTGAGATCTTGCTTGCTGCCAACTCCAGCGGATCTCGGCCAATGCCCTCTCCGGCATCTGCATAGGCCATGTACATGGGGATGTCCAGCACTTGGATCGCTGACAACTTGGCATCCAGCGCCGCCGCGAGATCCCGAGCCACGGCGGCTGCCCCGCGACTCTCATGCGAAGCGTCGTAAGCGAGGCCGACTGCGCGAATCGCGTTGGGCCACTCCGCGTATCCCGGTGGTGCTACCGCGACGGCGCCGCGGGCAGCCCTGAGCGTTTCGCGCGTGGCATCCCCGGTGAACATGTTTGCGACTGCGGCGCGGCGGGTTGCGCCGATCACCACCAGGTCAGCAGACTCCCTCTCAGCGAGCTCCCGAAGTCCGCGACCAACCGATGGCGAGCCATGTGCGACGGTCGAACGGATGCCGGTCTGCTCGCTTGCTCGCGCGAGCAGCGTCTGCGCGTCAGCCCGAGCAACACGCTCGTAGTCCCCCGTCTCTGCCCTCGCCGAGATCGGGTAGCCGTGATGTATGTGTGCGAGCAAGAGCTCGCCGTCAGGAGCCACCAGCTGGCGCGCCAAGACAGCCGCGTCAAGCCCACCATCGCGACCATCGGTCGCCACCAGAATCTTGTGAAACATCGCAGCCTCCTAACGAGTGTGTCTACACGCTACGAGCGTCGGATCACGTGGAAATCGGTAGATAGCCGTGCGGTGCGCACGGGTTTCGTGAGAACCAGCGGTGGATCTACCGTCGGTTGCGAGCCACGGCCCAGACTGACACGCTCAGGACGAGCGCCACAACCAGAGACCCCACCTGCTGTTCGTCTGAGGAAAGCTCACAACCTGCGCTTGCAGCGGTTAGAGTCGGCGTACGTGTTCCATCGCCGGATGTGTCGCGGGGTCGCTTCCGGGGTTCTCGCGGTGGAACGTTGACGGCGGTCGTCGCTGAGTCGCTGACGAAGCGATTCGGGGACGTTCTGGCTGTCGATAACTTGTCCTTCACGCTCGAAGCGGGCACGATCACCGGCTTCCTCGGCCCGAACGGTGCGGGGAAAACGACGACGCTCCGCATGCTTCTCGGTTTGTCGGCGCCGACCAGTGGGCGCTCGCTCGTGCTCGGCAAGCCTTACGCGGCACTCAACCGTCCCGCGCTGTCGGTTGGCGCGGTGCTTGAGGCAACGGACTTCCATCCAGGCCGTTCGGGTCGTGACCATCTGAGAATGCTCTGCCGTGCGGTCGACCTGCCCGACTCGCGAGCGGACGAGGTGCTGCAGACTGTCGAGCTCCATACGGCAGGTAGGCGGCGGGTCAAGGGGTACTCACTCGGAATGCGTCAGCGTCTTGGGCTCGCGGGAGCACTACTCGGCGATCCGGAGCTATTGATCTTGGATGAGCCGGCCAACGGCCTCGATCCCGAAGGGGTGCGGTGGCTGCGCGACTTCTTGCGAGCGTTCGCGTCAACGGGACGCACGGTGCTCGTTTCAAGCCATGCCCTTGCCGAGGTCGCGCAGACGGTCGACCAAGTGCTGATCATCACCCACGGCAGCCTCGTCGTCGAGTCCTCGCTGCAAGAGCTGACGAGCCGTGTCGGCGGCACGGTCCGTATCCGGACCTCGAAGCCAGATGAGCTCAAGGAGGCGCTGAACCGCGCGCATCTTGACGCGACGAGCGACCAGCAAACGCTGCTCGTGCATGGTGCTAACACCGACCGGGTCGGTGAGGTCGCGTTCGCTGCGGGCGTGCCGGTCCTCGAGCTGGTCGCGGAAGGCTCATCGCTCGAAGAGATCTTCCTCGAGCTGACCTCTGAGCCGAGCTCATGATCGCGCAGCTGAAGGCCGAACTACTGAAGGTGCGTTCGACCCGGACCACGGTCGGGCTGTTCGCCGGAATGATCGGCTTGACGCTGCTAATCGTGCTGCTCACGGGGCTGCTGACCCACCCCGACAGCCTTGCCTCCAAGCATGATCAGCGCGGCCTGTTCGCCCCTGGAGCGGTCGCCTTGATCTTCTCGGGCATCGCGGGCGTGCTGCTGATAACGAGCGAGTACCGCTACGGAACGATCCGTCCGACGTTTCTGTTCACGCCGCGCCGCGCCAAAGTGTTGTCGGCGAAGCTGACCGCCGGCCTGCTGACCGGGCTCGTGTTCGGCGCGGTCAGCTTGGGTGTAGCGATCGGGATCGGCTCGCTGATCCTCTCAGCGCGCGGGATCCCGTCGACACTCAGCGGCCATGACTTCGCTGTGCTCGTATTCGGAGGGCTCGCTGGAACGGCGCTGCGCGGTGCCTTCGGCGTCGGACTCGGAGCGATCCTCCGCAACCAGGTTGGCGCGGTGATCGCGCTGCTCGCATGGGATTTCGTCGTCAACAGCCTGCTGTTCGGGCTGGCACCATCGGTCGGTCGCTTCATGCCGACAGCGGCTGCGGATGCACTGATGGGGCTCAAAACCGCGCACCTGCTTTCGCCGGCTACCGGCGGAGCGGTTCTACTCGCATGGACCGCAGCGCTCGCGCTCATCGGGCTCATGCTGACGTTACGCCGCGATGTGACCTAGGTCGGATCGCGGCACAACTCAGACCGCTTGACCCACCAGCATCTTTTCGAGTATCGCGATGCGCTGCTCGATTGGCGGGTGGGTGTCGTAGAGGTGGTGGTACCAGGCGTCATGATGCTGGAGCGGGTCATCGATGCACATGGCCGCGGTCGCATGGTTCATGTTCTTGAATGGCTTGTCGTTCTGCTGGAGCTTCTTGAGCGCGCTGAGCAACCCGGCGGGATTGCGGGTGAGTTCAACGCCGCTGGCGTCGGCGAGGGATTCGCGCCGGCGTGAGAGTGAAAGGCGGATGAGCGGCCCGAAGATCAGGCCGACTATGGCGAGCAGCACACCAGCGACGAAAACCACGAGCATGATCTGGTTGCCGCGACCGCGCCCGCCGCGCATGAAGAACGCGCTGCGCCACAAGATACTTGCGAGCAGTGCCGCCATACCGATCAGTGTTCCCACCACAAGCAGCAGACGGATGTCGTGATTCTTGATGTGGCTCATCTCGTGACCGATGACGCCCTCGAGCTCTTCACGGTTCATGATTGCCAGCAGGCCTGTCGTGAAAGTGATGGCCGCCTTGTCAGGGCTGACTCCGGTGGCAAACGCGTTCGGCGAGGGGTCATCGATCACGTAAACGGCGGGCTTTGGGATGCCCTCGCCGATCGCCAGTGATTCGACGAGGTTGTTCAGTTGCTGGTAGTGCTCGGGGTCCGCTGGAGCGGCACCCGAGACCCTGAGCACCAAACCCGTGCCTGCGGTTAGCGAGTAGGCGATCGCCGCCAGCGCCAGGACGGCGCAGATTGCGACGCCGACAATCACCGGCGTGAGACCGTAGTGGGTCGTGACCAAGCCCCCGTATCCACGGCGTACGGGCTGATAAGCCGCTTTGAAGATGAGGCCACAGACAGCTCCGATCCCCAGCCAGATTGCGAAGAAGCCGACGATTACCGCGGCGCTGCGGCGCTTGTTGCTTGTGATCTCGCTGTACACAGGTCCATGCCCTCAGTCGGTGCCCGCCGGTCCAGTGGTGTCACCGGTAGACGGGCTCGTGCCGCCAGCAGCTGCGCTGGATGAGACCGCGAACTCGGCTGATGCAGCACCAGAGCCGGGGAAGTTCACCTGCGGCACGGCGCGATCCTCCGCCTCACCGGTGAAGAACGTCACCGCCGTGAAGCCAAGCGGTCCCGCGATCAGGTTGCGCGGGAACGTCTGAAGGTCGACGTTGTAATCGCGGGCACTCGTGTTGTAGTAACGGCGCGCATATTCGATCTTGTCCTCAGTTGCAGTGATCGTCTCCTGAAGCTGGAGGAAGCTCTCCACAGCGCGAAGCTGGGGGTAGTTCTCGGCCACGGCGAACAGTGAGCGCAGCGCACCAGAGAGAGCGTTCTCAGCTGGTCCGATCTGAGCGGGGTCGGCGCTTGCGCCGGCGGCAACAGCGTTTGCCCTGGCCACAGTCACAGCCTCAAAGGTGCCTCGCTCGTGCGTGGCGTAGCCCTCGACCGTTGCCACAAGATTCGGGATCAGGTCGTGACGGCGCTTAAGCTCGACATCGATCTCAGACCAGGCTTCCTGCGTACGGTTACGTCTCTTGACCAGGCCGTTATATGAAGCCCAGAAACCCAACGCCAGCAGCGCGACGATAACGACGATTACGATCAGAACAGGCATTTGAATCGGCTCCCTTCCGGCCTAGAGGGCCGTATTTGGATGAGCCCGAGCATGCGTCAACGCATCTGTCAGCGGGCATGCGAATAGCATGGGCCAGGCCGACGAGCTTCCCATCCGGGCTGCGCCGCAGTTCGTGGCGTAGAAACCCGCGCGGCAGCACCTAAGGGCCTAAGCTCAGTCGACGGTGACCCTCGCCGTCTCCAGCGAAAGGATGCCCGAATAGTTAGGCCCGATGAGGCCGCAGGGCGGATCCGCGGACCGCATTCAGCCGCGTGCTGATCTCGTCTGCGGCCGTTCGTACGTGGGTAGCAAGTCCAGCGTAGCCCTCGCGTCGCAGCCGGTCGGTTGGGCCAACGACCGAGACGGCGGCAATCGCTCGTCTGCTCTGACCGTCGCTGACAACGATGGGGGCGGCGACTGCGGCAATTCCCTCGGTCAGTTCGTCTTCCGTAATCGAGTAGCCGAGGCTGCGCACTTCGTCGAGGATCGCCAAATGGCGCTGCGGCTCTACGACTGTATAACGCGTCCGTCGTTGGAGTCCGGCGGTGAGGATCGTCTGGGCGAACGCGGGATTGAAAGCTGCGATTGCTCGGCCAGAGCTTGAAGCATGCCCGGGGAGGCGACGCCAGGTCTCGTCGTGAAACCGTGTGTCAAGAGTGTGGGCCTCGAGGCGGTCGAGGTAGAGAATCTCTGCACCGATCGGAATGCCGAGCTGCACGAGGTCCCGGACGCGATCGCGCAAGCGCTCGAGAACCGGGACGCCGACCTCGAATAGGCGGATGTGAGTCAGTGCGAGATGTCCGTACTCGAACATCTTGAGGCCGAGGCGATAGCGACCATCGCCCGCGCGCTCCAAGACGCCACGGTCGGCTAGGTCTGCAAGCACCGAGCTCGCGGTGCTCTTGGCGATCCCGACCTCACGGGCGACCGCGCTTGGACCGATGTCCGGGCTTGCAGCGACCACGTCGATGATCGAGAACGCGATCGATACGGAGCGCGGTTGCTTTGCGTCGAAGCTCGCGCCGGCCTTGTCCTGGAATGGGCTCATCGACGAGACGAGACGCTAACAGCTCACGTTCGGCCTAGCCGAACGCTTTCGCTTCGGTTGCACGCAACGTCTGTATCGTCACACCGGCGTTGAGAGTGGAGTGCGCGGCCGTGCTTTACAGGCGCGGATCCTTGCGGGACGACCCCGGACGCTCGTAGTTTGGGGCGATCTCAGAAGATCATGGCTTAGAGGGGGAGGTACTTCAGATGGCAACACCAGCTGGGGCCATCGGGGCCAAGTCCTTCCACGTCGCCGCGGCGGAGCTGCGGAAGGGGTCCGTAGGGAGTTGGTAGTGCGATGAGTACCGCTGAAAGAGGAGAGGTCCGCGAGTCGGGCGACGTAGGGGTCCGGCAGATCTACGATCCAGTTGCTGACACCCCGTCGCGCTATCGTCGCGATCCGACTGAGGCGCACCCCCCGCTCGACTACCCGCCTTACAAGTCGACGCAGCTGCGCCACCCTAAACAGCAGCTGGTCTACCTGCCGCATACGGTCACAGAGATTACTGGCCCACAGCTTGATCGCACGCTCCACCTGAAGGCCACGGATAGCGACCTGACGGTGCAGCACCAGGGTGAGCCTCTGGGTGAGCGGATCATCGTCTCAGGTCATGTCTACGACACCGAGGGTAAGCCGCTGCGGGACACCCTGGTTGAGATCTGGCAGGCGAACGCGTCCGGTCGCTACGCGCACAAGTGGGATCGCTGGGCCGCCCCACTGGACCCCAACTTCAAGGGCGCTGGCCGTTGCCTTACTGACGTCAACGGGCGCTACGAGTTCACGACGATCCGACCGGGGCCGTACCCCTGGGGTAATCACTACAACGCCTGGCGTCCGGCTCACATCCACTTCTCACTGCTGGGTCGCGCTTTTACGCAACGGCTGGTGACGCAAATGTACTTCCCGGACGATCCGTTCTTCCCCTACGACCCAATCTTCAACTCGGTTCGGAGTGAGAGCGCGCGAGAGAGGATGATCTCGCGGTTCAACATCCACGAGACGCGGCCTAACTGGGCGCAGGCGTTCAACTGGGACATCTATCTGCGCGGTCCTGCGGCGACGCCATTCGAAGAAGCGTTCTAGGAGGGACGTCACATGATCTTCGAGGTAACCCCGTCCCAGACCGTTGGTCCGTACTTCGCGATCGGCCTGCTCTACGAGGGCGGCCACCAAATCGTCCCTGAGGGCACGCCAGGGGAGATCCGGATCATGGGCACGATCTACGACGGCCGTGGCGAAGTCGTCCCCGATCATCTCATCGAGTTCTGGCAGCCTGACAGCCACGGCCGCTTTGCTGACGGCTATGGCTTCGGGGAGCAGTCAACCCTCGAGGGCTTTCGCGGCTTCGGCCGCTGGGGCGTCGAGGACGGGGACGGCTCCTACCAAATGGTCACGGTTAAGCCGGGGCAGGTGCCCGCACCCAGCGGTAAGCCGCAGGCGCCGCACATCGACGTGACAGTACTTGCGCGCGGCATGCTGAATCGGGTCGTAACGCGGATCTACTTCGCGGATGAACCTGACGCCAACGTGCTTGACCCGCTGCTGGGGACCGTCCCGGCCGAACGTCGTCACACGCTGCTCGCGCAGCCGGCTAACGAAGGTTACGTCTTCGACATTCACCTCCAAGGTCCTAGCGAAACCGTCTTCTTTGACCTCTAGGCCCACCGCTGTTTTACCTTGACGTAAGCAATCACTGTCTTTGAAATCTGAAATAGAAAGGGTCGACATGGCGAACAATCTCCAGCAGTTGCTGGACACTTCGAGTAACACGGTCGAGCTGTTGCGAAACTCGCAGATCGGCGCGTATATCTACCCGGTCGTGCCGTACGAGTTCAGTAACTGGCGGCGCGAGCAGCGGGCGTGGCGGGAGACGGCAGTGCTCTTCGACCAGTCACACCACATGTTCAACGTGTTCATCACCGGCCCGGACGCGCTGAAGCTGATCTCAGATACAGGGATCAACAGCGTGGCGAACTTCCCGGTGAATATGGCTAAGCAGTTCGTTCCAGTCACTCCCGCAGGCGGCGTCATCGGCGATGGCATCCTCTTCCATCTGGAGGAGGAAGAGTTCGTCTGGGTCGGTCGGGCACCTGTGGCCAACTGGCTGGCCTATCAGGCGGAGAAGGGTGACTACAAAGTCGACCTGAAGGTCGATCCTCGTTCTCCGTCGCGACCGTACGGCAAGCCGGTTACTCGCAGCTACTGGCGTTTTCAGATTCAGGGGCCCAACGCGTGGCCCATCATCGAGAAGGTCAACGGCGGGCCGGTAGAGCAGCTGAAGTTCTTCCGGATGGCAACGATGAACGTTGCCGGAGAGACGGTGCGCACCCTCCGCCACGGCATGGCAGGCGCTCCAGGCCTGGAGCTTTGGGGGCCCTATGAGACGTACGACAAGGTTCGCGACGCGATCCTTGACGCTGGCCAGGAGTTCGGTATCGAACCCGTCGGCGCCCGAGCGTATGCATCGAACACATTGGAGTCCGGTTGGATTCCCTCACCGCTTCCAGCGATCTACACCGGCGAGGAACTGCGCGGATACCGGGAGTGGCTGGGAGCCGACAGCTACGAGGCGACCAATTCGCTAGCCGGGAGCTATGTGACGGACAACATCGAGGACTACTACACGAACCCGTGGGAGCTCGGCTACGGGTCGTTTATCAAGTTCGACCACGACTTCATCGGTCGCGACGCTCTTGAGGCGATCGATCCCGAGACGCAGCGCCGCAAGGTGACGTTGGCGTGGGAGGGCGACGATGTTCAAAAGATCCTCGCGTCATTCGTTGATCTCGAATCGGACTCGCCCTACCAGTTCTTTGACATCCCGATCGCCAACTACGGCTCTTCGAACTTCGACGCCGTGCTTGACCCGGACGGCAACAACATCGGCGTTTCGATGTTCACCGGTTACAGCTACAACGAACGTCGCGCACTCTCGCTGGCGACCATCGACCCGAAAGTCCCGATTGGAGCCGAAGTCCAAGTCGTGTGGGGTGAGCCGAGCGGTGGCAGCAACAAGCCGGTCGTAACCCCTCACAAGCAACTGAAAGTCCGAGCGATCGTCAGCCCGACGCCATACGCTGCCACCGCGCGGCTCGAATACGCCGAGGGCTGGCGCACTGCGACCAAGTAATTGACGGCGCGTCAGGAGTCACGCTGATGCCGGAGCAAGATGGTTGACGATGCATGCCGCGCCAGGCACGAGTCACTGAAGGCATACGACGCGTGCGCAGCACGCTTACATGCGTCTATGCGGCGTGAACGAGCTGGCGACGCACTCGTCTGAGTGTGTCTGAGAAGACCCAGGAGACGACCGGATGCCAACTCTGCGTGAGAGGCTGGAAACAACAGACGCATTTGTGATCGCGATTGAGATGGTGACCAGCCGCGGCGTGCTGGAACAGCGCAGCGGCCAGGCGCTCATGGAACTCGCGCACCAACTGGCGGACGACCCGCGGATTGATGTGCTCTCGCTTACCGACAACCCAGGCGGGAACGCGATGATCGCTCCGGACATGCTGGCAAACCGGATGCGCGCTGCCGGGCAGGAAGTGATCCTCCACTTCGCCTGCAAGGACATGAACCGCAACGGCATCGAGAGCCGCGCGTGGAAGGCGGCGTCAACCGGCCTGGACAACGTCCTCGCGCTCTCAGGGGACTATCCGGTTTCCGGCCACACCGGCACCGCCGCACCGGTATTCGACATCGACTCAGTTGGGCTTCTGCAGTTGCTCACCGACATGAACGCCGGCGTTGAGGAGGCACGGGCCCCTGACGGACGGCTTCTTGCGACCAACTTCTATCTGGGCTGCGTTGTCACCAACCACAAGTTGCATGAGCGCGAAGTCGTGCCGCAGTACCTCAAGCTTGAGAAGAAGGCGCGGGCGGGAGCGCGGTTTGCGTTCAACCAGATCGGATGGAATGCCCGCAAGGACGACGAGCTGATCCGCTGGGTCAGCCAGCGGGATCTGTCGCTGAAGTTGATCGCCAATGTGTATCTGCTCACTCGCGGCGTGGCCCGCGTGTTCCATAGCGGCAAAGTCCCGGGGGTCGTCGTCCCCGACGCGCTGCTCGCGCAGGCTGAAAGGTACGGCGCGGGTGCGGATAAGGGCCGAGCCTTCTTCGTAGACCTCGCCGCCAAGCACGCGGCTGTCGCCCGTGGGCTGGGCTTCAACGGCGTCTACATCGGCGGTCACATGCCGATCGAGACCTACGGCGAGATCCTTGATCGCGCGGGCCAGTACAAGGGCGATGACTGGCTCGACGCCGCCAAGGACCTGCACTACGACCGGCCCGGTGAGTTCTACCTTTTCGGCTGCGACGAGCAGACCGGGCTGTCCGACGGAAGACCGCGACCCGAGTACCTCACGAGCAAGGCGGAGCGCCGCACGGACCTTCCGGTTCCGGCGCGCTACCGGCTCAGTCGCCGCATGCACAGCGCCCTGTTTGCCCGAGACGCGCCGCTGTTCAACCTCGGCAGCAAGGTCTACGGCAGGCTCGAGGAGTCACCCAAGTCTATTCAGCGGGCTGCGCACCTTGTGGAGCAGGCCGCGAAGGTGTCGATGTTCGACTGTAAGGACTGCGGCGACTGCTCGCTGCCGGACATCGCCTACGTGTGCCCCGAGGGCCCGTGCGCTAAGAATCAACGCAACGGACCGTGTGGCGGCACCCGTGACGGGCTCTGCGAGGTCTACGACACAGAGTGCATCTGGGCTCAGGCGTATGAGCGCCTCAAGGCCTACGGGGAGGAGGAGCAGATGCTCGACGGCCCGGTGGTCGTCAAGAACAATGCTCTGCGCGGCACGAGCGCATGGGCGAACACCTTCCTTGGTAGAGACCACAGCGCGAGGATGGATCCCACCACCCCGCCCCCAGCCACCAAGGACCACTGAATGAGCCGCTCCAACATCGCACGACTGCTTGTGTCGTGCCCCGATCGCTCGGGCATCGTCGCCGCACTCTCAACAGCGCTCGCTGACGCCGGCGCCAACATCACCAGCTCAGACCAGTTCTCGAGCGACCCGGAGGGCGGACGATTCTCGCTACGCATGGAGTTCTACCTGCCTGACGCGGACGAGCGATTCCCCTTGATTGAGCAGCGGATCCGCGAGATCGGGCAGGAGCTTGAGCTGGACTATCGGTTAGTGGACGCACGACAGCACAAGCGTGTGGCGCTGTTCGTGTCCAAATACGACCACTGCCTGCGGGATCTGCTCTGGCGCTGGAATCACGGCGAACTGGAGATGGATGTGGTGATGGTGGTCTCAAACCATCCTGACCTGGCGGTGGAAGCAGCCCGCTTCGGGGTGCCCTATCACCACATCCCCGTGAGCAAGGCATCCAGGCCGCAGGCGGAGGCGGCGCAGCTCGAGCTGCTTCGCGAACAAGGTGGGGTTGACCTGGTCGTGATGGCGCGTTACATGCAGGTACTGAGCGCCGACTTCCTCGAGAAGGTCGGCGCGCCGGTGATCAATATCCACCACTCGTTCTTGCCGGCGTTCGCGGGCGCGAACCCGTACCAGCGCGCCTATCACCGAGGTGTGAAGCTAATCGGCGCGACCGCCCACTACGCCACAGAGGACCTGGACGAGGGCCCGATCATCGAACAGGACGTAGTACGCGTGACCCACCGGGAAGACGCCGCCGCACTCGAGCGGATCGGCGCTGACGTGGAACGGCTCGTGCTGGCGCGCGCGGTCGAGCGCCACCTCCAGGACCGCGTGCTACTCCAGGGACACCGGACCGTCGTCTTCTAAGCTGAGTGAGCGACAGGTAGGGAAAAGGTCAAGGATGAGAGTGGAACCCTCGTTTCAAGTCTCCGTCAATCCCCGGCCTGGCTCAACTGGCTATGCGCTGTCCGCAGCCAGTGCGCTGAAGAACCCAAGGTCGTCGCGCTCCAGTTGACAGACCTCGAGGAAATGCCCGAGCTCGGCGCGGGCGTCGATGTAGCCTGCGCGCACTCGGCCGGGGATCAACATCGTGTAGTCGAACCGCATGCCGGCGGTGGCCAGCAGGCCACCGACGCGCTCCCACGCCTCGTCACCCGTCTCCATGAACGTCGCGAGGTGGTGCAGGCGGATCGCGAACGAGCCGTCCGCCGGCAGCGCTTGACGATAGAAGTCAACTTCCCCAGCGACCGGCTCGATCACCTCGATGATCAGTCCACCGCGCGCAGCCATCGCAAACCGAGCCTCCCACGGCACCACCTGGCTGCCGGCCATGAAAGTCGCCCCACCGCTGGGCACCCGAAACTGGTGCTCGAGCCCGAAACGCGCCGAGAGTTCCTCCAGGGCTCGATCCAGGTCAGTGGTCACGTAGCCGAGTTGCCAGACGTTCGCGAACAGATCACCGATCGTTCGCACCGATCGTGGCGCAGCGAACAGACCCCCGGCTGGACGTGCGGCTGCGATCGACTCCATGCGTTCATCCTGCACCTCCAACAGGGGTGCGCGCATGTGCAGGAGCGCGCCGAGAGTTGACGATCGGAGCGCCGTTCGTCGAGCTTCTCTCAGCGGGCGCGCTTCGAAAGCCCGCTCATCGCAGTCGACAGCGCCGCTGTGACCGACTTCCGCTGCGCCTCGGAGAGCCCGGCGAAGATGCGATCCTGCAGCTGGTTGACCTCAAGAGCCGCGATCTCGAGCACCCGCCGGCCGCTCTTGCTGAGTTCGTTACGAATCATCCGTCCGTGCTTGGGACCGACTTCGCGGTGGACAAGGCCACGGCTTTCCAGCTTGGCCAGGATCTCGAGCATCGACTGCGGCGTGACCAGAGTCCTGCGTGCGAGCTGCGCGTTGGAGAGCCCCGGCCGTAGCTCCAGCACTGAAAGCGACGTGTACTCCTGCACGCTGAGATCCCACTCGCGTAGGAGCGCCCGCATCTCGCGCGTGATCCCCTGGTTTAGCCGTCCGACGACGTAGATCAAGGACGGAGCGCGAGGACTCTCGTCGGAAGCAACTTGCGCCACGACTCCACGGTACAGCTCTCTCGTGCCACTTAACACAAAGATCTCGACATTCCCCGTCGACGGCGTTAGTGTTCGGATACCTGATTCGCACAGCGTTGCGGTCAGCGCGAAAGATCGGGAGGAGAGAACCGATGGAAAGTTATGTGGTGGACGGGCTCAAGACCGACCTGGGCGGTCTGCCCGCGCTTGTCGGGACACGGCTTGGTCCAACCGCGTGGACGGAGATCACGCAGGCGCAGGTCAACCAGTTCGCCGACCTGACGGACGACCACAACTTCATTCACGTCGACCCGGAGCGCGCACGGGAGAGCCGGTTCGGCGGGACGATCGCGCACGGCTTCTTGACGCTGTCGCTGGTGGCGCCGGTGACGCAACTGCTCGAGGTCACCGACGCGAAGGCGAGCATCAACTATGGACTTGAGAAGGTTCGCTTCCCGGCGCCGCTGCCTGTCGGCAAGCGGTGGCGGGCCGCCGCCGAGATCCTGGAAGTCACCGGAGTCAAGGGCGGCGTGCAAGCGAGGGTCGCAGCGTCGGTCGAGGTCGAGGGTTCTGAGCGTCCGGCGGTTGCGGCCGAGGTCCTGTTGAGGTACTTGTCATGAGCGCGATCAGCCTGGATGGCAAGGTCGCAGTCGTGACCGGCGCGGGCCGTGGTCTTGGCCAGGCGTACGCGATCGCGCTCGCCGCTGCCGGGGCTGCGGTCGTCGTCAACGACATCGACGCGAGCGCCGAGCAGACTGTCAAACAGATCGCCGACGCTGGTGGCAGCGCGGTTGCTGAGATCGCGACTGTGGGCGACAGTGCTGCCGCTCAGCGGCTCGTTGACCGCGCGGTGTCTGAATTTGGCCGGCTCGATGTGATGGTCACCAACGCCGGGGTCCTGCGAGACAAGGTCCTCTGGAAGATGACGGACGACGATTTTGACCTCGTGATCGCGACACATATGCGAGGGACCTTCACGTGCCTGCGCGCCGCTGCGGTCCAGATGCGCGAACAGGGTGACGGAGGTCGCATCATCGTCGTCGGCTCGCCCGCGGGTCAGTTCGGCAGCTTCGGCCAGACCAACTACTCCTCGGCGAAGGCGGGCATCGTCACGATGGCTCGCACCGCCTCACTGGAGCTTGCCCGCGCTGGGATCACGGTCAATGCGATCGTGCCGACGGCATGGACGCAGATGACCGCGACGATCCCGATCTACGAGCCGCTGGTGGCGAAGGTTGAGGCCGGTAAGCCGCTTCCGCACGATGTCCGCCACGACCATGCGATCGGCATGCCCGAGGAATGCGCACCGCTGATCGTGTTTCTCGCCTCCGACCGGGCCGGCGGCATAACCGGGCAGGCGATCGGGATTGGAGGCGACAAGCTCACGCTCTACTCGCACCCCACTGAAGCGGCTGTCGCCTTCAGGGACGGAGGCTGGAGCGCGGACTCGATCGAAGCCGCCTGGGAGTCGGAGCTGTCGGCTGCCGCGCAGACCTCCGGCGTCACCCTGCCGCCGCTCAACCTCTCGTCGAGTGACGGCTGATGAGTGTCGACCTGGACAGTGTGGTCGCGATCGACGTGCACGTGCACGCGGAGCGCAACCACGGCGAACAGCAGGATCCGGTGACGACCGAGATTCTGGAAGCGGCCGCTCGCTATTTCGGCGGCCATCCACCTCAGCCGACCGCGCAGGAGGTCGCCGATTACTACCGCGAACGCAACATGCTGGCGGTCGTGTTCACGGTCGACGACGAGGCTGGCATGGGTCGCAAGCGGATCGGCAACACGGAGGTCCTGGAGACGGCGCGCGCCAACCCGGATGTGCTGATCCCGTTCGGAAGCGTCGACCCGCATAAGGGCAAGCTCGGCGTGCGTGAGGCGAGGGAGCTGATCGAGCAGGGCGTCCGCGGCTTCAAGTTCCACCCGAACATCCAGCGGTTCTGGCCGAACGACATCGAGTACTACCCGCTCTACGAGGTGATCGCCGAAGCCGGGCTGATCGCACTGTTCCACTCCGGTACGACCGGGATCGGCGCGGGCATGCCGGGCGGCGGCGGAGTCAAGCTGAAGTACTCCAACCCGATGGCCGTCGATGACGTCGCGGCCGACTTTCCCGATCTGGACATCATCCTCGCCCACCCTTCGTTTCCCTGGCAGGACGAGGCACTCGCGATCGCCGTACATAAGCCGAACGTGTACATCGACCTGTCGGGCTGGGCGCCGAAGTACTTCCCGCCGAACCTGATCCAGTACACCAACACGCAGCTCAAGCACAAGATGCTGTTCGGATCGGACTATCCGCTGCTCACGCCGGACCGGTGGATCAAGGAGTTCAACGAGCTCCCGATCAAGGACGCGGTCAGGCCGCTGGTGCTTAAAGAGAACGCGGCACGACTTCTGAAACTGTGAGGCTCGCGTGATCGGTGACATCCTCTGGACCCCGCCCGATGATCTGCGCGAGACGACTGAGATCGGGCGCTTCATGGCCTGGCTCGCGGCCGAGCGCGGCCTGGACTTCAGCGACTACGACGCCGTCTGGCGCTGGTCGGTTGACGACCTCGAGGGGTTCTGGAGCGCGGTCGTCGAGTTCTACGAGGTCCGCTTCCACACACCATACGAAGACGTGCTGGCCGAGCGCAAGATGCCGGGTGCGAAGTGGTTCACGGGCGCACGCCTCAACTATGCGGAGCACCTGGTCGGCCGTGAGGAGGACCTCGACCGGTCGGCAGTGGTGAGCCGCTCCCAGACACGCCCACAGGTGGAGCTGACCTTCGGTGAGCTGCGCGACCAGATCGCACGCGCCCGCGCCGGCCTGCAGCGCCTCGGCGTACGAGAGGGTGACCGCGTCGTCGCGTACATGCCGAACATCCCGGAGACGCTCATCGCTTTCGCCGCGACCGCCTCGCTCGGCGCGATCTGGGCCACGTGCGCGTCGGAATTCGGGCCGCGCAGCGTGATCGACCGATTCGCGCAGATCGAGCCGAAGGTGTTGCTCACCGTGCCCGGTTACGGCTACCGCGACCGCTATGTCTCACGGGAGCAGGAGATCACCGCGATCCGCGCGGGCCTGCCGAGTCTGGAGCATGTGATCGGCGTGCCCTACGGCAGCGGCGAGCTGCCGGCCGACGCGGTCATGTGGGATGAGCTGCTGTCCGAGCCCGCGCCGCTGGAGTTCAACCCGGTCGGATTTGACCATCCTCTGTACATACTGTTCTCGTCAGGCACGACCGGCCTGCCGAAGGCGATCGTGCACGGCCACGGCGGACAGTTGGTCGAGCACTACAAGCATCAGGGGCTGATCTGGGATCTGAAGCCGGGTGCCCGGCTGCTGTGGTTCTCCACAACCGCCTGGATGATGTGGAACGCACTGGTGTCGGCACTGCTGGTGCGGGCCTCGATCGTGATGCTCGACGGCGACCCGACTTGGCCCGACTTGCTGGAGCAGTGGCGGCTGGCGGAGACGCTGCGTCCGACGAACATGGGCGTCAGCCCGGTCTACTTGATGGCGTGCCGCAAGGCCGGGCTGACGCCCAGCCGCCAGCTGGACCTCAGCTCGATCCGCACGCTTCACACCGCCGGCTCACCGTTGCCGGCGGAGGGCTACAGGTGGGTGTACGACCACTTTGACCACAGCACGCTCCTGAGCAACGGCTCCGGCGGCACCGACGTCTGCACCGGCATGGTCGAGGGCTGCTTGGCGATGCCGGTGTATGAAGGCGAAATTGCGGGACGGTGCCTCGGCGTCGACGTGAAGGCGTTTGACCTCGACGGCAACACCGTGGTCGGCGAACTCGGGGAGATGGTGGTCACCTCCCCGATGCCCTCGATGCCGGTGGCGCTGTGGGGCGACAGCGATGGCAGCCGCTACCACGAGGCCTATTTCGACCGCTTCCCCGGCGTCTGGCGCCAGGGTGACTGGATCAGATTCACTGAGCGCGGAAGCTGCGTTCTCACCGGCCGCTCAGACGCGACGCTCAACCGCGGTGGCGTGCGGCTTGGCACCGGCGAGTTCTACAGGGTGATCGACGAGCTTTCTGAGGTGGCGGACTCGCTCGTGGTCCATCTCGAAGATGACGAAGGCGGCAGCGGCGAGTTGCTGCTGTTCGTCGTCCCGGCTGAGGGCAACGCGGTTGATGCGACCCTGGAGAAGCGGATCGCGACGTCACTGCGCAGCCAGCTGTCGCCCCGACACGTGCCCGACAGGATCGTGGTGGTGCCGGCAATCCCGCGAACGCTGACCGGCAAGAAACTGGAGGCGCCGGTCAAGCGGATTCTGCGCGGCGAGCCTGCCGAGAAGGTGGCGAGCCGCGGCTCGCTCCTGGATCCGACGGCGCTTGACGCGTTTGTCGCACTAGCTGGAGAAATCCGGCAGACCGAAAGGTGATGAGGACTATGATCGGCAGCGCAGGTTCACCGGGCTGCAGTCTGCCCGGCGGGAGCGAGAGCAGACAGGAGGGGGTTTCTTGAGCAGCACGCTCGCCACTGACGTCAGCCCCACTGCGCGCGGCTACACCGCGGAGCGCTGGTCGACGTGTGGCAACGACGTCAGCAGCCAGCTCGCATCGTGGTCGGACATCCTGGCCACGACCCACCTCACGTTTGAGATCACCCCCACACACCGGACTCCGGACACGTTCGTCGGTGGCGTCGTGCGGCGGGCGATCGCCGACCTGATGCTCGTCGATTGCACCGCCGCGCCGTTCCATGGCCATCGCAGCAGCGTCGTGATCGGTGCCAAGGGGCCGTCGGAGCATGAGAACGTGCTCGGCTTTCAGTTCGTGCACAAAGGCGTCGAGACAGTGCGCGAGGGCAACCGTGAGATGACGCTGACGCCCGGTCACATCGCGCTCTGGGACGGATTGCAACCAACCGACATTGAGATCGTGCAAACGTTCTATAAACGCACGCTGCTGTTCCCGCGCAAACGAGTGCTGGAGGTCTGTCCACGGTTGGCCGAGCTGGGCGGGCTGCCTTCCCTCGATGGCAGTGGCCCGGCCCGCCTGTTGGTGCGTTACATGAACGCGCTGGTCGCAGAGCTGCCACAGCTGGAGCCGGCCGCGGCGGCGGCAGCCGCCGGCGTTGCCTTGGAGCTGTTGCGAGCGGCGGTCGAGCCGGAACTGGAGACCGACCGCGCGGCCGAGCGGGTGGCGTTGCGGGCGGACATCCACCGGTACGTGCGCGCCCACCTCCAGGACTCGGACCTCGGTCCGACGACGATCGCGCATGCGTTCGCAATGTCGGTCCGGACGCTGCACGCGCTGTTCGAGGATGGCAACGCTTCGGTCGCCGCGCTCGTCCGCCAGGAGCGGCTGAAGCGCTGCCTGGAGGACCTGCAGCGACGCAACGGCGGCTCGGTGACCGACATCGCGTTCCGCTGGGGCTTTTGCGATGCCGCCCACTTCTCACGAGTGTTCAAGCGCAAGTTCGGCGTTACCCCGAGCGACGTGCGGCACGCGGCGCTGACCGACGTAACGACGATCCCGGTCTGACGCGAGGCGCTCCATGGCAGCATCGATGCAGGGGAAGGCCGGGCTCGTGACCGGCGCGGCCAGCGGGATTGGACGGGCCTGCGCGATCCGCTTCGCACAGGAGGGCGCAGCGGTGGTGGTGTCGGACCTCGAATCGTCACGGGCCGGTGGCGAGGAGACCGTGCGGGCGATCGTCGCCGCGGGCGGTGTCGCCGACTTCTTCCCGTGCGACGTGTCCGGCGCCGCCGATCACGAGGCGCTGGTCGACCATGTCACAGCTCGCTACGGAAGCCTCGACTACGCCCACAACAATGCCGGGATCGGCGTCCACCAACTGCTGCATGAAACCAGCGACGAGGACTTCGACCGGGTGGTCTCAGTGAACCTGCGTGGGACCTTCCTCGGGCTCAAGCGTCAGATCCGCCAGATGCTCACGCAGCCGGGTGGCGGCTCGATCGTCAACACCTCCTCCAACGCTGGACTGATGGCGGTGATCGGGCTCAGCGCGTACGCCGCGACCAAGCACGGGATCCTCGGGCTGACCAAGAACGCCGCGGTCGAGTACGCCAATGAGAGGATCCGCGTCAACGCCGTCTGCCCGGGCGCGATCATGACGCCGCTGATGTCGGACCTGCCGCCTGAACGTGCGGCTGAGATCCTCGCCCCACAGGCAATGACACGCGCGGGCGACCCTGCCGAGGTCGCGGCCGCGGTGGTGTGGCTCTGCAGCGACGATGCATCGTTCATCACCGGCGTGGCGC
>Ga0224557_1001841_pt1 | contig 19386 bp, 16 predicted proteins | sample 714S31014metaG_FD_180677 | JGI IMG/M metagenome (GOLD analysis project Ga0224557, IMG submission 180677) | Peat soil microbial communities from Stordalen Mire, Sweden - 717 S3 10-14 | ecosystem: Environmental > Terrestrial > Soil > Wetlands > Peat | place: Sweden: Norrbotten County, Stordalen...
CGGCGCCCAGGTCACCGACGCGGCGCAGTCCGGCAACGGCCAGGTGACCGTCTCCTACAGCCTCTGCAGCAACGGCTACACGCTGGTGGCATCGGACGGCGGCATCTTCGACTTCGGCGGTGCCGGCTTCTACCAGTCGCTGGGCAGCACGCACCTCAACGCGCCGATCGTGGGCCTGGCCGTCACCCCCGACGGCGGCGGCTACTGGCTGGTGGGGTCCGACGGCGGAGTCTTCAACTTCGGCGACGCCGGCTTCTACAAGTCCCTCGGCGGCCAGCACCTCAATTCGCCCATCGTGGGCATCGCGGCCGCGCCCGACGGCCAGGGCTACTGGTTGGCGGCCGCCGACGGCGGGGTCTTCAACTTCGGCAGCGCCGGCTTCTACAAGTCCCTCGGCGGTACGCACCTGAATTCGCCCATCGTGGGCATCGCGGCCGCACCTGACGGCCAGGGCTACTGGCTGGCGGCGGCCGACGGCGGCGTCTTCAACTTCGGCAGCGCCGGCTTCTACAAGTCCCTCGGCGGTACGCACCTGAACGCGCCCATCGTGGGCATCGCGGCCGCACCCGATGGCCAGGGCTACTGGCTGGCGGCGGCCGACGGCGGCGTCTTCAACTTCGGCGACGCCGGCTTCTACAAGTCGATGGGCGGCACGAACCTGAACGCGCCGATCGTCGGTATCGCCGGCGCACCCGATGGCCAGGGCTACTGGCTGGCGGCGGCCGACGGCGGCGTCTTCAACTTCGGCAGTGCCGGGTTCTACAACTCCATGGGCGGCCAGCGGCTGAACGCTCCGGTGGTCGGCATCGCAGGCTGACGCCGCTGAGCAGGGCGCGGGAGCGTCCGAGAAGGGAGGCCGTCGGCGCTCAGGAGGCGCCGACGGCCTGCTGCACGAGGGAGACGAACCGCTGCGTCGATGCGGCGAGGTCGAAGCCGGCCGACCGCTGCAGCCCGGCCGCCGCCAGGATGTCGCGCAGCCTCTCGTCGCCGAGCACGCGGCCGACGGCGGCCGCGAACGGCACCGCCGACTTGTCGGGGAGCACGAGCCCCGCGCCGCCCACCGTCTCGGGCACGGCGGTGACGCCGTAGGCGACGATGGGAACACCGTGGCCCATGGCCTCGGCGAGGGGGACGCAGAAGCCCTCGTGGTCCGAGGCCATCACGAAGACGTCGGCCGCCCGGAAGTACGCCTCGAGCTCGGCCCCGCTGACCGAGCCCGCGAGGTTCACGGCGTCGGTGAGCCCGAGCTCGTCGATGAACGCGCGGAGCGCGGGCTCGTACGTCGAGCCCAGTGGTGAGCCGACGAGGTGCAGGCGGGCCGCCGGGTCGTCGACGCGGCGCAGGACGTCGAGCATCTTCACCAGGTCGTGCGGCGCCTTGTGGGGCGAGATCTTGCCCACGTAGAGCAGGTCGGCTCCGCCATCGCGCTCCTTGCGGCGCGCCAGCGAGGCGGACAGCTCGGGGTCGGGCTCGTCGCTCTTGGAGTGCATGTCGATGAGCAGGGGCACCACCGCCGTCCCGCGGTAGCCGAGCGCGTGCAGCTCCGACTCGTTGAACGCGGAGTCGGCGACGGCGAAGCGGCTCTGGGGGGCGAGGCGCGCCAGCTGCGTGCGCCCCAGCGCGACCTCGTAGGCCACCGCGGGTTCCCAGTCGCGCAGCAGTTCGGCCGGCGTGATGTTGTGGTAGTTGACGAGCTTGGGCTCCGAGCGTGCCGCGAGGATGTCGTACACCGGGCTGCCGATGGACGCCTGGTACAGGAGCCACCGATCGCGCCCCGCCCGCCCGAGCTCTATCACGGGCCGCCCTTCGTGCTCCACGTCGGGGGTGTGGCTGCCGTAGAAGACGTCCGAGTCGATGCCGGCGGCGCGCAACCCGTCGCGCAGGTTCAGCGTGTGGACCCCGATGGCGTCACGACTGGCGAGCGACGGTATGACCTGGTCGACCCGCACGGCCGTGCAGTGTACCGGCGGGTCCCGCACCCCTATTGCCGCCCCCATGCACCAATTCGCCCTGGTCGCGCCACTACCATTTTTGGATCGTGTCGTATCGAGCCCCTGTCGCGCGCCACGGCGCTCACCTGCGACGGTGCAGCCCGGCGGCACTGGCGGCGGTCGTCCTGTCGCTGGCCTTCGTGGTGCCCGCCGCCCTGTTCGGCCCGGCGTCCCCCGCGGCGGCCGCCCTCGGCGCCCCCGACCGGGCCTCCGTCCCGGCGCTGGTCCCGTCCCTCCAGTCGCGTGCCCTTCCCTCGGACTCGACCAGCGTCCGCATCGCCATGACCGAGAACAACGGCCTCGACGTGATCGTGGCGGGCTCGGGCGGCAGCGTGTCGGCGCCGGGAGTGTCCGGCGCGGCGGCCGTGCGGTTCCAACAGACCGGCGGGACGTGGGCGGTCGAGACCGGTCCCGCGTGTGCCGGACCGTGGAGCGCCCCGGTCCTCACCAACCAGACCACCCCCACTGCGTCGCCGGTCGGCGGCCTCCTGACGCTGTGCGTCGCGGGTGGGAGCCCGACGGTCCACGGCACGCTGACGGCGCTCTACAACTCGGCCGCCCAGGCGAGGACGGTGAACACGCTGCCGCTCGAGCAGTACGTGGCCGACACGGTGCCCGGGGAGTCGCCGTCGACCTGGGCGGACCTGGGTGGCTCCGGGCCCCAGGGCCTGGACTGGGGCTTCCAAGAGCTCGAGGCCCAGGCCGTGGCCGTTCGCTCCTACGTGCTCTCCGACCTGGGCGGCTACGGCGGTTACGCCGACACCTGCGACCAGACCTGCCAGACGTACGCCGGCACCGAGTACGAGACGGCGACGACCCTGGCGGCGGCCAACGACACGGCCGGGCAGGTGATGGTCATGCCCAACGGCCAGGTCGCCACCACCGAGTACTCCGCCTCGACGGGTGGCTACACCTCGAGCTCCAGCCAGCAGTCGCCGTTCACCCCCGTGCCCGACGACGGCGACGCCGTGTGCATTCCCAACTCAGTCGTCTGCAACCCCAACCATCAATGGACCACATCGGTCAGCGGCGCGACCATTCAGTCCACCTGGCCCCAGATCGGCACCGCCTTCACCGGCGTGAGCGTCACATCGGCAGACCCGGGCCACCCGTACGACGCCGGCTACGGGCGGGTGGCCACCATCGCAATATCGGGGACAACGCAGACGATCACCATTCCTGGCACCGAGTTCTACGTCGATCTGAACCTGAAATCGGATCTCTTCACCGTGACCGCGGTCAGCGGGGGCACGGTCTCCATCGCCGGCCAGGGGTGGGGCCACGGCATCGGGATGGGCCAGTGGGGCGCGCTGGGCTACGCCATCGGCCAGGACCACGGCGACGGGAACTGGACCTACCAGCAGATCGTGAACCATTACTACGGCCCCGCCCAGCTGACCACCCTGGCCAACGCCAGCGCCCAGCTGAACGGCGGCGTCGGCGGCTACTGGATCAACGCCACCGACGGCGGCGTCTTCAGCTTCGGCAACGCGCAGTTCCACGGCAGCACCGGTGGCATGAGGCTGAACCAGCCGGTCGTCGGCATGGCGGCCACGCACGACGCGGGCGGCTACTGGGAGGTGGCCACCGACGGGGGCGTGTTCAGCTTCGGTGACGCGCAGTTCCACGGCAGCACGGGCAGCATCGTGCTGAACAAGCCGGTCGTCGGCATGGCGGTGACCCCCGACGGCGGCGGCTATTGGCTCGTGGCGTCCGACGGCGGCATCTTCGCCTACGGCGACGCCGGCTTCTACGGCAGTACGGGCAGCCTGCGGCTCAACAAGCCGGTCATCGGGATGGTGCCGACGCACGACGGGCTGGGCTACTGGCTCATCGCGTCGGACGGCGGCGTGTTCGCCTTCGGTGACGCCGGGTTCTTCGGATCGCTCGGCGGCGCGCCTCCTTCCACGGCGCTCGTCGGCGTGGCCCCGACACCCGGCGGGGGCGGGTACTGGGTGCTGGGCGCCAACGGCACCGTGTACGACTTCGGCGACGCGCCGCAGGTCGGGATTGCCACCGGCTCGCCCGCGCTGAGCGCCATGAAAGGCCCGATGACCGGGCTGATCCCGGACTTCTCCGGGCAGGGGTTCATCGCCGTGGACGCCAATGGCCAGGCCTTCGCCTACGGGGACGCGCCGTACTTCGGCGACGTCACCACCGCCGTGAGCGGCTACTCAGGCCATGTGGTCGGCATTGCCGTCACCCCGGGCTGACGCCGCGGCGACCGCGGCGAGCCGTGGGAACCGGCGCAGCCGGCCGAGCGGACCGAGCCGGCCGGCGTCGACCCCGTGGTCGGCCGCATTGAGCAGCCGCAGGTCCCCCCGGCTGTTGCCGTAGGCCCACAGGATCGGCTGTTCGCGGCCGCCGTTGGACAGCAGCCCCTGGGAGCGCAGGTAGACGACCAGGCGGGCGTACTTCTCCGCCCCGCGGCAGTTCTTGCCCTCGTAGCCCCCGGTGAGGAGCCCGCCACCGCCGATGGCCAGCCGGGTGGCGACGACGCCGTGGACGCCCAGCTCCTCCGCGGCGGGGAGGACGTAGCACTCGGGCGAGGCGGAGACCACGACGATGTGATGCCCCTGCCGGCGATGCCATTCGAGGCGTCGCCGCGTGTCGTCGCGCAGGTGGCGCTGGAGGTGACGGTGGGCGAACACCGCGGACTGGCGGTCGACCTCGCCGATCGGGAAGCCGCCGAGGAGACGGGAGAACAACCGCTCCTTCGTGTGGTCGGCCGCGTGTCCCCCCGTGATGGCCGCCCGCACCAGCTCGGGCGAGAGCCTGGCCGCCGCGCGCAGCACGGGCCAGACCCCGCGCAGGCTCACCAGGAACGGGAACACGCTCCCCGAATTGGTCAGCGTGCCGTCGAAGTCGAAGGCCGCGACGGTCGGTCGTTGCGGCGATGGCGGCCCACCGGCCGCGTCGTGATCAGTCGAGCGCAGTGCCACTGCGGCCCGCCCCCTCTGCGAATCGCAATGCGCCCCGTATCGTCTCGCCGCTGGTGACGACCTCGCGGCCGCGCCGGGCCTCTCCGATGGCGGCGTCCTCCTCGCTGAGGCCCCACTGCTCCAGCGCGCTCATCCGGTCCGATCGCAGGCACACCTGGGGGAGCTCGGCCAACTGGTGGGCCAGCCCGACGGCCGCCGTCAGCGCCTCGCCGCGCGGCACGACGCGGTTGGCCAGGCCCATGGTCAGTGCCTCGGGAGCCGTGCACGCCCGGCCCGTGAGGATGAGGTCCATGGCGCGCCCGTGGCCCACGATGCGGGGCAGCCGTACGGTGCCCAGGTCGCAGAGGGGGACCCCGAAGCGCCGGCAGAACACGCCGAAGACGGCGTCCTCCGCGGCCACCCGGAGGTCGCACCAGAGCGCCAGCTCCAGTCCCCCCGCCACCGCGTAGCCCTCCACGGCGGCGATGACCGGCTTGGAGAGGGTCAGGCGGGTCGGGCCCATCGGGCCCGGGCCCTCGTCGGGGATCGGCCGGCGGTCTCCCTCGGCGACCGCCTTGAGGTCAGCGCCGGCGCAGAACATCCCCCGGGCGCCGGTGAGCACGGCCACCGAGCGCGCATCGTCGCGGTCGAAGGCCAGGAACGCCTCGCGGAGCTGGCCGGCGCAGACGCTGTCGACGGCGTTGCGACGCTCCGGCCGGTCGATGGTGACCACGGTGACCGGGCCGTCGTGCTCGACGAGGAGGGTGTCGGTCCGGGAGGGCGCGTAGGGCCACGCGGCGTCCTCGGAAGCGGTCTGCGGGGTGCCCACCGGGGCATTCTCGCACGGCCCGGCGACCCCCCTGCTCATCGGACCCCGGACGAGCCCCTGGTGGGTGGGCCTTTCGGCCATTCCGTCCCAGCCTGGGACAAATATGACCAATCGTGTCGACAATTGGCGGGGCACCGGGTAAGGTCTCGTCCCTCAGTTACGGAACCTCACGACTTCAGGAGGAGCACATGGCAGTACGTCTCGGGGACACCGCTCCCGACTTCACGGCCGACACCACCGAGGGCACCATCAACTTCCACGAGTGGCTCGGCGACAGCTGGGGGATCCTGTTCTCCCACCCCAAGGACTTCACCCCGGTGTGCACGACCGAGCTCGGCGCCTTCTCCAAGGCCAAGCCGGAGTTCGACAAGCGCAACGCCAAGCTGATCGGCCTCTCCGTCGACTCGGTCGAGTCGCACAAGGGTTGGGCGGGCGACATCCAGGAGACGCAGGGCTCCGCGCTGGCGTTCCCGCTGATCGGCGACGAGGACCGCAAGGTGGCGGACCTCTACGACATGATCCACCCGAACGCCGACAACACGCTGACCGTCCGCTCCGTCTTCATCATCGGCCCGGACAAGAAGGTCAAGCTGACGCTGACCTACCCGGCCTCCACCGGGCGCAACGTCGACGAGATCATCCGCGTGCTCGACTCGCTGCAGCTGACGGCCGACTACTCGGTGGCCACTCCGGTCAACTGGACGGACGGCGAGGACGTCATCATCGTCCCCGCGCTGAGCGACGAGGACGCCAAGGGACGCTTCCCCAAGGGGTGGAAGGCGCTCAAGCCCTACCTGCGGGTCACACCTCAGCCCAACCGCTGAGCAACCGGGCGCCCGTCGAGCGGGCGATCTCTTGAACGTGCCGGCCTGCGGGCCGGCACGTTCGCGTCCGGGCCGGGCTCGTCCTCGTCGCCCTGTGACAGCGCTGCGCCATAGTGGGGCGGGGCGTCGCCGCGCGCCTCCCCACGAGGAGGAGAGGACCGTGAACGAAGCAGAGGTGTTCGTGCTGGCCGACCAGGCCCTGGCCGCCGTCGTGACCCGCGTCGGGGTGGAGCAGTGGGACATGACCATGCCCCCGAACTTCGCCACGCGGGGGACGGACGGCCTGCCCACGCTGCACGCGGTCCTCAACTACCACGCGTACGACGACGCCTGGGTACCCGACATGCTGGCCGGCCGCACCATGGCGGAGGCCGGTGCGACCAAGTTCGACGGCGACCTCCTGGGTGACCGCCCGGTCGAGCGGTTCGAGGCCATCGTGGCGGCCGCGTGCGCAGCCGCGTCCGCGGTCACCGATTTCGATGCCGTCGCGCACCTGTCCTTCGGCGACTACACCGTGCGGGAGTACTTCTGGCAGATCAACTCGTTCCGCGGGCTGCGGGCGCACGACATCGCCCGGGCGATCGGCATTCAGCCGGACTTGCCGGACGAGCTCGTGCGGGGGCTCTGGGACGAGGTGAGCCCGCACGCCGAGGAGTGGCGCACGATCGGCGTCTTCCCGGCTGCCGTGCCCGTGCCCGACGAAGCTCCGCTCCTGGACCGCCTGCTGGGCCTCACCGGCCGGCAGCCCACCGTCCCGTGAGGCCGGCGCCGCTCACTCGGTCGGCGGCACCAGCTCGTTGCGCAGGTCGCGCTTGAGGACCTTCCCCTGTGGGTTGCGCGGCAGGGGCTCGGAGCGGAACCAGATGTGCGTCGGGACCATGAAACCGGCCAGGCGCGCCTTGACGTGCAGTCCGAGCTCGTCGGCGGTGACCTTGGCCCCGGGACGCAGGACCACCACCGCGCCGACCTCCTCGCCGAGGGTGGGGTCGGGCACCCCGATGACCGCGCAGTCGGCCACGGCGGGGTGCTCGAAGAGCGCGGCCTCGACCTGCACCGAGTACACGTTCTCACCGCCCCGGATGATCATGTCCTTGGCCCGGTCGACGATGTAGATGAAGTTGTCCTCGTCGAGCCGGGCGACGTCGCCGGTGTGCAGCCAGCCCTTCGAGAATGTCGTGGCGGTCTCCTCCGGCCTGTTCCAGTAGCCGCGCACGACATTGGGGCCCTTGATCCAGAGCTCGCCGCGGACGTCGGGCCCGCGGGGGACCGTGTCGTCCGGCTCGTCGCCCCCGAAGTCCTCGGGCAGCACGGCCACGTCGCAGACGGGCACCGGAGGGCCGACGCTCTCGGGACGGGCGATGTAGTCGCCGCCGGTGTTCATGGAGGTCACCGACGACGTCTCCGTGAGCCCGTAGCCGTTGGAGGGCTGGCCGATCGGCCACGCCTCGCGGATGCGCCGCACCAGGTCGGGCGGGGCCGGGGCACCCCCGTAGGAGACCCCCCTGATGGACGAGGTGTCGAACGTGGAGAAGTTGGGGGAGTCGAGCACCTGCATGACCATGGCCGGGACACCGCCGAAGGTCCCGATCCGCTCGCGCTGAATCAGCTCGAGGGCCCGCTCGGGGTCGAAGTGGTGCATCATCACGATCTTCCCGCCGGCGGCGATGTTGGAGACCATGACCGAGTGGCACCCGGTGGCGTGGAAGAGCGGCACCGAGAGGAGGAAGGCGGGCTGTGTCTTCTCCCCGGTCGACTCCAGCGCGGCGGCGCCGAAGCGCATGGAGCCGCGGGAGTTGATGAAGAAGAGGCTCATCAGGTTGGTGACCATGTTGCGATGGGTGCCCACTGCGCCCTTGGGCCGCCCCGTCGTGCCCGACGTGTAGAAGATGGTGGCGTCGTCCTCCGGATCGATGGTGATGTCGGGGGGCGAGGCGGCCTCGTCCACGGCGCCCAGGGCGAGGGCGAACGGCCACTCGGCCACCGGCGCCGCACCGGCGCCCGGTTCGACCACGGCCAGAGGGGAGGTGGGTTGGGCCCGGTGCTCGTCGGCGACGATGAGGGCGCCCAGCCCGGACAGGCCGCCGAGGAACGGGCGGATGCGGTCGGCTCGCTCCGTGTCGACGAACGCGACCTTGGACCCGGAGTCCTCCAGCCCGTAGCGCAATTCCTCGCCGCTCCACCAGGCGTTGAGCGGCACGACGATGGCGCCCGCCAGCGTGGCGGCCCAGAAGGCCATGATCCACTCGGGCAGGTTGCGCATGACGATGGCGACCCGGTCGCCCTGCTCGATGCCGAACGTCGACCGGAGCCGGTGCGAGAGCGTGCAGGCGATGCGGTAGTGCTCCGCGAAGGTGGTCCGCTCGTCCTCGTAGACCAGGAAGGTGGCGTCACCGTGGGCCAGAGACAGATCGATGACGCCACGCAGCGAGGGGGGCGCGTTCTTCCAGGTGCGCGTCGGCACGCCTCGGATGTCGAGCTCCTCCATCTCGAAGAGCTGCCCCGGCGCGGTGAGCGCGGCGTTGGCCTCCTCCATCGACATCGACGGTGTGTCCTGGCCGGTGGCGCTCACGGGCTCTTCTCCCTGCTCGTCCCGCCCCCGTCGAAGATCGAGGAGCGGTAGTACGAGAGCTCGGCCACGCTCTCACGGATGTCCTGGAGCGCCCGGTGGCCGCCCTTCTTCATCGGGGCCGCCTTGTAGACGTCGGGGCGCCAGCGCCGGCAGAGCTCCTTGAGGGTCGACACGTCGACCGAGCGGTAGTGGAGGTAGTCCTCGATCTCGGGGAGCTGGGTGGCCAGGAAGCGCCGGTCCGTCCCGATCGAGTTCCCCGCCAGGGGGACCGTGCGGGGCTCCTTTATGTGCTGCTTCAGGAAGGCCAGCGTCTGGGCCCCGGCATCGGCCAGGCTGAGCGTCGACGACTCCATCTCGGCCAGCAGGCCAGAGCGGGTGTGCATGGTCCGCACGAAGTCGTCCATGCCGGCCACGTCCTCCGGCGTGGCGTGCACGACCAGGTCGGGGCCTTCTTCCACGAGGGCCAGGTCGTCGTCGGTGACGAGGCAGGCGATCTCGACGATGGTGTGACGGGCAGGATCGAGCCCCGTCATCTCGAGATCGATCCAGGCCAGCATGCTGCGGGCATGCTACCGGTCGCCTCCGGGGCGGGCCGCCGGGTGCCGGTCCCTTGTAGTGTCCGGCGATGCTGCGCGTCCCCCTGCACCAGCTCGATGCCGGATTGCCGGTCCCCGGCTACGCGCGTCCGGGCGACGCCGGGGCGGACCTCGTCGCCCGGACGGACGCCGTGCTCTCCAGCGGGGGCGGGCGGGCCGTGGTCCCGACGGGGGTGGCCGTCGCCATCCCGGAGGGCTACGCCGGCCTGGTGCTCCCACGCAGTGGGTTGGCCGTGCGCCACGGGGTCACCTGCCTCAATGCACCGGGGTTGGTCGACTCGGGGTACCGGGGGGAGCTCCAGGTCGTCCTGGTCAACCACGACCCGGAGCAGGACTACGCGGTCAGTCGCGGGGATCGCATCGCCCAGCTCGTCCTGGTGCGGGTCGAGGAGGCGGCCTTCGAGCTGGTACGCGAGGACGACCTCGGCCAGTCGGAGCGGGGCCACGGCGGCTTCGGGCACACGGGCAGATGACGGGGCCGCAGGGAGAGGGTAAGAAGGTGGCGATGCAGTCGCTCGTCGGCATGGACGCCGCCTTCTTGTCCCTCGAGACGCCCACGACGCCCATGCACGTGGGCGTTGCCCTGGTGCTCGACCCTCCCGAGGGCACGCGCTCCCTCTTCTCGCCGTCGACGCGCTACGCGCAGATCCGCCGGGTCATTCAGCAGCGCCTCCACCTGGTGCCCCCGTTCCGTCAGCGGGCGCTCAGGGTGCCCTTCGGGCTGCATCACCCGGTGTGGGCCGACGATCCCGAGTTCGAGCTCGACGACCACCTCAGCCGGGCCAGCCTGCCGTCGCCCGGAGGGAGGGCTGAGCTCGACGCGTTCGTGGCGGGCGTCATGAGCCGCCAGCTCGACCCCGACCGCCCGCTGTGGGAGATGCACGTGGTCGAGGGGCTCGAGGGGGATCGCACGGCGCTGGTCGCCAAGGTGCATCACGCCATCCTCGACGGGGTGAGCGGCGCCTCGGTGCTGGCTGCCTTCATGGACCTCAACCCGAGATCTCGGGTCGTGGCGCTGCCGCCGGAGTGGAGCCCGGAGCCGCTGCCCTCCCACGCGCAGATGCTGCGGCACGCGGCGTCCTCGCTCGTGAAGCAGCCCGGTGATACCTGGAGCACGCTGCAGGCGGGAGTGGAGGCGGTGGCCGATCTCGGGATGCACAATCGCGAGCTGTCGGGCCGGGGTGAGCAGCCACCGCCCGGCTTCTTCTCCGCGCCGCGGACGTCGTTCAACGGAGCGGTGTCGAACCGGCGGCGCTTCGCGTCGCTCTCGGTCCCGCTCGACGACGTGAAGCTGGTCGGCCGTGAGTTCGAGGCCACGGTGAACGACGTCATCCTGGCCCTCGTCTCGGGTGGGCTGCGGCGCCTCCTCGAAGAGCGCGGCGAGGAGCACGAGCAATCGATGGTGGCGATGGTGCCGGTGTCGACGCGGGCCGAGGGGCAGGGGGAGGAGCTCGGGAACCAGGTCTCGGGGATGCTGGTCTCCCTGGCGAGCGACCTGGACGACCCGGTGCACCGGCTCGACGCGATCGCGGAGTCCTCCCGGCTGGCCAAGGAGCAGGAGAAGCTGCACGGGGGTCGCTTCCTCGGTGACCTGGCTCAGATCACCCTGCCGGCGCTGACAACCCGTCTCGCCCGTGCCGTGGCCGGCACGCGGCTGTTCGACAAGATGCGGCCCCCGTTCAACGTGACCGTGTCGAGCGTGCGCGTCCCGGACGTCTCACTCTTCTGTGCCGGCAGCCGCGTGGTCGACATGTACCCGGTCGGGCCGATGGCACCGGGGATCGGGATCAACGTGACGGCGTTCTCGTATCTCGGGCGAGTGCACTTCGGCCTGCTGGCGTGCCGCAAGCTGCTCCCGGAGCTCGACGAGGTCGCGGTGCACATCGACGACGCACTCGGCGAGCTCGTGGTGCGGGCGCTCGACGCCCGGGGCGCCACGGCCTGAAGCCGCCGCCGGTGCTGCCCACCGAGAGGCGGGCGGTGCGGGCCGCTTGGCGATCCGGCCCGCACCGCCCTGCCTCGTCTGGGGGTGGGGGATGGGGGAGGTGAGGCGGTTACGAGCCGGACGTCGACCCCGAGCTCGAGCCGGGCGACGGCGGGGTCCCGGAGCCGGACGGAGGCGTGCCGGTGCCCGAGCTCGAGCCGCTGCCCATGTTGGGGCAGTTGTGGGTGGAGCCGGTGCCGGACCCCGAGGTCGAGCTGGAGCCCGAGGAGGTGCCCGACGAGCCCGAGCTGCTGCTCGAGCCGGAGCTGCCGGTGCTCGTGCTCGTCGACGGGGTGGTCGTCGACGAGTTGGAGGTCGCGGCCGTCCCGGAATTGCCCGTCGTGGTGGAGGTCGTGGCCGCGTTGGCGACCAACGCTCCGCCGGTGAGGAGTCCGGCGCTCAGTGCGCCGACGGCCAGCACATTGCGAAGGCGGATCTGCATGGGTGGGGTGCCCTTTCGTCTCGTGTGAAGCGCCGACCAATCCGGGCCGGTACTGCACACGTTGCGCCCCGGATCTGTGGGCAGCCGCACAACCACATGGGCGTGTGCGAGGAGTTACCTGACGAACAGGTGACGACGCACAGGCAGACGGCTCTCAGGCGCTTGCCAGCTCCCGGTAATGGCGCCGCCAGATCAGCTTGTACACCCTGGTCCAGCGTGGGATGGAGCGCAGGATCGGGATGAACGGCAGGAAGATCAACCCGACGGACAGCACCATCATGATGACCCAGACCTCGAGGTCGCCGTTGGTCGACGAGTTCATCGGGGACACCTGGTACCACATGGTGTACAGCCACAGCCAGGCCTGGCCCGGGTAGTTCCCCGTCTCGTTCATCATTCCCCACTGGTCGCCCGAGAGGTGCTGGGCGTCGGCCTTGTCGGCCAGGTAGCTGCCGTCGGCGAGGAAGAGCAACGGCTTGGTGTAGTTGGTGTTGTAGAACTGCCCCTCGCTCAGCAGGGTGCCGTCGAGGCCACCCGTCTGGGCCATGTTGGTCAAGGAGCCGACCATGATGCCGACGGGACCGTAACGACCGGCCGGCACGTGGAGCCTGCCGTTGACGTCGGTCGCGTTGGCGACGGCCTTCTCGTAGGCGGTGGTCCACGCGGTCTGCTGGGCCGGCGACGCGTGCTGGTACAGCGTGATCGCCGCCTGGGTCAGAGGCTGGTTCGGCAGCGTCCGCAGGGGGGTGATGACGAAGTCCTGCGCCGTGTCGATGGGCTGGTGCACGCCGAACCACTGATTGGGCTCGAAGAACCCCATGTGCTGCGACGCGTCCGGGGTGGAGTTGTACGGCGGCCCGTAGGAGGCCGTCCCGCTCGACCCGTCCAGCTCGGTGATGGCCGTCTGGGCGAAGTCGACTGGGTCGACGGCCGACCAGGTCTTCAGCGTGACCGCCGGCTCGTCGGGGGACGAGAAGACGACCGCGAGGAGCAGGATCAGCACCAAGACCGCGAGGAAGGCGACGAAAGCCTCCTTCAAGATGTCGTAGGGGACGTAGGCGCCCTTCCACGGTCTGACGTCGCGGTCGGGGTTGAAGCGGCGGCGCTTCTTGGCGTCGGCGCTCATGCCGGCTCCCCTGCGGGGGTCGGGGCGGTGTCCACGGTTCCGGCGGTGTCATCGCCGCCCTCGGCGAACGGAGGCACGATGCCGTGGCGCCGCACCAGGAGGACGTGCAGCCCGGCGATGAGGAGGACGCCGATCGGCAGCAGGACGATGTGCCACATGAGCATCTGTCCGAAATTGAGGACGTTGAAGACGGCCCCGGCCCCGGTGGAGTTGATGCCGTCCTTGGCCTGGGTGGAGATCCACTGGGAGTCGAAGTTCTGCTGCGACAGGTACCCGGTGAACGCCGCCCCGACCGAAACCAGGAAGGAGATTACGCCGGTGGCCCACGTCAGTCGGCGGTTGCCGCGCCAGGCCGCCATGAAGAACTTGCCCCACAGGTGGATCACCATGAAGAAGAAGAAGGCCTCGACGCTCCACAGGTGCAGCGAGTTCACGAAGTGCCCGGTCGACGAGACGTGCCACCAGCTGGGGCCCATGATGGCGAGGACGCAGCCTGTGATGATGACCCAGGCCAGGCTGACGACCGTCAGCACCCCGAAGACGTAGATCCACGATGCCATATAGGCCGGCTGGCGGTCGGGGAGGAGCTGGTCGGGGGGGAAGGCGGACTCGGCGGCGTGCCGCACCTTGGCCGTCCACTGATGGGACTCGCTCGGGTGTGGGGGTGCAGCCGGGGGAATGGTCTCAGCCGGAGTCCCGGTGTCGATGCTCATTGACCGCCACCCTTCCTCCTCGGGAACGGCAGGAGGATGGCGAGTACGAAGACTGCGACCATCAGGACGATGACGACAAGGTTGGCGACGGAGATCTGGATGAAGCCCCAGTGGATGTAGCGGCCCGATCCATTGAGGTTGATCAGCGCGCCCAGCAATGCACCGAGGAACATGGGGTCACCCTACCCTTGCGCTTCACATTTGATTAGGGACCTTTGTCACAACCTCTCAGGGTGTCCCCAGGCTTGTCGGCGCAGGTCAGCGCCTTGTCGCTCTCCAGCAATAGGAACGCATCGGAACATCGATGACGTCTGCTCCGGCGAACGGCTCGTAGGTGTCGAGGAAGTTCGCCATCGCTTCGAGATGCCGTCGCCGGGTGTCCTCGTCCATGACGATCACGGCGCTGTACGTGGTGGCCAGCGCGACAATGTCTCGTTTCGTCATCGGGCGAATCCACCGGTAGAGCGCAGTCTCGGGCTGGAGGAACGGGCTCTCGCCGCCGATGTCGACGTTCACTACGTGGCGCCGTCGCCGGCGGGCGTCCATCTCCTCCTTGTCTTCGGGGCTGAAGACGATGCCACCGGCCCACAGCGATCGCATCCAGTCGAGAGAGCGGTCGGGACCGCTCCACACGAGGGAGAGGCGCCCGCCGGGACGCAGCACACGTGCCACCTCGGGGACGGCCCGTTCCTCGTCGACCCAATGCCAGGCCGACGCGGCGATCACCACATCGTACGACGACGCGGCGGCGGGGATCTCCTCGGCGTGGCCAGCCACCACGTCCACCCCAACCGCGTACTTTGACAGCACGCCTCGCATCCGGTCGTCCGGCTCGACGGCCGTGACGTGGTCGACGCGCTCGGCCAGCAACCGGGTGAGGATCCCGGTACCGGCCCCGATCTCGAGCACGTCGGACGTCCCTTGGGGGATCAGCCAGTCGAGTGCCTCGTCCGATGGCCCGGGCCGGAGCCTGTTGTACTCGTCGGCCACCTCGCCGAACGAGCGGCTCTGGACGGCGGTGTTCTCGTCCTGGCGCACGATGGGCAATCTACCGAGAGCGCACCCGGACGTGACCCCCTCGGGTGGGCCCGACGAAGGACCAGGTCAGAGCAGGGCCCGCCTCCGAACCCTCGATGTCGGGCGCGATAGAATGGTTGTTCCACGCGGAAGTGGCGCAGCGGTAGCGCATCACCTTGCCAAGGTGAGGGTCGCGGGTTCGAATCCCGTCTTCCGCTCCAAAGAAGTCCCAGGTCGGAGGCCAAAACCAGCCGGAGGGCCTGCGCTCACGAGACGGGATGGCGGCATGCGTGCCACCTTCGTGCCACTCCCCTAGAGTGGCACGTGATGGGCCAGCCACGGTCACGCAGCGCATGGGGCAGCACTCGCAAGCTGCCCTCGGGCCGCTGGCAGGCGCGGTACCGAGTCGACGGGACGTGGCGTCCGGCTCCAAGCACCTTTCGGACCAAACGCGACGCCGACGCCTTTCTCGCTGCCACCCGGGCCGACCTCGAGCGCGGGTCCTGGCTGCCGCCCGAGCGGGGCCGGATCACCCTGCGCGCCTACGCGGCCCAGTGGCTTGAGCAGAAGCCCGACCTGCGCCCCCGTAGCCGCGAACAGTACGAGATCGCCTTGCGCCGCCACATCCTTCCGCGCCTCGGCGAGCGCGAGCTGTCGCAGATCTCGCCGAGCACGGTGCGAAGCTGGCATGCGAGCCTGCAGGCAGCGGGAGACATTGGCCCTCCCACCATCGCTAAGGCTTACCGTCTGCTTCACGCCGTCTTCGCCACTGCAGTGGAGGACGAGCTCGTCGCCAAGAACCCCTGCCTGCTGCGCGGCGCCTCCACCGACCGCACGGCTGAGCGCCCTGTGGCAACGGTCGAGCAGGTCTATCTAATTGCAGACGCCATCACCCCGAGCCTGCGGGCCATGGTACTTTTCGCCACTTTCACCGGGCTCCGGCTCGGCGAGCTGCGGGCCCTCAAGCGCCGTCGCCTTGATCTCGATGCCAGGACGGCCCAAGTCGTCGAGCAGTACCAGGAGTTGTCCTCGGGTGATCTCGTCCTGGGTCCGCCCAAGACCGACGCCGGTTACCGCACCGTCGCCATCCCCGAGGCGCTTGTCGGCGAACTGGAGACGCATCTTGATCATTACGCGGGTCCGGGACCTGACGGCTTGGTCTTCTGCGGCTCGTTGCATCAACCGCTCAACCGCAAGACCTTCTATCGCCACTGGAATGAGGCCACGAAGGTGGCTGGCCTCGAGGCCTTCCACTTTCATGACCTGCGCCACACCGGCAACACGCTCGCCGCGGCAACAGGCGCCAGCACCAAAGAACTGATGTCCCGCATGGGTCACGCCTCACCGAGGGCCGCGCTCATTTACCAGCACGCCAGCTCCGAGCGTGATCACTCCATCGCGGCCGCCTTGTCGTCCATGATCGTCCAACGCGTGGCGGTCGGCGGTGCCGCGACCACGCGATCTGGTCGCCGCAGGAAGGCAGGGTGAGCTCCTAGAAAGCGTCGGGCGTCCCAGCCAAGCTGGCGACCCCTCACTCTGGCCCGGGCGGGCCACTATCGCGGAGACCCTCGAACCCTGAGCTATCTCTTAGGTCGTCTCTCGAGGTGCTCGGCTCTCTGCTCGAAAGTCCGAAGCGGCGAGCGAGGTCACAGGGTCTCGGCGGACTCGTGGATTCTGCTGAGTAAACCTGGTGCTGCGGGGGAGGCCGCTTCGCGGGGTTGCTCCATCGCTTCCGTCGGCTCCTCGACCTTGCGGCGGGGGAGGACTGCGAGAGAGGCGGGATGGTCCCGCAACGCCAGTCCGCAGAGGACGCCACCCAGAAGTCCTCCGACGTGGGCCTGCCACTCAGCGTTACCGGGGAAAACCAGGTCCAGGGAAGTGACCGCGTAGATAACCGCCAGCGGGAGGATGGCTTCGAACTCCAATTCGTCGCGGTGGAAGACGCCTCTAATCAAGCTGTAGCCGACCCAACCCCAGATCACTCCGCTCGCCCCCGCCGACGGCACGCCCGCCGGGCCGAGGAACCACCAGTACAGATTGCTCGTGACCATGACGACGGCTGTCACCCCAACAAGCTTGCCGAGTCCTTGGTAAGCGGCCAGATAGCTGAAGATCACAAGGAAGACGGAGTTCCCCTCGAAGTGCGCCCAGGACAGGTGAACGAATGACGAGAAGGCCATGTCGGGCAGGCTCAAGACGCTGCGCGGCCGCAGTCCGAACTCGCCGATGAGTCGGTAGTGGTCGGTGCTGTTCACGATCTGGACCATCAAGCAGACCGCCAGGAGACCGAACGCGACGACCAGTGCCTTGCGCGCTGGGAGCGAGTAGTCCGCCCACGGACGGATTCCTAGCAAACCCATCACTCCACGCATGAAAGAAGGATCGCGCCGGAGGACCGGCGGCGACAACCGATGTCCGAGCTCGTCTCAGCTGTGTCGGTGGCGAGCCAGTGGTCGCCGAGCCAGATCAGGCGTGGTCGGGTCACGCCATGGCGGCCGGGTGGAGAGCAATGGGCGACTCGCTCTCGGGCATCCTCCCCGGAAGGCTCTCGCCGATCATCCCAGCGACTTACGAAATCCATTGACCGAAACATTGCGGGACACTCACCCCTTCGAAAGACGCCCCACGGCGCGGCACCTCACGCTGCTCCGCATCCTTTGAGACCTTCGATTCAACGCCCATGATCAGAGCACACACTTGCACTGGCAGTGCGAAGCCGCCCCGCCGAACCGTCCGATCGCTCCCGGGCCGCCGCGCTCGCGGCGACTGCGGGACAAGGCGCATCTAGGCCGGCCGATTCCGGCCGTCCTGATCCATTGTGTCCAGCCGCTCAGTTCTCGAGCCGTCAAGGTCCGGCGCCCGACATGTCGGGCGCCTCGGCAGAGCCGACCTTGACAGCCCTGGGTCCCGTCGTTGTGGATAGATCAAAAGACACCGCTGACCAGGTGTGTGGACATTGGTGTGGACGTTCGCGTGGACGTCCACACCACCAGGTCGCTGTTGGATCCTCAACGCTGAACGGGCTCGCCTCATCGCGGGGCAGCAAGTTCACAGGGCGCGACATTCAAGGACCCTTGGCCCATCGGCGAGGTCTGCACGGTCACTGGCGCGACGGTCATTCGCACGATCATCGGTGGTCGCTTGCCGGGTGAAACCCGTTGACACACCTCGGGCCGATCCTTACAGTGACGGTAGGACCCGATAAGGGGTCCCACAGGGGCAACGAGGGGGAACAGCGGGGGACCCGGCCGCTGACACAGTTGGTCAGCGCTGGTGATTTTCTCAGTCGTTCAAATCCTGGACGGTCGTGTAGTCGAAGCGTCAGAAGGGGCGCTAGGGCCTGAGGATGAGGGGGCGACTGTGAGCGAACTCACCGGTCGGCAGGAGTTGGGCGCGCACGCGGCGCGCACCGCAGGGTGGTCGAGTCGACACGACACTTGTCGTTCCGGGACACGCTCGATACCCCGAAACGCTACTAACCGCTCCGACGGGTCGACCGTGCGTCGCCCGCTGCTCGCGGCCGTCGCGGTAGTGCTTTCTGCGGCCCCACTCTCGGCGATCGGTGAAGTCGTCACCGCTCCGCCGGCGGCAGCCTCGGGCTCGGTGCCCGTCACCTACATCTACTCGGGCTCGACGACAACGTGGGGACCAGCCCCGAGCAACGAGACCATCGAGGTGCTCGCGGTGGGTGCCGCGGGTGGCTCCGACTACTACGGCGGCAACTCCTCGACGGGTGGTGATATCCCCGGCGGCCCAGGAGGAGCCGAGCTCGTCAATCTCAGCGTCACCTCGGGCGAGACGATCGATATCAAGATCGGCGGCGTCGGTGCCAATGCGCTCGCCAATGACCCCGGCGCTGGCGGTTATCCCAACGGCGGCGGGGGCGCCAGTGGCAATCTCGGCGATCCTGGCGGAGCCGGCGGCGGCGGCGATACGACGATCACCAACGCCGGCACCGGAGCCACGCTGCTCGTGGCCGGCGGCGGCGGTGGAGCCGGAGCGGATGACTGCGCCGAGCACTTCATCCTCTGCTCCACCTACTACGGCGACGAGTTTCCCGATCCGGGCGGCTACGGAGGAAATGGCGGTGGGTCCAGCGCGGGTAGCGGAGGGAACGGCGCTGCCAACGGCAGCACGGCGGGCGGCGGCGGCGGGAGCGGCGGTGTGACGAGCGGGAGCGGGGGCTCGGGCGGCACCGGAGGAAGCTCGACTGCGGGCGATTGCAACGGAGGAAATGGCGGGGCCGGCTCGGGCGGCAATGGCGGGTCGCAGTGCTCGGACTGGGGCGGAGCCGGTGGTGGAGCCGGGGGCGGCTTCTACGGGGGAGGCGGCGGCGGCGGTGGCGGCTCCGGGCTCAACATCAGCGGCGGGGGC